>RCMY010004160.1_pt1 | contig 12609 bp, 10 predicted proteins | sample 2041341 | NCBI WGS metagenome assembly RCMY01 (sample SAMN09708234, study PRJNA481090) | Marine sediment metagenome, whole genome shotgun sequencing project. | reverse complement strand
GGTGGTGATCCAGCAGTTGCGCTTGAAATACTCGGTGGCGGTCATCGTGAGGTCGGGGCATTCGAAGTCGCCCGACATTTCGAGGTGCTCGTCGATGCGGTGCAGCCACGACGGCAGCCAGCCGCAACCGGCTTCCATGTACGCGACGCGTAGCTTCGGGAAGCGCTCGAAGACGCCCTGGGTGATCATGGACAACGAGGCGTTCATCGCTTCGTGGGTGTGCACGGCAGAGTGCCATTCGGTGAAGGTGCCGAAGCGGTCGGCGCCCTCGGTTTGGGCACGGAGACCCATGAACTCGTGGGTCGCGAAGGCGCAATCGAGGTCTTGGAGCAGCTCGTAGATCGGGTCGTAGTAACGATCGCCCAGGTTGCGATGGTTCATGTAGTTGGGTCGGGCCCAGAACGCTCGAATGTCGAGTTCGTCGTAGGCGTACTGGATCTCTTCGATCGCTCGGGTGACATCGTTCAGCGGAACGGGGGAGCTCGTCATGACGCGTCCACCGGAGTTGGCGCGCATCTCCTGGCCCCAGCGGTTGTAGGCACGGACCATGCCGGCCTGAAGCTCGGGGTCGATGCCCTCGACCCAGAGGTCGTATTCGGGACCGTAGATGACCGAGCAGTCGATGCCGTCGACGGCGTAGGCCTCGGCGACCCGTTCGCCGGTGAAGCCCTTGAGAACGATGTCGCCGTATTGCTCGACCATGTCTTCGGCAGTCCAGCCGATGGCCTTCTGGAACTGGCCGTACAGGCTGGTGTCGTGCTGGGTCCAACGGCCGTCGACGGTGACCGGGTTGTACGTCTCGAGGCCGGCAGGGCTACGACGCGACACGCGGTCGCGAAACTTGGGGTCGAGGTGCTTCTGCCAGAGGTCCGCCGGGTAGATGACGTGGGAGTCGGCGTCGAAAACTTTGTATCCGTTGCGCATGTTGGTGCCTTCCTATTACTTCGAGATGTTGGTGACTGAGGCTTCGGGTCGAACGACCAGAAAGCGAATGCCGTCGGCGCCGGCGGTGAAGCCGTATTCGGAGCCGGAGGGAATTTCGGCGATGTCGCCGGCGACGAGTGCGGGGCCGTTTTCGACCTGGCATCCGCCGGCAAGCACGACCATGAGTTCGGCGGCCGAGTGGGTGTGGGCGGGGATCTCGTAGCCGGCGGGCAGCTCGGAGAGTTGGCTGTGGAAGCCGATGGCGCCGGTGGTGACCTGCGCCCGGCGCGCACCGACCGCGGCGGCCTTGCTGGCCAGTTCCTGCAATTCGGCCGGCGCGTTCTTGGGATTCTCCCAGGGAAGCTCGGCGAGTGGGTGATAGATGGCCGTGTTGGTCGATTCGCTCATCGCTGATGCTCCTGGTTGTACATTCCTGCTTGCCCCGGTTCTCTCGGTCGATATAGTCTCGGTGTAGAAGTTCTATCCCTAGAATAGTTCCAGGGCAAGTGAAACATCCAATGAGACCCCTTTTGAGAGCCGGGAGCGAGGTGAGCCAAGTGAGCGACGTGAGCGAAACCAGTCAACGATTGCCGTTGTCGGTGCCTGACTACGTGCTCGCCCACGGAGATCCCGCCGGATTGTTCTCAAGGCTCCAACGGGTCGGTATTCACCTCGAGCACCTCCAACGAGAGTCGGTGCGAGGATTCGGCGTGAGCTTTCGCGATTTTGTGATCCTTGCCACGCTGCGCAAGGCGCCGCCGCCGCACGAACTTCCCGTCTCGCAAATCGCAGAGTACGTGCTGCGTCCGATGGGCTCGATCAGTCAGGCGCTCGACCGCGTCGAGAAGCTCGGGCTGATCGAACGTCGCAACGACCACGATGACCGCCGCAAAGTCCTCGTTTCGCTCACCGACGAGGGGGAGCGATTCGCCGACGAGGTGTTGGCGTCCTACGACGATATTCGCCGCCGGGTCTTCAAAAGCCTCACCGACGACGACCAAGACGCGATCGACGAAGCCATTACGGTGTTGCTCGTGGCGCTTGACACCGACTACGCAAGCGGCCACTAATTCTTCGACAGGTTGAAATATTCCGGCGGCCAACCAAAAGTCTTCGTGTCATCGCTGACACGCAAGAAAAACCAACAATTGAGGGGATCTAATGCTGGGAAAAATGGTACGAGTGCTCGCCTTGGCGTGCACGTTTCTCATGATCGCTGCTGCGTGCGGCAGCGATGGAACAGACGACGCGTCGACGGATGGGGGTGCCACGACGACGGCATCGCCAACGACCGATGGCACCGACGGAACCGGTGATCCCGGCACCACCGACGACGGTGGGGGAGGCGATGACACCGATGGTGCATGTACCGAGACCGTCGCCGGCACCCAGATCGACTACGGCGTGTTCGCACCGTCCAATGCCCTCGATCCCACTCGCGCCAGCGGCGCGCTCGTCGGCGGCACCGAAGTCGCCGCCATCTACGATGTGCTGTTCATCTTCGACCACGAGTCGGGGACCTACGAACCGCATCTCGCCGAGTCGCTCACACCAAACGATGACTTCACCGAGTGGACCCTGAAGCTTCGCGACGGCATCACGTACAGCGATGGCACGCCGCTCGACGCACAAATGGTTTCCGATCACCTCGATCGGTTCTTCGACGAGGGCATTCGCAACACCTCGGCCGGTTTCCTCACGCCGATCCAAGAGAAAACCGTTGTCGACGCCACCACCCTTGTGCTCACCCTCGATACGCCGTGGGTCGAATTCCCGTTCGTGTTCGCCGATGAGCCCGGCATGGTGGTCAATATCAATGCGATCGGCGACGACGTCGATGCCTTCGGCGCAATGCCGCCCAACGCAGCAGGCGTCGGTCCGTACGTGGCCGAGCGCAACGCTCCGGGCGAAGAGGTTGTCCTCGTCGCCCGCGACGACTACTGGGGCGGCCCGGTGTGCGTCGAGCGCCTTCGTTTCGTCTTCAACCCCGGAACCACCTACGAGGCATTCCAGTCCGGCGATCTCAACGTGGGCTTCTTGCGGAGCCCGGCCGAGATTGCTTCGGCTCGTGAGAACGGCGAGAACGAATTCATGGTCGCACAGGACGGTGGATCGGTCTTGATCATCAATCACGCCGAAGACCGTCCTGGCTCTGACCCGAAGGTTCGCGAGGCCATCGATCTGGCGATCGACGTTTCCGTGATCAACGATCGGGCGTATCTCGGAGGGCTCGAGGAAAGCAAGGCGCTGATCGCGCCGAGCTCGCGCTACTTCTCCGACGCAATCGAGGTGTCCGGCACCGATGCCGCACGAGCCACCGAGCTTCTCGATGAGGCCAAGGCGGACGGCTACGACGGCTCCCTCGGCGTGTTGTGTTCGACGACGCCGCCGGCGCCCGATACCGCACTTGCGGTCGAAGGCATGCTCGAGGCCGTCGGATTCGACGTCACGGTCGAGACCATGGGCCAGGGCGATCAGATCGGCGAGGTTGTGCAGGGCAACTTCGATACGGCGTGTTGGGGCTTCAACGCAGGACCCGCCACGGCATCGACCACGTTCAGCCGCAATCTTCGGTCGGATAGTGCATCGAATCGCATGGGCTACGCCAGCGACGAGATGGACGCGGCGCTCGATGCCATCCTCAGCTCGCAGGACCAGCCGGCTGCCTTTGCCGAGATGAACCGCATCTTCGTGCAAGACCACGCAGCCGTGAGCCTCGGTGCCACCGATGAGGGAATTATTTGGGCGCCGAACGTCTCAGGTATCGTTCCCACGGTTGCCACGATCTTCCTGTTCCACGACGCCGTGGTGACGGAGTAACTTCAGCGCCAGAACCCGTTCGAACCGCTAGGAGCCGACATGGATCACAATTGGACCCTAGTCATCCGGCGGGTTCTGGCTCGAGTGTTGGATCTCTTCACCATCTTGTTCTTGACCTTCGCACTCTCCGTGTCGGTCTTGGTGACGGTGATGCGATCGATCACATCGACGCTCGACGTCGGGCCCTGGGGTCGCACCCTGGGCCCGGTCGTCGTCTTTGCAATTGTCGCCTGGCTGTACGAGACAGCTTTTGTCGCTCTTCGCGGCCAGACCCCCGGCAAGGATGTACTCCACGTTCGAGTTGTCGACATCGACACCGGCGCACCACCCGGGTGGCGCGCCGCAGCGTGGCGAAGCTTCCTTGTCGGGGTATGGCGATTTGTGCCGGGGGTCGGGGTCGGCACGGCTGCAGTGGTAGTGCTCGGCGCCACGGCACCGTTCGGCGAGTCCCCACGCGGTGTGCACGATCGGCTCGCCCGGACCCGTGTCGAGTACCACGACGCCGACCTCGTCGAGCCGACGTTGACAACCGAAGAACTGCTGTCCGATCGGGCGGCGCTCGAGGCGCGCTACGGCCCCCGTTCGTGGTGGGGCGTCGTCATGAAGCAGCGCCTGTCGTGACGCGCCTGATAGGGCAACGACTCCTGAAGCTCGGGATCGTGTTGTTCCTGGTGTCGTTGGCGACGTTCTTTCTGGTCGACCTTGTGCCGGGTGATCCCGCAGTGGCCGTGCTCGGATCCGACGCGACGGCGGAGAACATCGAACGGGTGCGAACCCAACTCGGGCTCGACCAACCCCTGGTGCAGCGCTATGGCGACTGGTTGGGTAGCGCCTTGCAGGGTGATCTCGGTGATTCGCTTCTGAAGCCGGCTTTCACCGTGACCGATCTTGTTCGGCAGAGCCTGCCAATCACGCTCCAGTTGGCAATCATGGGGCTCCTGATCGCCGTCGTGGTGGCCGTTCCGGCGGCGCTGTGGGCGGCCTACCGGCAGGGGTCGACCTATGACCGGGCCACCAACGCAGCGACGTCGGCGCTCATCTCCATACCGAGCTTCGTCGCCGCGCTGCTGCTCGCGTTCCTTTTTGTGTTTCACCCCGCGGTTCCGCGTTTCACGTTGCTCGGCGTCGGTCTGGCCGTCGCTGTGTTCGGTTCTTACAAGGCACTGCAGGCGGCACCGCAGCGGGGCCCGAAAGCGACCACCTCCACGTTCGTTGCCATCGCCGGCTTCCTCGCCGTTGTTGTCGCCGTCGTCGTTTGGTTCCCGGAATTCAACCGCACCGGGTTCGTCCGGCTGACGTCCGACGATGGACTGCGGGCCAATCTGCGAAGTGCGTTCTTGCCGGCGCTCACGATCGCGTTGACCGAAATCGCGATCTTCACCAGGTTGCTGCGTAGCGACTTGATCTCGACGCTCCAAGAAGACTTCATATTGGCGGCGAAGGCCAAAGGCGTCACGCCCGGCCGCATTCTGTTTGTGCAAGCGCTCCGACCCTCGTCGTTCTCGTTGATCACCTTGTTCGGCGTCAGCCTCGGCCGGGCGATCGGCGGAACCGTGATCGTCGAGACGGTGTTCGGCATACAGGGCATCGGCCGGCTCGTGGTGAACGACGGCGTCGTGCCGGGCGACTATCCAATCGTCCAAGGCGGGGTGCTGGTGATCGCGGTGTTCTACGTGCTGATCAACCTTGCTGTCGACATCTCCTATCTGTACCTCGATCCGCGAGTTCGCCATGGTGCATGACCGGTTGCGATTGCCGTTGCTCCCCATCGGGGTCGTGCTTGCCGTGGTGGCGCTGTCATCTGCCGCCGACGGGTGGGGCCTGTTTCGCGGTACAGCCATCATGGTCGGGCTGATCTGCGTCGTGCTCGGCGCGTCCGCCGCGCTCCGACTCGGATTTGGGGCCAATACCGAGGCCGACTTGTGGTTTGCCGCCGCGTGGTTGGTGATTGTCGTGGGCGCCGCAGTGTTCGCCGACCTGCTGCCGTTGGCCGAGGCGCGAGACGCGTCCAAAACGCTCACCGAACCGAGTCGGGCCACGCCGTCGTTGTTCTCGTCGCACCCGTTCGGAACCGACTCGCAGGCGCTCGACATTCTGGGCGGGGTCATCTATGGCGCACGGATTTCGCTGCAGGTCAGCCTGCTGGCGGTTGTCATCGGGACCGTCGTCGGCGGGCTGCTCGGTATTGCGTCTGGCTACTTCGGCGGCAAGCTCGACGCGCTTGTGGGAATCCTCACCGACTCGATGTTGGCATTCCCGCCACTCATCATGCTGCTCGCCGTCGTCACGGCATTCGAGCCCAACGTTCTCACCATTTCGCTGGCGCTCGCCTTGCTGGGCATTCCCACCTACACCCGCCTCGCGCGGGCCAATACGCTCACCCTGGTCAACCGCGAGTTCGTGATGGCGGCGCGTGCGCTCGGGGCGCGCGACAGCCGCATCATCTTGCACGAGTTGCTGCCCAACGTGCTGCGACCGCTGCTGTCGTTCTCGTTCATCATCGTCGCGGTGCTGATCGTCGCCGAGGCCTCGTTGAGTTTCCTCGGCGTCGGTATCCAGCGGCCGACTCCCTCATGGGGCAACATGATCTCCGCCGGGCAGGGCGAACTCCGTACCGCCCCACACCTCGTGTTCATTCCGGCCGTGGTGATGTTCCTCACCGTGTTCGCGCTGAACCGCCTCGGCGATCGCGCCCGAGAACTCTGGGACCCCCGCGACAGCGCACTGTGAAACAGAAGATTTGTGAGGGCTTTGCGGGTTCCAGACCCGCGAATCCCTCACAAATCTTGAGGGGAGCGGTCGATGCCGGTGAAGAGCACGGCGATGCGTTGGCGGGTCGGCGGTTGTTCGGCGAGGAGACCGGCGAAGCCCGCAGCCCCGGTTGCACACACGTTGATGTCGGTGTGCGCGTGCGCCAACTCGTAGGCGGCGACGATTTTCGATTCCGGGGCAACGATCGGATGGCCGCCGGTGGCTTTGGTCCGTGCGAGTAGTGGCAGCCAGTCGTAGGTGACGTCGTCGAGGATGCCGGTGGCGAAGCTGTGCGGATCGTCCCATGGCCACATGAAGTCGTCGGGATGCTGCGCCGCATCTTCGAGATCGAGATCGGGCAGCAACAGATCCCACGCGCGACGCAGCGGGGCGCACCCTTCGGCCTGAACCGGAAAGAGGCGGACCTCGGGGAGTGCCAGGGACACCGAGGTGGCAAGCGCACCCCCGCCGACCTGGATGTACATCGCATCGAGCGGTCCGGTGCAGGAGCCTGCGACTTGGTCGGCAAGCTCCCAGCCGAGCGTTCGACCGCCGTCGAAGGTGGTCGGGGTGTCGGTGCTCTGCACCCCGAACGCCATCGCGCCGCTCGCGACCGCCTCGGAAAAACGAAGGTACGCAGGGTCTCCCGCCTCGCCGGGTCGACGTTCGCAGCGATTGATCTGGGCGCCGAGTGCAACCAGCCGGGTGACCACCGATTCATCCGCCCACGTCGGGACGAACACTTCGAGCGGCCGGTTGAGCGCCCGGGCGATGACGCCTGCGCCCAACGCCGCGTTGCCGCAACTGGCGATGGCGAGGCGTTCGGCGGGTTCGGCGCCGAGCTCCTCGGCGACGAGGAGGTGAATCGCCACGCCCATCAGGTGCCGAGCCTTGTGCGACCCGCCGACGTTGTTCGGCTCGGCCTTGATCAGCAACTCGACGTCGAGGCCCGCAGCAGCGGCCAGCGCCGTGCCATCGATGAGCGGGGTCTGCGCAAAGCCATACCCCTCGACCGTGCTGACCGCATCGTCGAGCGCGCTGACGAGGTCGACGAAGCGTTCGTCGCTCAGACCGCCTTGCATCGCGATCGCGTAGGAATCGAGCCGCTCGCGATACCGGAGGAACGGATTAGTCATGCGATGCGCCGGTGGCATCGTTGAACTCGTCGATCATCTCGTCCCACTTCGCGGTGAGCGGGCGAAGGCCATTCCAGAAATCCTGGCTGCGACGGCGTTCAAAGTCCTCGACCGAGACGCCCTGTTGCTCGACCCAGGTGAAGTACCCGAGGTTGAACACGCGGTCGCGTTCGGTGGGACCCATCTCGAGCAGTTCGGTCGGCAGGCCGACGAGATGTTCTTCGAACACGGACTCGGCCGCGATGTCGTCGAAGCCTCCGGCCCAGTCGCGTGACATGGCCTTCTCCCGCTCGGAGTTGTACAACTCCGACCCGTCGGTGGCCACGGAGACGATGACATCGTCCGCCCCCAGATCCCAGTGCTTGGCGGTGGTGATCGCCGCCAACGTGTTGCAGATCGAGCTGTAGCCCATGTCGACGAGCATCGCGACGAGGCCGGGAGCGACGCCGCGTTGTTCGAGCAGTTGCTTTCCCGCCGGCGTGTTGAACAGAACGTCGAGCGAGTCGGTCGAACTATCGGAGACGCCCACGACGAGGTCGGTGTTGGTGACGTTGTGGATCAACGGCACGTGCTTGTCGCCAATGCCCTGAATGTTGTGTTCGCCAAAGCCGTTGTAGAGCAACGTCGGGCACTCGAGTGCCTCGACCGCCACGATCTTCGCGCCGTGCTCATCCTTCAGGTAGTCGCCGGCCCCGAGTGTTCCCGCAGAGCCCGACGCCGACACGAAGGCCGCGAGCTTGCCAGGCTGTTGGGCGGTGACGTGTTGATACACGGCCTCGAGCGCAGGACCGGTGACCGAGTAGTGGCCCATGTGGTTCGAGAACTCGGAGAACTGGTTGAGGATGATGTTGGCCGGGTCGAGGGCGAGGCGGTTGCACTCGTCGTAGATCTCCTTGACGTTGCTCTCGGTGCCGTGGGTGCGGATGACGTCGTCGGGATTGTCGAGCCACCGATCGAGCCATTCGAAGCGCTCGCGGCTCATCCCTTCGGGCAGCACGGCCACCCCGCGACAGCCCATGATCTTGCTGATCGCAACGCCGCCGCGCGCGTAGTTGCCGGTCGATGGCCAGATGGCCTTGCCGCGGGTGGGATCGAACCTGCCGGTGATGAGGCGGGCCACCAGGCACGAGTACGCCGCCAGCACCTTGTGGGCCCGGATCATCGGGAATCGGTTGCCGAATGCCAGCACGATCCGGGCGTCGACGCCGGTGAGTTCGGATGGCAGCTCGATGTGGGTGGGAACCTCGACCTGACCCGGACGGTTCTCGCCGGGGCCGTCGGCATGCTCGTTGTACCAGTGCACCCGAAACAGGTTGCGTGCGTCGGGAGCGTCCTTGTCGATGCCCTTCAGCTGGTCCTGGATCGTTTTCGGGATGGTGGACGGGGTTCGCAACTGCGAGAACGTGGGCAGCACGATGTTGGTCTCTCGGAAACGCGTGATTGCGTTGTCGTACGATTCCTGGTCGGCGAAATCGCCGAACACGGCCAGGTTGATGCTGTCAGACATAGAGATGATTCTTCCGGTCTTCTTGTCGGGTGGTCAGGATTCGAGTTTGTGGTGAAGCCGGTGGGCGGCCTCGGCGGCTTTGGCGCGGGTCTCGTCGACATCGACACGGGTGGACGTGCCCTCGGCCCAAACCAGCTCGTCGTCGATGCGGACTTCGGTGGGCGACACTCCGGGGGTGAACGCGAGTGCCCACGGGTCGGTCGAGGTGTAGTCCCATCGCACCTCGTCGTCTCGGGCTTCGGGAAACAGCGACCAGTTGGTTTCGAGCCAGGCCCACGCAACGTCGGGGGTGGTGGTGACATCGGTCGCGCGGGCGCAGACGTACGCCAGGGAGAACTCGGCGAGCATGTCCGCGCCGATGCCGTCGGTACCGAGCCCGACGGGGTTCACGAAGCGGACCGGATTGGCGTAGCCGACCGAGTTGTTCATGTTCGATCGGGGGTTGTGCACGATCGTGCCTGCGAGGCCGTGGTCGTCGGGCAGGTGCACGCCATGGATGAGAAGCCAGTCGTCCGTGGTGAGGGGAGCGAGTCGCTCCCACGTGTCCTCGGCGCCCTCCGCAACGTGGACATGCACGCCCACATCGTGTTTGATGGCCAGTTCGGCGGCCGCCGCCAGGGTGTCGTCATCGCAGGTGAACGCGGCGTGGATTCCGACCATGCCTTTGCCGCCGGCGGCGAGAAACCGGTCGTTCTCCGCCAACCCGGCGGCGGCGCCCTCCGGGCCGTGGCGGTCGGTGATGCCGTAGGCACAGCTGACGCGTACGCCGACTTCGGCGCACGCGTCGGCGATGATCGACAACGAGCCTTCGATGGCGTTGGGCGATTCGTGATGATCGATGATCGCGGTACAGCCTCGCTGAAGCGCTTCGAGGGCCCCGAGCTTGGCCGACCAGTAGATCGTGTCGTCGTCGAGTGCGGTATCGAGGCGCCACCACACCAGTTCGAGAATCTCGGCAAAGCCGGTGGGCGTGCGAGGCGGTGCCGGCATGCCACGAGCCAGGGTGGAGTACAGATGATGGTGGGCGCAGACCAGGCCAGGGGTGGTTGCCACTAGCGGCCCGCATCCGCGAACGACATGGTGGTCAGCGCCAGCATCGTGTGCAGCAACACGTTGGCACCGGCCTGAAGGTCGCCGGGTGCGGTGTATTCGGCCGGGTTGTGGCTGAGACCGTTGACGCTGTTGGTGAAGACCATCGCGGTGGGGCAGACTCGGGCGAGCATCTGGGCATCGTGGCCGGCCCCCGACGGCATGCGGCGAACGGAGTAGCCCAGGTTCGACGCCGTGCCCTCGACGAGTGCGATCACCCGGTCATCGAAGGTCACCGGTGCAAAGCGGGCGAGTGGGGTGGTGGTCACCTGGCAGCCTTCGTCGTCCGCGGTGCGCCTGAGGAATTCGCCAAACCGCCGTTCGGCCTCGACCAGGGTTGCTTCGTCGGTATTACGAAGGTCGACCGTGAACGTGGCGGATGCCGGAACCACGTTGACGAGGTTGGGCTTGAACTCGATGCGCCCGACGGTGCCGACCTGTGGATGTCCGAGTTCGAGGGCAAGCTCGCGCACGAAGGTCGCGCAGGCAGCGGCCACGTAGCCGGGGTCTTTGCGCAAGGCGATCGGCGTGGTGCCGGCATGGTTCGATTGGCCGGCAACGGTGACCTCGGTCCAGCTGATTCCCTGCACGCCTTCGACGGCGCCGATGGTGACGCCTTCGACCTCGAGCACCGGTCCTTGTTCGATGTGAAGCTCGACGTATGCGTGTGGAACCTGGCCGGGCACGGGGGCGGTTCCGCCATAGCCGATCCGGTCGAGTTCGTCACCCAGAACCGCGCCGTCGATAGCGACGATGTCGAGTGCTTCCTCCAGTGGGAGGTCGCCGACGTAGACCAGGCTGCCGAGCATGTCGGGCGCGAACCGGGCGCCCTCCTCGTCGGTGAAGATGCCGACTGCCAGCGGGCGATCGAGTTGCACGCCGGAAGCCTGAATGGTTTCGATCACCTCGAGGCCGGCGAGTACGCCCAGGTTGCCGTCGTAGCGGCCGCCGGTGCGTACGGTGTCGATGTGTGACCCACACATGACCGGTGCGCCTTCGCCCGGGGTTTGGGCGACGATGTTGCCGATCCCGTCGATGGAAACCGCAAGCCCGAGGTCGCGCATCCACGTGACGACGAGGTCGCGGCCGGCCCGGTCTTCGTCGGTGAGGGCGAGGCGACACGAGCCTTCGGTGCCCTCGATCCGACCGATGTCGGCGAGGTCGGCCAGACGTGCTGCCAGCCGTGCGATATCGATGCGTAGTCCCGAAGTCGCGAGGTCGTTGGTGTCGGTGGGCACCGGGTCAGGGTAGCAGTTTGTACAAATTGTAAAAGCCGCAGTCGGGTGGATGTATTGTTGGCGGTCGTGCCGAAGCCTGAACAGACCGTCGTTGCCGAGTTCCTCGTCGAACCCTTCGTCGAGGATGCACCCGGTCCGCACGTCGACGCGGCGATCGCCGCCGTCGTCAAGACCGGTCTCAACGTCGAGTTCGGGCCGTTTGCGTCGACGGCCACCGGCTCGGCCGATGCCGTAGCACACGCGGTGGGCGAAATGATTCGAGCCTCGATGGCGGCTGGGGCCACGCGCCTTCGTATTCACATCGGCGAAGATACCGAAGCCCTCGCCGTCGGAAATCTCCACAATGCCCTCGGTGACATGATTCGCGACATCGAACGCGACCTCGGGGTCTCCGCCGCGAAATGGAATCGGGGTCAGAAGCAGGCCGCGGTCAGGTTGTTGGACGAGCGCGGCGCTTTTCTGCTGCGGGGTTCGGTTGACGAAGCGGCCGAGGCGATGGAGGTCTCTCGCATCACGATCTACAACTATCTCAATGCCCTCGAGGGGCGGAAGTGACCGTGGCCGATCTGCTCATCTCCAACGCGCGGCTCGTCGCCACCGTCGATGTCGATCGCCGTGAGTTCGCCGGCGGTTGGGTGGCCATCACCGATGGGCTGGTGTCGGCGGTGGGGGCATCCACCGATCTGCCACCAGACGCGACTCGGGTCGTCGATGCATCGGGGGCGTTGGTCACCCCCGGGTTGATCAACACCCACCATCACCTGTTTCAGAACCTCACGCGGGCATTCCGTCCAATGACGTCGAAGCCGTTGTTCGGATGGCTCCAGACCCTCTACCCGCGCTGGACCGCCAACATCGACGAGGCATCGCAGTTCGCCGCGGCATGGGTCGGGCTCGCCGAGCTTGCCCTGAGCGGGTGCACCACCTCGACCGACCATCACTATCTGCATCCCTTGCGCGCCGGTGACCTGCTCGGCGCCGAGATTCAGGCGGCGCAGGACCTCGGCATGCGATTCCACCCCACCTACGGCTCGATGAGCCTGTCGGTCAAGGACGGGGGACTGCCGCCCGACGACGCGGTGCGCGACGAGGACGACATCTTGGCCGAGTCGAAACGCCACGTCGAGCGGTGGCACGACCCATC
>RCMY010004158.1_pt1 | contig 12612 bp, 10 predicted proteins | sample 2041341 | NCBI WGS metagenome assembly RCMY01 (sample SAMN09708234, study PRJNA481090) | Marine sediment metagenome, whole genome shotgun sequencing project. | reverse complement strand
ATACTACTCTTGCATCGCTAAAGGCCGTCGCCGACTGGCTTAAAGGCAAACACCACAAGCAAGACGAGTGGCAAACCATTGAATACACCGCGCATAAGTATCGCTACGGTTGCCCGGCGCTTATGCAGTTGCAGCTGACCAATGGGGGGCTTCCAAATGGCAAGGGAGATCGGGCTGAGGCCACGACAGACAGCATGCGTAATATCGACACCAACCTGCTTGCGGTTGTGAGAGCTAACCCGGAGGTGGAATTTAAACTGTTTTCACCGCCGGTTTCCTTTGCCTATCAAGCGCTGCAACAACAGCGTCAACCAAAGAAATTTATGGCAATGGTCGCCGCGAAAAAGTATGCCTACGAACAACTTTCAAAAGAGGCTAACGTGACGCTGTATGATTTTGCCTCCGCTGAAGACATAACCAAGGACTTTGCCAATTACCGGGACTTGATGCATTTTTCCGGTGAGCTAAGCCTGGAGTTATTAACACGCATCGCCAATGACAAAAACGAGTTGGCCGACAATTGGCGTAAAAAGCTGGCGCAGCAAAATCGTGAATTGTCTCGCTACCGCGTCGACCAGGCGTTGGAAAAATGTTTGAACGCTTCTCAAGAGCAGGGCGCAGGGGTTGCTGAATAGGCTGCCATGATGCGCCATCGCCATCGCAATTCAACAGAGGTCGATTTGTGCTTATGAACACCTCTATAATGAGCAATCTGGCGGAAGCCGGGCGTTACCCGGAAGGGGCGCAATACGCGGCAAGACTGGAGGGAATAATGCGTGCGTCCCGCTTTAGGCATTTACCAAATGTCGATTGCTTGCTTGAGCAGGCGATAATGGAGCGAGCCTATGTGGCGATACGCCTGCAGAAGTTCGCAGCTGCACGATCGCATAGAGAGGTGCATAGCCGGTCTCGGTTCTATTCTAACTGCCAAGCTATGGCGCGATGCTGAGATTGGTCGCATTCTTCGGTAGCAATCGATATGATGACACAGCAGCAATAATTGAGAGATTTTTATGCCGACACATGAAATCATTTCATGTTCAAAATGTGGACAACAATTCGAATGCAAGAAGGGATCGATTCTTCTCTGTCATTGCAGCGATGTAAAGCTGTCACAAATACAGCAAGCTTATATAGCCGATAATTGGGAAGGCTGTTTATGTCATGCGTGTTTAATGTCTGTCAGTGCCATGACGTTTGACAGCCAGCCCGCTGAATAACAGGCTGGCTTGTCAGGCTTAAAATGTTCGCGTCATCAAGCCGTTTGCGCCGCTCTTAACTGCTGCGCGGCCTTTACCATATTTTCCAAAGCCGGAATCACCTCGTCCCAGCGCCGCGTTTTCAAGCCGCAATCGGGGTTGACCCAAAGCCGTGAGGACGGAATGCGCTCGCCAGCTTTACCGATCAGTTTCACTATGTGCTCAACGGTCGGAATGTTGGGAGAGTGAATATCATAAACCCCCGGACCAATCGCATTGGGGTAATCAAATTCGTTAAACACATCCAGCAGTTCCATATCGGAGCGTGAGGTTTCGATGGTAATCACGTCGGCGTCCATATGCGCGATAGCTTCGATAATATCGTTGAATTCCGAGTAACACATATGAGTGTGAATTTGTGTTTTATCCTGCACGCCGTTTGCGCAAATGCGAAACGATTCAACGGCCCAGTCGAGGTAGTGACGCCATTCTGAGCGGCGCAACGGCAAACCCTCGCGCAGCGCTGCTTCATCGATCTGAATAATGTTGACGCCGGCTTTTTCGAGGTCCAACACCTCCTCGCGGATGGCAAGCGCCAACTGGTAACAGGTCTCGCTACGGGGTTGGTCGTCGCGCACAAAAGACCAGTTTAGAATAGTGACCGGTCCGGTGAGCATGCCTTTAACGGGTTTGTTCGTTAACGATTGCGCGTATTCGACCCACTCTACCGTCATGGCGCGGGGGCGACTGATGTCGCCGAATAAAATTGGCGGCTTTACGCAGCGCGAGCCATAGGACTGTACCCAACCGTACTGACTAAACGCATAGCCGTGCAGCTGTTCGCCGAAGTACTCTACCATGTCGTTGCGTTCGGCCTCGCCGTGCACCAGCACATCCAGCCCGAGTGTTTCTTGTTTCTGTATGCTGTCGGTTATCTCTTGCTGCATTCTTTTAACATAGCCGGCTTGATTCAACTCGCCCTTCTTAAACAATAAGCGGGTCTTGCGAATTTCCGGCGTTTGCGGGAACGAACCAATGGTAGTGGTCGGAAATGCCGGTAAGGTGAGGTGTTCACGCTGCAGCGTCGCTCTTGCGGCGTAGTCGTTCTGGCGCCGGCCCAGGGCAGGCGCAATGGCTTGCAGTGCGTGTTTAACCTCGTCGCTATGTACCCGGGTAGACGTCTGCCGGCTGTGAATGGCTGCAGCATTTTCGTCCAATTCGTGCTGGACCGATTCTCTGCCCTTGTTAATTGCCTGTTGTAGCAACTTAAGCTCAGCCAGTTTTTGTAAGGCAAAGGCCAGCCAGAGCTTTATCTCTGCATCGATATTTTGTTCGCTCTCCAGATCAACCGGTACATGCAATAAAGAACAGGAGGGGGCCAACCAGAGGCGGTCGCCAAGCTCGTCAGCAATAGGCTGCAGCCAGTCGAGGACGTTATTCAGATCTGTTTTCCACACATTACGCCCGTTGATAACGCCCAACGACAGAACTTTGTCAGAGGGCAGCGACTGCATAACGTGTACGACTTCCTTTCGGCCATTAATGGCGTCAATATGCAGACCCGCGACCGGCAATGTGCAGGCGAGCGGTAAATTCTCTTTGAGTTCCCCAAAATAGCTGGTGAGCAGCAGCTGCAGATGTTTCGTTTGCAGCCTGTCGTAGGCTGTTACAAACGCTTGCTGCCATTCTTCTGTCAGTTCGGTAACCAGAATAGGTTCGTCGATTTGCACCCACTCGATGTTTTGCTCGGCAAGCAACAGCAGTAGTTGATGATACGTTTCTAACAGTGAATCAAGGTGATCGAGGCGCTGCGAATTATCCTTTGTTTTGCTCAGCCATAAGTAAGTCACTGGGCCAATGATGACAGGCTTGGCGTTGAGCCCCTGACCTTTCGCTTCGTTAATCTGCTCCAACAGAGCGGCAGGGTTCAGCCTAAAACGCGTGTCTTTGCTTAACTCAGGCACAATATAGTGGTAGTTGGTATCGAACCATTTGGTCATCTCGCCTGCATGTACACAGTGTGCGTCACTGTCGTGAGCTGAACGCCCGCGGGCAACGCGAAAATAGTTGTCGAGTTCGCTGTCCTCGATGGCGGCCACGCGTTGCGGAATATTGCCCAACAGAAAGCTCATATCCAGCACTTGGTCGTACAGCGAAAAGTCGCCCACTGGCAGCCAGTCACAGGCAGACTGATGTTGCCAATTTTGCTTGCGTAATGCTTGTGCCTCACCACGCAGGGTGTCTGCGTCTATATTTCCCTGCCAGTAGTTTTCCAAGGCATATTTGAGTTCGCGGCGCTTGCCGATTCTGGGAAACCCTAGATTGTGTATCAGTGCCATGCTTGCTCTCTCGTCTGCCTTAATGAAATGAGAGTTCACTCTAGCGACTTCTATCGATGATAAAAAATGTTATTATTTCATTGATCAATTATTATTTTTCATGGGTTTCAATGCTAGAAAGAATTCATCTCACCATTCTCCGCGAAATTGAACGCCAGGGTTCACTCACGGCGGCGGCGCGCGGAATGCACCTGACCCAGTCCGCGTTAAGCCACACGATGAAAAAGTTTGAGGCGCAAACCGGTGTGGCCTTGTGGACTAAACAGGGGCGCAAGCTACAGCTCACGCAGGCGGGTCAATATGTGCTGCAGGAAGGCAAGCGCCTGCTGCCACAACTGGAGCGAGTGGACGACGTGCTGGCTCAGTATGCGGCAGGAGAAAAAGGCACGCTCAGAATTGGTATGGAATGTCATCCCTGCTATCAGTGGCTGCTGTCAGTGGTGAGCGAGTTTCTCGAGCGATGGCCAGGTGTTGACGTTGACGTCATACAGCGCTTTCAGTTTGGCGGTATCGCTGCCCTATTCAATCATGAAGTTGATTTATTGGTCACGCCCGATCCCCTGCAGCGCAAGGGGATAACGTTCACCCCGGTTTTTGCTTATGAACAGGTGTTGGTTGTCGGCAAAGACCACGCGTTGCGCGATCGCGACTTTGTTGTACCGAAAGATTTGATTAACCAAACCCTGTACACCTATCCGGTAGCCATCGAGCGTCTGGATATTTACACGGCTTTTCTGCTGCCGGCAAACTGTATGCCTGGAAAACACAAAACCATTGAGGCCACTGAAATCATGCTGCAGCTAGTCGCCGCCGAACGCGGCGTTACGACGCTGCCAAAATGGTTGGTGCAACAGTACGAAAAACAGTTGCCGATCAAATCGGTTCAGCTGGGGCGTAAGGGTATAAATAAACACATTCACCTCGGTATGCGCAGCACCGATGAACCGGGTTCGCTAGCGTCTGCATTGCTCAACCTTGCGATGCAGCGTGCAGAGCGGGCTTAGCGTGAAAATATCTGCTGCGCGGCTACCAGATTGGCCACCACCCGTTGCCTCATTTGTACCGGATATTACACTAGGAGAGAAGCGTGAAAGGTGGTTTTGCACCGGTAGCAAAGCCACCTATGCCGAGTTCCGGCTCCTGGTTTAGCTTCAGCGCGCTACCTGCGTCGGCAGTCTCGGCTTTTATCTGCGCCAGTAAGCTATAAGGGTTAGTGCCGCCGTTGAAATTGGCGAGGGCTTGCTTATCCAGTGCCTTGTTGTTCGGTAAATCGTTAATCACTAAATTGCTCATTGTCTTGCTCCAATAATATACAGTCGGCTGAAGGTTAGAGTCAGCGCGTTACTTTCATTAATCAAAAATTCCGCGCTGACGGCTCTCGAGCAATAAAGCTGCAGGCCTTATGCCATTCGCAGCGGTCAACGGTAAACCATTGTTAAATACAGCAACGTACTGAAATATAAAATAAAAATATCGTGACACAGGCTTGGCCAACAAGAGTTTGTGAACGGCTTATGCAAGCGTGTCGGAAAATAGCCAACGATTGTCGTAAACATGTTGGGTGGCGCACAACAGATTCCAGACTGTCGTATCAGCATCCTGTTACATGTACCGACGCCTGTACCGTTTTGCTACAGAGAAAACGCGTACTGGGAATGTTGTTGCGAAAGGCGGCAACACTCGGCTTTTCACGCTTGAGGAGTAGCTGCACAATTGCTCACACGTTGGTCGGCATGGCGCTGCTCTGCGTGACAATGCGAGTAAGTTAAAAGGCCGGTATTGATCTGTTGAGTTGGTTAAGCGAGCGTGTAGGCGCAGAGTGCAGTGATTGCCGAGTAATTAGCCACTTCCGGGCGAAATTCTACCAGCTCTTACTGAGCAAAATCATGTCGTTGCGGTTACAATTGTTAGTGTGCTGGGCCAGTTTCAATGTTATGGCCTGGTTAAACACTAGTTTATAGCGGCCGCGCGACAGCGATCCAGCGAACTGCTGGAAGAATCTCGATGTTTCGCCGATTCCAGTTCCGCTGTTGCAGCGACATAGAAAAATCATTTGAATCAGCAGCGGGTAAGCAACAGTTATGTTTGAAACGTTACAAAATCTCCCCCAAGACCCCATTCTAGGCTTGATGGCTGCTTACAAGGCAGACCCAAACCCGAATAAAGTCGATCTCGGCGTTGGCGTCTACCGCAATGACGCGGGCGCGACGCCGGTGCTGCGCGCGGTCAAGGACGCAGAACGTCAGTTAGCGCTGGATGAAGACACGAAAGCGTATTTGCCGCAGATGGGCGACCCGGTATTTAATCGTAATATTATCGACCTCGTATTCGGTGCCGACCACGCCGCCGTTACCGCACAGCGGGTGCGCAGCGTGCAAACACCGGGTGGTTGCGGGGCGCTGCGCATCGGCGCTGAGGTGATCAAACGCAGTCGCCCTGACGCACGAGTATGGGTAAGTAGCCCCACCTGGCCGAATCACATCCCGTTGATTGGTAGCACAGGACTGGAGTTTAAGGAATACCCATACTACGACCGCGCGACGCGTCGCATAGAATTCGACGCCATGCTCGCTGCGCTGCAGCAGGCACAAGCGAATGATGTGGTGTTGTTGCATGGTTGTTGCCACAACCCCTCTGGTGCCGATTTAAGCCAGGAGCAATGGCGTGAAATTACGGCCCTCGCTGCCCGCATTGGTTTTACGCCGTTTATTGACACGGCCTATCAAGGCTTAGGTGAAGGACTAGAGGAGGACGCCTTCGGCATGCGCTGGATGGCAGCCAATCTGCCCGAACTGCTGGTAGCAAGTTCTTGCTCAAAAAACTTTGGGCTGTATCGAGAGCGAACTGGCGCCATTATGTTTATGGCAGCAGAGCCCGAGCAGGCCGCGAGAACACAAAGCCAGGCGGCCCACGCTGCACGACAGATTTATTCCATGCCGCCCGCGCATGGCGCTTTAATCGCTGGAGCCATTCTTGAGTCTAGCGAGCTACGTACGGCTTGGGAAACAGAGCTGACCGAGATGCGTGATCGCATCAATGGCGTGCGTGGCTTGCTAGCGGAAAAGTTGAACGCTAACAATGTTGGCATCGATTTCGAGTTTATTCAGCGCGAGCGTGGCATGTTTTCCTTTCTGGGAATCACTGCGGAGCAGGTAAACCAGTTACGCGAGCAGTACGGTATCTATATGGTCGACTCCACTCGTATCAACGTTGCTGGAGTGAATTCGAGTAACATCGATTACCTGGTTGAATCGGTGCTGGCGGTGCTTTGAGGCTTAAATTCGCGACTAAAGTCGCTCCTACAGAAAGACTGTATTGTAGGAGTGACTTTAGTCGCGAACCAGGGCTCAACGAATATTATTAATATGCAGCGGCCAACCAATAGAAATATCGTCACCCTTACTGTAGTCGCACTACTGTTCTCGTGTTCTCTTTTTCGAAATAAAGTCGACGCTGACTGCGTAAATCAATTTGCAAGCGAGTACCCTCAGCAGCTTGATTCGCGTTTTGTTCTGCCCTGGAAGGTGGGCGAAAGCTACAAGCTTTCACAGGGGAATTGCACGCTTTATTCACACAAGTTGGCAAACAATCAGCATATGGCGTTCGACTTTAAAATGCCGATAGGCACGCCAATTCACGCTGCCGATGACGGACGCGTTGTTTTAGTTGTCGAGCGCTTCAAAGACAAAGTCGACAACGCGTTTAAGCAGGCCAACTATATCGTTATAGAGCATGAGGGTGGATTTCTCTCACACTATGGTCACTTAACCTTTAACGGTGCGGCGGTGCATATAGATGATGTTGTCGTACAAGGAGACGTCATCGGCTACAGCGGTCATACTGGCCAATCTGACTATCCTCACCTGCATTTTTTCGTGCAACAACTCGTCGATGACTGTTTTAACGCCAAGGCGCAGGAGTCTAACCTCCGCGTGTGCCCACAGGTGCCGATCGCGTTTTTTAACGCTGACCCTATTGGGCCAGTGCTAAAAGAAGGTGTTACTTATACGGCGATGCCATTTTAGGCGGGCATCATGATTCATGCTACTATGCCACTTTTTACAAAATATGGCACGGCTGGAAAATTATGTCAGAGCATTCATTGCAGCAGGAAGTTCAGCTTAGCGGACAAGGGCGTTTGGTAATACCGGCACAGCTTCGCCGCGCACTCGGATTTGAACCGGGCGATGTGCTAGTCGCACGCACAGAAGAAGGTCGTTTAATCATAGAAAAAGCTGAACTCATTAAGCAACGTCTAAAAGCTAGATTTGCAGTGGCTAAAAAAAGAAGTTTGGCAGGCGAGTTGATCAAGGAACGTCGAGAAGAAGCCAAGCTGGACCAGCAGCGATGAAAGCCGTGCTTGATGCCTCAGCGTTGCTAGCGTTCTTGCAAAATGAAAAAGGTGCGGAAAAGGTAGAAGCTGTGTTAGCGGACGCTTGTATATCGGCTGTTAATTGGGCGGAGGTCGTCCAAAAAACAATTGCGGCGAATGTTGAGGTCGAAGGTCTTGAGGCTGACCTTGAGTCTCTTGGTTTGTCTTTCGAAAATTTTACGACGAAACAAGCCGAACACGCAGGTTGGCTTTGGCAGCAAACGAAAAAACATGGCCTTTCTCTAGGTGATCGTGCCTGTTTGAGTTTGGGACATCAGCTCGTCCTACCCGTCTTAACAATGGATAAGCAGTGGGCCAAACCGAAACTGGCTATAGAAGTGGTCGTTCTGCGCTAAAACCTACAACGCAAGCGTCATAAACACGCTAAAAGGATCTTCCCGATAATCAGCAAACGGCGCGCAATACTCAAAGCCAAAACGCTCATACAGCGCGCGAGCAGCGGCGAACGCGTCCATAGAGCCGGTTTCAATGCTCACCTGTGAATAGCGGCGGCGCATTGCCTTGTCGATAATATGCTGCAGCATCATCGCAGCGATACCTTTTCTGAGATGCCGCTCTACGGTGCGCATTGACTTTATCTCTCCCCACCGCGAGCCGATCTCCTTTAGTGCGCCGCAGCCCAACAGATCATCGCCGTTTCGTGCTGTCCAAAACGTTATTTCGGGCGCTTTTAGCGCATCCAGGTCTAATGCGTGTACGCTCTCTGGAGGGGAGTGCAGCGCCGTACTTTCAACATGCTGTTGCAGTAAGCTGACAACGTCTTCAGTCAGTAAATCGTCTTTACGAATAGTGACCGACATCAAAGCTGAAACAACTGAATATTTGGGCCGCTAGCGCGGCATCAACGCCATCGCCCCAACAACCATCGCCTCTACGCCACTTTTTATGCTTGGCTCAGGTTCTATTTTAAATAGCGGCGAATGATGCGAAGGTGCAGAATCGACTTCGTCTGGCGGCGTGCCGCCGACATCGAAATACACACCCTTAACATCGTGTTCTGCTTCTATGAAGTAAGCGAAATCCTCTGCGCCCATACCTTCGCGCGAGCTAGTGGTCATATACTCTTCGCCAATTTGCTCGGTAAAAGCAGCCTTAATCATGGTGGCTATTTCTTCGTCGTTTATGGTCGGGGGTGTCGATTCGGTTTGCGAGCGAATAACCTCGGGTAGCTTGTCTTCCGGCACGCCCAGCGAGCGAGCCACGCCATCGGCAACGCGGTCAATGCTGTCCAGCAAGCGCTGCCGGGTCGCAACGTTGTCTGAGCGCACGGTTAGCTGCATATCAACGCGATTGCCGATGATATTGTGCTTGTTGCCGCCGTGAATCGAGCCAACGGTAATCACACCCGGCTCCAATGGAGCTATCGTTCTGCTAACAACGGATTGCAGCGTGACCACAATCTGCGATGCGACCAAAACCGGATCAATACCTTTGTGTGGGGAAGCGCCGTGTGCGCCTACGCCGTGTACCACAATATCAATCGAGTCAGAACTTGAGCCAACGATACCGAGAGGCACTTCGATCTTACCCGAGGGCAGGTCGGCACTCACATGAAAGGCCAGTGCATAGTCGGGCTTTGGAAAGCGCTCGTAGAGACCATCTTCAAGCATTGCGTGGGCGCCGGAAATGCGTTCTTCGGCGGGTTGGCCTATCAGCACCAGCGTGCCTGACCACTGCTCCTTTCTCGCTGCCAGTTGTCTGGCTGCGCCGACCAACGCCGTGATGTGTACGTCGTGGCCGCAGGCGTGCATAACGGCTTGCTCAACGTCGTTATCATCTTTCTGGCGTACCTTTGACGCATATGGCAAACCGGATTTTTCCTCTACCGGCAAGCCGTCCATATCGGCGCGCAGCATGACTACCGGGCCGTCGCCATTGCGCATTACCGCAACAATACCGGTGCCGCCTACTTCTTCGGTGACTTCATAACCGAATGCGCTAATCTCCTGCGCCAAGCGCTTAGCAGTTTTAAATTCTCGATTCGACAGTTCCGGGTTAGCGTGGAAGTGCAGAAACAGTTCTTCAAGGTTCTCGGCGTAGTCTGCGGCAACCGCTGCGCGCAACGATTCGGCATTGGCAAATACCGAGAAGTACAGCAAAGTAGCGGCAAATACGCAATTTCTGAACATCTTATTTTTCCTGTCTTTAGATTCGTCAATGCCTGGTATTCTAGCATGGCAAACTGGAGTAGGATCAGTCCACCAGCGCTGCCAGCAACACCCACGTTATACTGACAATGCTAAACCAGCTCTTATTTCATAAATGGTAGCCGCATGAACCCAGCAACTACTGTTACCGACCTGGTGCAACATATCCTGGCGGCGGAAAGGCGTATTCGGCCTCTGGTGTACGAAACGCCGCTAGTGAAATCGCTAGCCCTGAGTAGTGACGCGACGCAAGTATTGCTCAAGCTTGAAAACCTGCAGCCCACCGGCTCTTTCAAATTACGTGGTGCGACCAATAAGCTGCTGTCTTTGAGTGCTGTGGAGCGGGCGCAGGGTGTGGTCACCGCTTCCTCGGGTAACCATGGTGCGGCGACTGCATATGCAGGCAAACAGCTTGGTATAAAGGCGCTGGTGTTCGTGCCGGAGCACGCGTCCACCACCAAGATCGATGCCATTGAGCGCTTGGGTGCCGAGGTGCGTTTGCACGGCGATGACGGCGTTATTACCGAGCGCTATGCGCGGGCTTATGCTGCTGAAAATGCTATGCCGTATGTGTCACCTTATAACGATCTTGATGTGGTGGCGGGGCAGGGTAGCGTCGGCGTTGAACTAGCCAGACAGTGTGCCGATCTGGATGCGGTATTTATTGCAGTCGGTGGCGGCGGTCTGATCTCCGGCACGGCAGCAGCGCTAAAAGCGGCGAGTCCGCACGTGCATGTTGTCGCCTGCTCACCTGCGAATTCGGCGGTGATGATTGAATCCCTCAAGGCGGGCGAGATTCTCGACCTGGAATCGAAACCTACTCTCTCCGATGGTACTGCCGGCGGAGTAGAGGAAAATGCGCTGACGTTCGGGTTGTGCCAAGCGCTCATAGATGAATACGTGCTGGTCGAAGAGAGCGAAATTAAGGCCTCTCTCAAAAATTTTCTGGCGACGCAGCATCTTCTGATTGAAGGTGCAGCGGCCGTCGTGCTGGCGGCGTTTGAGAAAACGCAGGAGAAGTATCGTGGCAAGAAAGTAGCGCTGGTGATTTGTGGGGCCAATATTGGCCTGGAAGATCTAAAAAAAGTGCTTGCTTAGAACGCTATGCCCTGCGCTTGACTCATTGCAAGCTCGGGCGAGCGAAATGCAGCGGTTGGTCACAGGCAGAAGACGTGATCGATTCGCGGCCACTGAGCTGCGAACGGCATCGCCGGCCCAATGGGTCACGGGGCGATAGTTGACGTCGAGCTTCGTCTTGCTGATCAACTTGTCTGCCGTTTCCAAATCGCGCCGCAAGCGATGATTCATTGTCTAGTGCCAGATCTAACACATGCTTTGTGCGCGTTCTTTCCCCCAGCAATTACACTACACTAATCAGCTTACCTTGGCGAGAGCTTGACCCGCGACGCGGCCAAACATGGTGCCCTCGCCCAGCGACAGGCCGCTCAGGTAAAAGCGATAATTGAGGATGCCAGCAGCAGTGCGCCCGACGGCGTATAGGCCGGGAATGGGATTACCCGCAGGATCCAATACCTCGGTTTTCACATTTGTGTGCAAACCACCGAGCGTGTAGTGAGCGAACGTTGTTTCGTCGATCGACGCCTTGGCGGCGTAGAAAGGTGGCTTGGCGATCGGCTTTAAATACGTTTGCGCCTTGTGGAAGAAGGGATCCTGACGCTTCGCGGCGAACGTGTTGTAGGTTGTCAGTGTCTGCTGCAGCCCGGTCTCCGGGATATTCAGCATCTTTTCCAGTTCGGCCACCGTATCGGCCTTGGCGATTGTCTTCGCATCGATTTTGCCATGGCCGCGGGACTCCGCCGCCGGCTCTCCCACCATATCGGCATCGATAATCAAGTGGGCGACGCCGCCTTGCTCGCGCACAATACGATATCCCAGCACGCCGTAATACGACTCCTCCGCGATGAATCGCTGCCCGGAAGAGTTGACGAGAATCCCGGCAAATCGAGGCACCGGGAAGAAGCAGGGAATACCATCCATTCGTTTGACGGCAGCCCCAATCGCCTGACCCGCTCGAATGCCCCAACCATCGTTGGAACTGACATCAAGAGGCTTGGCGTTTGTATAGAGAGGCGCGTGCTGTGCGACCATCTCGCGATTCTTCGAGAAGCCGCCAGTCGCCAGCACGACACCGCGCTTCGCCCGGAAACTTTGTGTCTTGCCGTCGACAACGGCAACAATACCGACAATTCTACCATCGGACTCCCGCACCAACTGCTGGGCACTCGCCTCCAATAGCAATGGTACGCCAGCCTGGCGCAAATGATCGGTCAGCAGGCGCTGAATTGCCATGCCGCTGGGGCCCGATTTGTGCTGGTGGCCGCGCATGGCAGGCTTGGCCATTTCAGTACAGGGATACACATCCTCTCCGCCGGAGTAAATGAGCCGATCGTCTGCCGGATCAAGCGAAAGCTCAACACCGATAGCCTTCAGCCACTCATAGTGAGAGAGCGAGTGCTCGACATAGTACTTGATGCGCTCGCGGTCGGGGCCGGGGGCCTGTGAGGCCAGGAGGA
>RCMY010004157.1_pt1 | contig 12614 bp, 10 predicted proteins | sample 2041341 | NCBI WGS metagenome assembly RCMY01 (sample SAMN09708234, study PRJNA481090) | Marine sediment metagenome, whole genome shotgun sequencing project. | reverse complement strand
ACTCGCCGACAAGATCGACACGCTTACGGGTTTCTGGGCGATTGATGAGAAGCCGACGGGGAGCAAGGATCCCTTTGCTCTCAGACGTGCGGCGCTTGGGGTCATTCGCCTAATCACAACAAGTAGTCACACCATTCCGCTCGAACGGATGTTTTCAGCACATTACAATGTGATGTCTGATCTCAAATCCATGGCTGCCGAGATTTCCAACAAGGAAAAGTATCTTGCGCGCATTTCTTCGGAAGGCGCTCAAATATGGGAAGAATTCCAAAACACCGCCGCGGGAGCGGCTAAGGAGGAAAATCGTCGAAGGGCCGAATATGTTCAGGAAAAGGTCTCCAGAACCTCCGAAGAAATAAAATCTGACCAGCAAGAATACTCGCTGAAAGTCGCCCAACGCGAACCGACAGTCTCTAACCTCCTAACCTTCCTCCACGACCGCCTCAAAGTATACCTCCGCGACCGCGGCATCCGCCAAGACGTCATCGACGCTTCCCTCGCCATGCCAAACGCAGACGACCTGACACTCCTCGTCACTCGCGCCACGGCCCTCTCAACCTTCCTCGCCACCGACGACGGCGAGAACCTGATCCAAGGCTTCAAACGCGCCCACAACATCCTCAAACAAGCCGAGGACAAAGACGGAGTCGAATACTCCTACGGCCCCGACCCGAAACTGGCCGAAACCGACGTCGAAAAGGCGCTCTTCACCGCGCTCGACACCGCCGAAGCCGCCATCGCGCCCGCAATGGAAGCAGAAGACTTCGCCGCCGCGATGTCCGCCCTTGCCGGTCTGCGCGCGCCCATCGACGCCTTCTTCGAGGCCGTTCAGGTCAACGCCGACAGTGCCGTCCTGCGCCGCAACCGTCTGAACCTACTTCACCGCATCAGTGCCGCCTGTCTGGCCGTGGCAGACCTCACACGAATCGAAGTGTCCTAACTCTACCGTGCGCTGCGTTAAAAGAGGGTTCACGCCGCGTCCGCGTCAGTTAACGCTATAAAAACAAGGCGAACGGCTGCACCGACGTAATACCGACGTTACACCGACGTTGCACCGACATTCCCGTGTTTCGGTCACTGAAAGGCGAATTACTCTTACTTTTCCTGATGCTTATTGCCCAAACTTAATGTGAATGTGCGACAGGCGCGCCACGTCCGCCGCGACCAACTGTCAATTCTACCTGACAGTCCTTGAACGAACCGCACTTGTGCGTATGCTACCGCGCAAGGAGACGCCGCAGTGCAGAAACTCATTGAAATTTCAGACTTTATTGTGGTCGATCCCACCGCAACTCTCGCCGCGAACACCCACGGCGAGCGCGCGAAGTGTCTGCAGCGCCTGATCCGCCTCGACTTGCCGGTGCCCAAGACCGTCGCACTCCCGTTCACCACGGTCCGCCACATCGCCTCCGGCGCCGATTTCGACACAAATGCTATCCTCGCGCCCTTTGGCGACAGCCCTTTGCTGTCCGTTAGGTCGTCGTCCGCAGACCCCGATTGGGGCGGTCCCGGAGCCATCCTGAACATCGGCATGAACCATGCGCGACACGCCGAATACGCCAACCTCCTAGGACACGACGCCGCCAACAAATTGTTCGCGCGCTTCATCACGACCTATTCGGTGCACGTCGCCCACCTTGATCCCGATCTCTTTGTTCTTGAAGATGAAATCTCGGCAGATACGCTTCAAGCCATGCTCGGCGCCTATGAGGAAGAAACCGACGAAACCTTCCCCGAGGACCCCGCGCGGCAATTGACTGGCGTTCTGCGATCTATGGCGCGCACCTGGGAAGGCACGACGGCCCGGCTTCTCCGGCAAGCACGCGGGGCGCCAGCGGATGCCGGCCTCGGGCTGGTCGTTCAGGCCATGGCACCGGGTCTCGGGCCGCCTGAATCCGGATCAGGCGTCATTCAGTTTGTCGACCCGAAAACCGGCCTGCCGCAGATTACCGGTCGCTATTTGAGCCAAAGTCAGGGCCGCGACGCGCTTAACGCTGATGGCGCCTTCTATCTGACCCGCGATCCGCGCGGTTTGTCGCTGGAAGAGCTTTGTCCAAACGTTTTCGAAACACTTTTGCAGTATGGTACGACTTGCCGGACGAATTTGTGCGAAGAAATGCAAATCGAATTTACACTCGATGGCGGTAATTTAAGCGTTCTAGATGCGGTTCGTATTTCCCGCAGTGAACGTGCGAATATGCGGATTGCCGTGTCGCTGGCGGAAGACGGCGTCATCACGCGCGACGATGCGGTGCTTCGCGTGCAACCACGTGGCCTTTCAGAGATGTTGCACCGTCAGGTCGACGTCACGGCACCGCGGAATATTCTGATGCGCGGTGTGGCGGCCAGTCCGGGTGCGGCCACGGGGCAATTGGTGTTCAATTCGCCCACTGCTCAGGCATATGCCGCGCGGGGGGAAGCGTGCATCCTCGTGCGTCGTGAAACGTCGCCGGAAGACATCCGCGGCATGCATGCGGCCCAAGGCGTGCTGACCGAGCGCGGCGGAATGACAAGCCATGCGGCCGTGATCGCCCGTGGTTTGGGACTGCCCGGTGTGGTTGGAATTTCCGACATCATACTGAATAGAAAAGATAATACGATTACGCTCCCAGATGGCCGCTCACTTAGTGCTGGCGACATTGTGACAATCGACGGCACGACAGGACAGGTTTTGGAAGGCGCTGTTGCGCTACTTGAGCCGTCGCTGGATGACTCGTTTCGGACGCTTTTGGGATGGGCCGACGCTGTGCGCGATATCAAAGTGCGCGCCAATGCCGACACGCCTGCCGAAGCCAAAGTCGCGCGGGCATTCGACGCCGAAGGCATTGGCCTGTGTCGCACAGAGCATATGTTCTTTGAAGGCGACCGCATGACGGTCATGCGCGAGATGATTTTCGCTGAAGAGGTCGAAGGGCGCAAAGCTGCGCTTGAACGACTTATTCCAATGCAAGTCTCTGATCTGACAGACCTTTTCAAAATCATGGCGGGACTTCCTGTCTGTATTCGTCTGCTTGATCCGCCGCTGCACGAGTTTCTGCCCTCGGGACGCGATGCCCTTCGAGATCTCGCCGATGCGCTCGGCCTGTCATTGGCCAAAGTCACCCGTCGTGTCGAGGCGTTAAGCGAGTTCAATCCCATGTTGGGCCTGCGCGGTGTGCGGCTTGGCGTGACGATGCCCGAGATTTACGAAGCCCAGGCCCGCGCGATTTTCCTCGCCGCCATTGCCGCGGGCGAGGGTGGCGAGGCGATTGTGCCCGAGATTATGATACCGCTGGTGTCTGCCCGCCGCGAAGTCGAACTCGTGCGCAACCGCATTGACGCCGTCGCGGCGACCGTGCGCGCGGAAACATCCCGCGACTTTGACTATCGTCTCGGCGTAATGGTCGAAACGCCGCGTGCTGCACTTCGCGCTGAAGAGATCGCACCGCACTGCGCCTTCCTAAGTTTTGGCACCAACGATTTGACGCAGATGACCTATGGCCTCAGCCGCGACGATGCGGGCCGGTTTATGGGCGCATATGTTAATCAGGGCGTCTTTCCGGAGGATCCGTTTCATCGCCTCGACATCGAGGGCGTTGGCGAACTGCTAACGCTCGGTGCCGAGCGCGGCCGGCGTGGCAAACCCGATATCGTCCTGTCAATCTGTGGCGAACACGGCGGGGACCCCGACTCGATTGCGTTCTGCCGCGACGCTGGTTTCGATTACGTAAGTTGCTCACCCTTCCGTGTACCGGTGGCGCGACTAGCTGCCGCACATATCGCCCTAAAAGACGGCCCGAGACGTAAAAATACTTAAAAATCAGTCTTTTAAAATTTGACGAAAGTCACCGGATCGGTCGATACCGGCCGATTTCCAAGGGCGGAACACTTTGTCTCACCCCATAAGGGTGGATCTTCGCGCGAACTTTGGGTATCGCCCCCCTCAATCAAGGCCAATTTATGGCGTAAACCTGTACTGGAGGGGGCTTCCAGATGTTAAAACCCAGAGTTTGGGCGGCAGCATTCATTGCGGCCTTAACCTTTGCGGCGCCGGTTCTTGCCGATGTCACTATGAGCACGTCGAACAACCCGACATTGGCACTGAACCAGCGGCTCGGTAGCTTGTTCTCCGCCGAAAACAGCACGCTGTCCTCGTTCAGCCCCAGTGACTTGTCACGTCTGACACGTGCCCCCAGCTTGGGAAAAAACTGGTCGAATAGATTGAACCGCGAGATGCTGGCGCAAATGCCGGCGGCAAGCGGTGGCGAGCAGTGGAATTGCTTGGCAGAAGCACTTTACTTCGAAGCCCGTGGCGAGACACTCAAAGGTATCGTTGGCGTCGCAGAAGTGATCCTCAACCGGGTCGATGACCGCCGCTACCCCGACAGCGTTTGCGACGTCGTGAACCAAGGCACCGGCCAGCGCTATCGCTGTCAGTTCACTTACACTTGCGACGGTCAGCCCGAGACGATCTCGGAAAATCGCGCCTACGCCAAAGTCGGAAAAGTAGCACGTGTCATGATCGACGGCGCGCCGCGCGCTTTGACAGAGGGCGCAACGCACTACCACACGAAGTCGGTGAACCCACGCTGGGCTCGGGTCTTTCCGCGCACGGCGACGATTGGCGACCACTACTTTTACCGCGAGCCAAGCCGGGTCGCGCAGAACTAAACGCACATTTCACAGTGACACAAACGTCGGCGTCCCCTTGCTGAGCGGGCGAGGTTTGCACCTGTGCAGCCGGTGCGTTCCCGTGGTAGATTGCGTCGAGGCAAGAACAAACGAGACAGTCCCATGAACCGAAAGCTGTTTGGCACCGATGGTGTCCGAGGCCGCGCCAATACATACCCGATGACCGCCGACCTTGCGTTGCGGATTGGAGCGGCGGCGGGGCGACACTTCCGCCGGGATGGCTCGCCTGCGCACCGTGTGGTGATCGGTAAAGACACGCGCTTGTCGGGCTATATGTTCGAGAATGCACTGACTGCGGGCTTCACATCTACCGGCATGAACGTCCTGCTGCTTGGGCCTGTTCCGACTCCGGCTGTTGGTATGATGGTTCGTTCGATGCGCGCCGACGTAGGCGTGATGATTTCGGCCAGCCACAACCCACACCACGACAACGGCATTAAATTTTTTGGGCCGGATGGCTTCAAATTGAATGACCATGCTGAGGCTGCGATTGAGGCTGCGGTATCTGGCGATATCGCCCCGGCTGCGTCGGAAAACATTGGTCGCGCCAAGCGCATCGACGACGGCCTCTATCGCTACGTCGAACGCGTGAAATCGACATTTCCGGCCGACTTGACGCTTGATGGTTTGAAGGTTGTCGTGGACTGCGCCAACGGTGCTGCTTACAAGGCCGCCCCCACTGTTCTGTGGGAGCTAGGCGCCGAAGTGATCCCAATCGGCGTCTCCCCGAACGGAACGAACATCAATGACGGCTGCGGCTCGACAAACACGCAGCTTGCGGCGGAAACCGTTGTCGCGCACGGCGCTGACGTGGGCATCTGCCTTGACGGTGACGCGGACCGGGTGATGATTATCGACGAAACCGGCGCAGTTGCGGATGGCGACCAGATCATGGGCCTTTTTGCCGCGCGTTGGTCCGCCGAGGGCCGTCTAGCTGGCGATACTTTGGTTGCCACGGTGATGTCGAACCTCGGGCTTGAGCGGTTCCTCAGTGGTATCGGCTTGTCGTTGCACCGCACGTCCGTTGGCGACCGCTATGTGGTGGAGGCCATGCGCGCCGGGGGCTTTAACCTTGGCGGCGAGCAATCCGGTCATATTGTGATGACCGACTTTGCTACCACCGGAGACGGTCTTCAGGCGGGCCTTCAGTTCCTTGCGGAAATGAAGCGCACCGGACAGCCTGCAAGCACATTGCGCCAAGCTTTCGAGCCGGTGCCACAGTTGTTAAAAAACGTTCGCTTCGAAGCGGGGCGTGATCCCTTGGAAAACGCACGGGTGAAGGACGCTATCGCAAGCGTCGAAGCTGCGCTTGTGGGTAAGGGGCGGCTTTTGATCCGTAAATCGGGGACCGAGCCGCTAATCCGCGTCATGGCTGAATGCGAGGATGAGGGCGAACTGCACCGCCTCGTTGACACCATTGTCGGCGAGGTCGCGAGCGCCATAAACTAGCGCGCGAACAACCGTTTGAGCGCGCCCCATTGGCTTAATAACACGCCTGCAAGGATCAGAACCATCGCAAAGTAGAGCGATGGCTCTACGGCCTCACCGAGCAACAATACGCCCAAAAGTACCGACCACAGGGGAACCTGGTAGTTGGTGAGCGACATGAAGACCGGGCCAGCGCTGCGGATCACCATGACACGCAAAAGGTTCGCGGCCGCCGTCTGCACCAATCCCAAGACGAGGATCACCAAACCGACCTCAGCCGTGGGGATCGCTGGTGCTCCTTCGATCAACACCGCCAACACGGTCACCGGAACGGACCCAATCAATAAGGTGACCGCCGACAATCCAATTGGATCGACCGGGGGCAACCGACGCATCACCACTGATGACACGGCGTAACACGCGGCTCCAAGGATACAGGCAAATCGTCCCAACAACTCACCGTCTACGCCGGTCGATCTGAACGCCTCTGGTCCGATCAGTACAGCCACTCCGATGAAACCAATGAGAAACCCAAGCGACCTTCGCAGCGTAAGGCGTTCGCCTGGTACAAAGAAATGCGCCAAAGGCAAGACAACCAGCGCTACCGCCGCCATCGAAACGCCCGCAAACCCCGAAGTTACGAACTGCTGCCCCCAAGAGATTGCCATAAAGGGCAGGGCAGAACTAAGCACGCCTACTGTCAGCAAAGGGGCCCAACCAGCGCGAGCGTCGGTTTCATAAAGTCGTCCGCCGCGCATCTTCCATATCGCAGTGGTCAATAAACCAGCAAACAAAATACGCGACGCGGCAAGCCAAAACGGCCCGATCCCGGTCAATGCAAGCTCAATGAACAGAAACGAAGCCCCCCAGACCAAGCCAAGGGTCGCGACCATGATCCAGCTCTTTGTCGTGATGTCGGGTTGCATTGCAGAGTCCTGAAACAAAAAAAGGCCCCGGACGATACCGGGGCCTCGGACGATATCGTGTGGCCTTAGTTGCGGGCCTTGTCCACCATCTTACCGGCGGAAATCCACGGCATCATGCCTCGGAGTTTCTCGCCGACTTCTTCGATCTGGTGGGCGTCATTGATGCGACGTGTCGACTTGAACATCGGTTGTCCAACCGCATTTTCGGTCATGAAATCACGCACAAAGCGACCGGTTTGAATGTCGGTCAGTACCTCTTTCATACGCGCCTTGGTCTCTTCGTAAGGCAGAATGCGCGGGCCAGAAACATACTCGCCATATTCAGCCGTGTTAGAGATCGAGTAGTTCATGTTCGCGATGCCACCTTCGTAGATCAGGTCTACGATCAGCTTCACTTCGTGCAGACACTCGAAATAGGCCATCTCTGGCGCGTAGCCTGCTTCGACCAGCGTCTCGAAACCCATGCGGATCAGCTCAACTAAACCGCCGCAGAGCACAGCCTGCTCACCGAACAGATCGGTTTCGCATTCTTCTTTGAAGTTGGTTTCGATCACACCAGAGCGACCGCCACCGATGGCCGAACAATACGACAGGCCAATCTCAAGCGCTTTGCCGGATGCATCGTGGTCGACAGCTACAAGGCACGGCACTCCGCCGCCTTTGACGTATTCGCCGCGCACGGTGTGACCGGGGCCTTTAGGCGCCATCATGATCACGTCAATGCCGGCTTTTGGCTCGATCAGGCCAAAATGCACGTTCAAACCGTGGGCAAACGCAATGGCCGAACCGTCTTTGATGTTGTCGTGAACGTACTTCTTGTAGGTCTCAGCCTGTAGCTCATCCGGCATGGTGAACATCATCACGTCACACCAAGCTGCGGCCTCGGCAATCCCCATCACAGCCAAACCTTCGCCTTCAGCTTTTTGGGTGCTTGCGCTGCCGTCGCGCAGAGCGACGACAAGGTTTTTAGCACCGCTGTCGCGCAGGTTCAGCGCATGCGCATGGCCCTGGCTGCCGTAGCCGAGAATGGCCACTTTCTTGTCTTTGATAAGATTGATGTCGCAGTCACGATCATAGTAAACGCGCATGATTTTCCCTCATTCATGTAAATTCTCTGAGGGGACCATAAAGTAATAGTGCCGAAAGTAATTTCAATCTTGCATTGAAAGGCGGCTTTTGTGTAAAAATCATTCTCCAAATATCAATTATTAGATAGTTTCATGCTTGAAGACACGGATAGACGCTTACTGCGTCACTTACTTGCAGATCCAGAGGCAGCGACGGCCACTCTTGCAGAGCGCGCAGGCCTGACACAGGCTTCGTTTTGGCGGCGCTTAGAAAAGCTTCGCGATACCGGCGTAATCAAGGGACGCCATGCTATCGTTGATTGGCCCGCGCTGGGCTATGACGTCGAAGTCAGTTTGCGCGTGACCTTGGAGAAAAGTGACCCACGTGCCTTTGATCAGTTCATTGCAGCGGCGCGAACAGTCTTGGAAGTCACTGAAATACAAACGTTTCTTGGTCGCGTGGACGTGCGGCTTGTCGTTATTGCGCATGATATGGCGCATTACCAGTCAATCTACCGCGACCACATTCTGACGTTGCCGCATATAGCAGACATCGAAGCATTGATGACGGTTGCGGCCGTCAAAACAAATGCAAGCTTGCCGCTATGATCGATATAGACTCCACGGATCGCGCTATTTTGGCGGTGCTTCAAGGGAATGCGACCCTGTCTGCGGGGCAGGTTGGGCGTAGCGTCGGGCTGAGCCAACCGGCGTGTTGGCGACGGATCAAACGGTTGACCGACGCGGGCGTTCTAGCTGGGCAGCGCATTGATTTGGACCTTGAACGCGTTGGCTTTGGTGTCACGGTTTTTCTCGGGATCAAATTGGCGGCCAAAGGCAGAACAGGGCTTGGTGATTTCGAACGCGCGATCGCTGCGATCCCGGAAGTGCAGTCAATTCATCATGTTTTGGGGCTTTATGACTATCGATTGCGGGTAGTTGCCCGTGACCTTGGCGATTTCGAGCGCGTTCTGCGTCGTCGCATTATGACCATTCCGGGTGTAGGCAATATCGAATCAAACGTCCTTCTCAGCGAGGAGCGGCGCCCTGGGCCCTTGGGACGGGAGCGTTCTTAGGTGCCCATTCCGACTTTCATGACCTTACGGCGAAGCGGCGCGACGTCGTGGACCATCCGCAATCCAAGGCTTCTGAGGTCTTGAACTGGGGCCAGATCAGATCGGCAAATGCGGTTATACAGATCGATAAACTGAGCACGGCGGCGAATGTCGGTGTGGCGCGCTTTGGAGTAATCCGAAATAAAGCGAGCGGTCCCGATGTTTTCCGGGTCAGCTGCGGCAAGTTCGCTTAGCAAAGCGACGTCGCGCAACGACGTGTTTAGCCCCTGTGCTCCGATGGGGGGCAACACATGCGCGGCTTCTGCGATGAGCGCCACGCGTTCCGAGACGAGTGAGGCCGCCTCCTGCGTGACAATCGGCCAGACGTTCCGGGCTGAGATCACAGTGAGTTCTCCCAACAAGTTGCAAGATCTGACTGTCGCTTCGTGTGAAAACGCGGTGTCTGACAAATCGACCAGACGGACGGCCTCCGCACCATCATTCATCCAAACAATGGCAGAACAATGCTGGCCGTCGTGATCGGGAAGCGGCACCGTGGTAAACGCACCGCCGGATAAATAAAGTTCGGTGGATACATTTTCGTGGGGCTGGGGATGAGACACGATAAACGCGAGAGCTTTTTGCCCGTATCGTGTCGTTTTACATGATATACCAGCCGCCTCGCGCAAGGGGCTGTTGCGTCCGTCAGCGGCGATAGCCAAGCGTGCGCGCACCTGATCCTGAGACGTCAGCGTAACAATCGCTTCGCGCTCGCGGGTGACAAGCTGCGCAAATCCAACCCCGAGGCGAAGGTCGACGTTGGGAGCGGCATCCAACGCTTCGGTAAGAACTTTGCGCGTCAACCAATTCGGTATGTTCCAGCCAAAGCTCGAGGCTCCAAGATCTGTGGATTGAAACGCCCGATCCGTGCGTGGTTCAGGCGGATCGCCATGGCAATCGATGACGCGCAGCGTATTCAGCGGCTCGGCGTGCGGTGCTAACTCTTCCCAAAGGCCAATCTTTTCAAGGAGTTCTCTAGCCGGCGCCAGAAAAGCGGTCGACCGTAAGTCCGAACCTTGCGTATGCGCAGTTTCCGGGGGCGGCGTTGGGTCGACGACTACGACAGATCGCCCTTGCGCGGCAAAAGCTGCGGCGGCCGTGAGACCTGCGATGCCTCCTCCAGAGACGAAAATATCTGCATCGATGCGGTTCATAGAGCTAATCTAGGCGGCGCATCCGGCGACGGAAAGCCCTATCCGGTGATCTGCGACAGGAAGCCCGCAAGGTCATCTGTGTGGTGATGGATGAACGGTTGGGCGATGGGCTCGGCGGCGACGTGGACCGTGCGCATTCCAAGCGCGTGGGGGGCTGCGAGATTTCGGGGATCATCTTCGAACATAGCGGCGGTCTTACTATTTAAGCCGTCCTTTTTGAATACGATTTCAAAAGCTTGACGTTCAGGCTTTGGGCGAAAATTAGCGTGCTCAACTCCGTAGACTGCATCAAATGCCTCGCCCAATCCCCGGACGTCGAGAACGCGCCGCGCGTATGGTTCAGAGCCATTCGTGTAGACGATCCGACGTCCCGGCAGAGCGTGGATGGCCTGAACGAGTGCGCTGTCGACTTCGAGATGGTCCAGAGAAATCTCGTGGACGTCGACAAGGTATGGTCGCGGATCTGCGCCGTGCTCTTCCATCAAACCCGCCAACGTCGTGCCGTAGACCTGCCAATAGTGCTTTCGCAGGCGATCCGCTTCAGGTTTTGAGACGTTGAGTGTTTCTGCGACCCAGTTGGTCATCTTGACTTCGATCTGATCAAACAGACGCGCTTCGGGTGGATAAAGCGTGTTGTCGAGGTCAAAAACCCACGTTCGAACATGTGAAAAGGCGGAAGCGTGCATCGCTTTGCCATAGCCAAGCGCGATGGGCTTGGCAATGAACTGCGCTTGAACTTTTGGGTGAGTGCGCCCTAGAGTTTGGTTGGACGTAGAAATGACAGGACGAACTTTATGGCTGATGGGCGTTCAGGGCAGAAAGATGCCTATCAACTGATCCTTCACGCGATTGATGTGGGCACGTATCGGCCCGGTGATCGGTTGGTCGAAAGCGAGCTTGCGGATCGTTTTGGCGTGTCGCGCACACCGATCCGTGAGGCCTTGCAACGCCTTGAAACGCAGTCGCTTTTGGCGCGTGATGGGCGGTCGTTGGTCGTTGCGTCGTTGGACCACAATCAGATGGCAGAGCTTTATGTGGTGCGCTCTGAATTGGAGGGGCTTGCTGCGCGGTTGGCCGCACGTCATGCGACCGAGGAAGAGGTCCGTTTATTGCGAGAGTTCGTTGATGAGGACCGCGCACGCGTCGGGGATCCCGCAGCGCTTAGCCGCACAAATCGACGGTTCCACCGGCAGGTTCATTTGGCGTCGCACAATCGCTATTTGGTGCAGCAGCTCGACCTTGTGTATCGGTCGATGGCACTTATGACGACGACATCTCTGGCCGCTGAAGGGCGCAGCGCGCGCGCTTTGATCGAACACCAAGCTGTCGTCGACGCCATTTCCGTGGGCGACGCGGACGCCGCGCAGAAGGAACTAAAAGGACATATTTCAAAAGCTTACGAAGCGCGCCTTAGACGGGATGCGGAAGCCGCCGCCGATACCAACGGCGCTTTGGCAGACTAGTAGGCCCACCGTGCGCGGTCTTGTCCCAATAAAAGGGCCGCGACATCAGCTCCCAAAGCGCCTTCCAGCAGGCGATGGCCGAAAGCGGAAAATAGAGGTGCATCAGGGGTACCCACCAGATCAGGCCGCGGTGACGTGGTGTGGCGACGGATAAAGCAAGTGCAATGAGCGTTGCGACTTCTGACACTATAAAGACCGCTCCGAATGCGACGACGACTTCCCAAGGGGCGACCGAGCTTAGGGGATGAGGGAGTCCCACAACCACCAGCCAGAACGACCACAGGAACGGTGCCAGTACAAATTGCGACAAGGTGCCAAGGAACAAGATTTGAAATCCGACGAATTTTTTCACGCCAAGTTCGCGCAGTAACCGCAAAGGTGCGCGCATATGCACGGCCCATGTTACGGCGTAGCCCTTGATCCAGCGAGACCGTTGCCTCACCCAAGCGGGAACAGTAGCGGTTGCTTCTTCCATGGTGACGGATGAAATAAATTCGGTTCGATACCCGCGACGCGCAAGGCGCATCCCCAAATCGGCGTCTTCGGTGACATTGTGTGCGTCCCACCGGCCGATTTTTTCAAGGATTGCACGGCGAAAAAATACCGTTGTTCCGCCAAGCGGAATTGCGAACCCAAGTCGGACGAGTCCCGGAAGCACAAGCCGAAACCACGTCGCGTAGTCGATAGTAAAGCAGCGCGTCAGCCAGGTTCTGTAACAGTTCGCCATACAGTGCCGAGCCGGGTTCGAGCGATGCACCCAGCGGGTCCAGAACACCACGTTTGGCATCAA
>RCMY010004156.1_pt1 | contig 12615 bp, 16 predicted proteins | sample 2041341 | NCBI WGS metagenome assembly RCMY01 (sample SAMN09708234, study PRJNA481090) | Marine sediment metagenome, whole genome shotgun sequencing project. | reverse complement strand
GTGTTCGACCGGACTGCGGTTTGGTCGGTCTGCACCCAACATGTTCGTGCGCGGAGGTTTTCCAATGGTAAAGCCGATCAAGACAATCGGAAATCCCGTATCTTGGCTGCTGCAAGTATTTGGCGATGCTTCAGATTATGCCAAGGAAGCGGCTCATGAAATTGGTGGTGATACGTTCGGGCACCCCACGGTGAAGCAGATTGGCATCAAGGATATCAGGATCGCGCTCCGAAAAGGTGCGGAAGATTTCGCGGCCCTTCGCACAGATGTGCTGTTCATCGCTATCCTCTACCCGATCATCGGGTTGTGCCTCTCGGCAATTGTCTTCCAGCGCGACTTATTGCCCCTTTTGTTCCCGCTCATCTCAGGTTTTGCCCTGCTCGGGCCCATCGCGGCCGTCGGTCTCTACGAGATGAGCCGTCGCCGTGAGAACGGTGAGCCCGCAGGCTTTCGTGCGGCGCTTGGTGTCATGGGATCGCCGGCCATTGGGGCGGTTCTGATAATCGGATTGGGTCTGGTCTTGATGTTTATCGTCTGGATGCTGACGGCTTATCTTATTTACGCGCTGACACTGGGTCCCCAGCCCCCAATCTCGGTGGCGTCGCTCCTGCGGGATGTCTTTACGACGGGCACTGGTTGGGCGATGCTGGTTATGGGCTGCGCGGTGGGATTTGTGTTCGCCGCCGCAACACTTGCCATGACGATTGTTTCGATACCGCTGCTATTGCATCGGCATGTCGGCGTGCGTGTCGCGATAGTGACCTCGTTGAAACTGACGAGAAAGAACCCGGTGACGGTGGCAGCGTGGGGATTTATCGTCGCCACATTCTTGATTGTCGGGATGATACCGCTCTTTCTCGGATTGATATTCGCGTTTCCAATCCTCGGACATGCGACGTGGCACCTTTATCGCAGAGCGGTAAAATGACGGGCTGAACGCTCAATAGAACCAACCAATTCAATTTTCGCAGCCCCGCGTGTCGACGGCGGAGTAAAATCCTGCCACTGGGCGGCGCAAAAGTCGGCCACCTCGGGTTGGGGCCTGACGCGCGCCATGAGGGGGCGGCCAGGCAGCGTCCGACCGAAGTCGACCGGCGCCGGCACCGGGCCGACAGAGTCCGTGGTCGTGAAGGGCGGAAAGCATGCGCAATTGGGCTGCCTCTGTTCTGAGTTCGAGCTCCCGATAAGATCACAGGATAACTGTGAACAAGAGAGATAGATGATGGAATTCCTGTCCATCCGACCGATGCGATCGTTCCACTTTGCGGTTTAGCTGGGGCGTGCCACGCTTGATGAAGGCGTGCCTAATGCCAAGGTCCTCGACATTCCAATGGAACTTCGCCTGGAACTCGTGGCCGTTGTCCGCTGCCCAGCAGTTGATTGCAAAGCAACTATGAGAAGAAGTCCTGATCTGGCAGATACGGAAAGGGAATTTTTCAATGATATGATCAACGAAGTTGATCGCATTGGCTTGTGTGTGCCTCTCGTAGACCCGCGTCTGGCGGATGATGGCTAACGTCTTGCGCACCGATTGCGATCAATCCTGTCGATCAGGTTCCTGACACTGGACACATGCCATTTCCCGCCGCGCCGTGGGAGGATGCCGCGCCGGTTCAGTTCCGCCGCCATGGCGCGCAGCGTCTGATAGCCCTGAGCGCGGATATGCAGAAGCGCGTTCGGCGATCTGCATAGCAGCTTCGGTCTTTGCAGCTTTCGGCACACGCAGCAGGCGCATGGCATTAAGAATGACGATCAACACCGAAAGCTGGTGAACCAGCATGCCGCCTGCCATGTGGATAGTGCCAATATAAACCCCGAGCAGCAGCCCGACGACAGTCAGAACCGCTATACCGAGGTTCTGCCACATGTTGGCCAGCGTGGCGCGCGCGATTTCCATCGCCTCGGCGATCTTGCCCAGATCGTCGGTCATCAGTGCGATATCCGCCGTCTCGATGGCGATGTCGCTGCCGCTGGCTCGCTGATGTCAGCCGCCGCCAAAGCAGTCGCGTCGTTGATGCCGTCGCCGACCATCGCCACGTGAAAGCCTCCAGCGCGCATCGCCCGAATCCGTTCCAACTCGTCGTCGGGCATCATTCCGGCATGCACCTTGTCCACGCCGACTGCTGCGGCAATCGCCTTGGCTGCCGGGCGCAGATCGCCGGTCAGCATCACCACGCGCCGCACCCCCTGGGCGTGCAGGCGATCAATCATCGGCTTGGCACTGGCGCGCGGCATATCGGCAAGCCCAGCAGACCCACGACTTCGCCGTTACGCGCCACGATCACCACCATGTGGCCCAGCGCATGCAGTCGGGCAATGCCGTCGTTTGCCTCGGCGTTGAAGTCGATCTCGAGGTGGTCGAACAGGCGGTGGCTGCCGACGACAACGTCGTGGCCATCATGTCGTGCAATCAGGCCCATGCCGGCAATCTCTTCCAGCGACGCGGAGGTGGGCAGAGGGCCCCGCTTGCGCGCAGCCTCGATGATCGGGTGGCACAGCGGGTGGTTCGATCCGGTCTCGGCAATTCTACCCAGAGCAGGACATCGGCCTCGCTCGACCCCGCCAATGCCACTGTTTCGGCAAGGCGCGGCTGGCCTTTGGTCAGCGTGCCCGTCTTGTCGAGCGCCAGTGCGGTTCACTCTAGGCGCGATCAGATCGCATGCTCTCGCAAGAAATCTCCCGTTTGCTGAACGCATTCCACCCATGCCGGCTCATGGCCCAAGAGGATGTGGTTCTTGCTGTCGAGTTGCACGAATTCGGCGTCCGGGATGCCGATCGCAAGCTCGCGCCCCTGCTCCAGCGATATCCGGTGATCATCGCGCGCGTGAAAAACGATCGTGGGCGCTCTCACCTTGGCCAGACTATCGCGCACGTCAATATGGCCAAACGCTTCCTGAAAACGCACGGCGTTTTGCGGAGAGGTCGTCTGGCGCTGGAACTCGTCGAACCATGCCAGGTCTTCCGGCTTTGAATCTGGCATGAAGGTTTGCGAGAATATGTGCCTGTAGGCGGGGTTCGACGTCCCCCAGCCATGACGAGTAAGCGTGAGGACGGCCTCGCGGCGCGTCTGTTCTTCGTCGCTGGCGCCGATACGCCATCCGGTGGCATATCCGGCGATCAGGACCAAGCAAGACACCCGTTCGGGGTGGCGCGCCGCGTATTCCACTGAAACCGCGCACCCTTGGGACATGCCCAGCAGCGGGAACCGGTCTAGCCCCAGCGCATCGACCACGGTTTCCAAATCGCGCACGAACGCCTCAAAGCTGATATCATCCACATCCCAATCCGACAGACCATTGCCGCGTTCGTCGTAGCGGATAAACGTCCGTTGATTGGCCCAAGCTGAAAAGGTCGGTGCCCAGATAGGGCTGTTCCAATCCAGCTCCAGATGGTTCAACCAATTGGCCGCCTTGACCAACGGCGGCCCCTCTCCGACCGTGGCATAGGCAAGGCGCACTCCGTCCGACGCCCGGCAAAAGCCGATGGTCTGCTTGCGCAACATGCGGCGGGGTGGGCTTTCCGCCGGCCGTTCGATTGCGGGGTCGATTTTCGGCGGCTCCGATTTCTCATCCAGTAGCGGGCCACTGACAGACAGCCCGGCCTTTTTCGCGGTTGTGTGAAAGTCCGCTTCCCAATGGCGTGCTTCTTCCAGTCGCCCCGATTGCGCGAGTGCATTGACCAGTCCGCGCGCTGCTTCTTCCTCAAGCGGGGTTTCTTCTGTCCAACGCCGCGCCCATTTCACAGTCTCGGCGCGCGTCAGTTTGGGATGAAGTGCCAGACGCCGCAGGACGTTGAGGTGCAGTAGGTGCATGTCCTCGCGCTCAGCGGCCAGCCAAAGCTGGAAACTCTCGGTTCCAGCATGCTCCAACCCTTCAAGAACGGGGCGTTGCAATTGCGCGGCCATGTCGCGCAATTCGCGCGGCGGGATAAAGGGTGGATCGTCGATCAGGCGCTCGCGCATTGCACGCAGATCCACAAGGGTGTCAGCCGGAGCAAAGGCCACCCGCTCACGATCCGCGATGATGCGGGGGGTGCCGCCCTGATCGACGGCCTGACGCAGTTTGCTCAGCGCCCAGCGGAGCGATCCGCGCGGATCGTCGGGCAAATCCCAGAACATCTCGCACAGGCGTTCGCGGCGGACCGGACGTGCGGTCGCGGCAAGGTAGCCCAACACTGCGCGCGCCTTGCGTGACGCAGGCAGGGCAACAGCCGCGCCATCGGCCACGACGGACAATTCACCTAAAAGGGCGATGTGGAGTGAATAACCCATAAAAAGCACATTTTTCTCGGAAATACCTCGGTAATTCTACCAAATTACCACGGTTCGCACAACGCTGCCGCACACGGGCGGGCGCCACAAATGTCTTCAGTCACTCAGACAGGAGACAGAATATGACATATGCAAAGCGTATAAACCTGCCCCATCAGACCGATCAGATGTTTCTAACGGATGCAGGGTTCGAGACGTCAATGCTGTTCCACAAGGGTTTTGACATGCCCTATTTCGCGTTCTTTCCCATGTTGCGGACCGCAGAAGGCCGCGCCGCGATGAAGGAATATTTCGCGCAGTTCATGGAGACGGCCCGGCAGAATGACGCCGGATTCGTTCTGGACACCAACACTTGGAGGGCGAACCCCGACTGGGCCGGGTTGCTGGGCCATGGTCTGGATGATCTGGCGGCGATCAACCGGGAAGCTGTCGTCTTTGCGGATGAGCTACGTAGCGAGTTCGGTGCGGACATGAATGTTCTGATCAATGGCGTGATCGGACCGCGCGGCGATGGCTATGACCCGTCCGCGATCATGAACGCGGACAAAGCCGAGGCCTACCACGGTTTTCAGATAGGTGTCCTTGTAGACAGCGGGGCCGATATGGTGTCGGCGCTGACCATGACCAACACGTTTGAGGCGATCGGCGTCGCGCGAGCGGCTGGAAAAGCGGGCGTTCCTTGCGTGATAAGCTTCACGCTGGAAACGGATGGTCGATTGCCCACGGGCGAAACGCTGGGCGAGGCGATAGGCGAAGTCGACGCGAACTGTCGGATCAAACCTGCCTATTACATGATCAACTGCGCCCACCCGGATCACTTCCGCAGCATGCTTGAGCAGGGCGGCGACTGGACCGACCGCATCTACGGCCTCCGGGCCAATGCCTCGCGGATGAGTCATGCGGAACTCGACCAATGCGAAGAGCTGGATGACGGCAATCCGCAGGAACTCGGCCAGCAATATGCAGAGCTTACGAAACTGTTGCCAAAGCTGAACGTCTTTGGCGGTTGCTGCGGGACGGACCATCGGCACGTGGCGCAGATCTGCGAGGCGGTGCATGCGGCCTGACCCGTCAGTGGGCTGAGCGAAACTTACAAAAATCAATTCGGAAAGGAGAACACCATGCTCGACAAAGTAACGCAAAACTGGCGCAGCAGGCGCGGCCGCCGCCGAAACGCGCACATTCGGCAACATCTGTTGCAGACGCTGGACAAACGAATGCTGAAAGACATCGGCCTCTATCGGGAAACCGACGATCGCAGCAACCCGCGCTGGCCATCTGCCTAACACGGATAAACCGCTTGGATATTCTGACGGCATGCTGTCCGCATTCCGTCAGATTCCCACCCCGCACTGAAAATAATGATTGGAAACAATATGATAAAACAGCTTTTTCTCGCAACTGCTCTCACCTCGGTCGCGGCCTGCGACGCCTATGCGGGCGAGCCGCTGACGCGCTTTGACGTGGCCGAGGACCACACGCGCTTTGTCTTTGCCGACAAGCCTGTCCACGAAAGCGGCATGCCCGCACATGGCAATCCGTTCGTCACGCAGGGCTATATCTACCCAGCGGGCACCTTGGCCGGGAACATCAACGGTGTCCTCGAGGATGGTAGCCCTGCCTTTCCCGACAAGGTGCTGGGCACCTGGACCTGCGATGGCTGGTTTGTCGGCGAAGGCGGCGATGCGAAAACGGGTGTCTGGCTGGTCAGTCGTCAGATCATGCAATTCGACAATGGAGACGTGGTGATCACCCAAGGCACTGAATTGGCCGATGCGGGTGTCATCAACACCCGTCCGATCACCGGCGCGACTGGTGACTATGCCGAATTCGACGATGTGATGCGTCAGACGCTGATCGGCTTCACCTCGCATTTCGGCGTCAACGCAACATTCGAGATTCCGCAGGGCGACGATCAAGCCTACGCGAACTGAGTGCCTGAACCAAAAAAAGGAAAAGACGATGAAAACGATGATTGCAGTTGCCCTCTTGGCCACGGCGGCAGGTGCGGCGATGGCCACACCGACGGTCGAGGTCAAAACCCCGATCGGGCACGTTCTGGCGGCGGAGGTCGGTGGCATGACGCTTTACACTTTCCGCAAGGATCGGCGCGCCGTGTCTAATTGCACAGGGTCCTGCGCCGCCTCATGGCCTCCGTTCCTGGTGGGCAGGAGTCGTACTGCCGATGACGGTTCGACAGTAATCCAGCGGCCGGACGGAACCCTTCAGTGGGCGACGCCCGCAGGGCTGCCGCTTTACTTTTGGGCCGGTGATTCCACCTCGGGTCAGGTCAGTGGCCACGGCGTCGGCGGCCTCTGGGACGCCGCGCGCCGATAGATAAGGCCCCGGCTGCGGTTTCCTTGGCAGGGGCCGCTCACCCCCATTTCATCAGAGAAGATATCATGAGTAATTTTGCATTTTCACACCGAACCGCGCGGCCCCAACCGGATACGCCGCTTGCCTATGGCGAGATCGCACATCGCTATGACCACGCGCATCGGCGCTGGTTGCGCGGCACCGGACGGCAAGCGCAAGATGCTTTCGACGGTGCGGCGGCGGCCATTGTCCAGCCGGGATTTCGGGTTCTTGACGCGGGCTGCGGCACCGCTGCTGTGGCCAAGCGTTTGATCCGGCTGTGCCACGGTCATATTGATGTCCATCTGTTGGATGTTTGCCCTGAAATGCTTGAAACGACCGGACCGATGCGCGCCGAAAAACGTTTGGGGCGTCTGGAAGACATTCCGTTTCCGCAAGGCCAGTTCGACCTCGTGACATGCGCTTGGGCGTTGGAAGCAACCACGCGGCCGATGAATGCGTTGCGCGAATTAGTCCGTGTGACGCGACCGGGCGGAATGGTCTGTTTCGTCTCCAGTGCAAACTTCGGCCGGATGCCGCTCGTACAACGTATGGTTCATCGCAACGTGCAGCGGCGCGGTCTTGGCCGGCTTCTGACGCCTGCTGAAATCGCGGATATCCCTACCTTGTTTCCCAAGGCAAGTGTGCGGCTCATGCACGTCGGTCATACCTCCGTCCTAGGACTGATCCGGAAAGAGGCACGGGGCTCCGCCGGAACGCGCCCGTGCTTACCCAAACACTGATCCCATATCAAAGGCATTTATCATGTCCCGTTTCATCATGCTATACGCCCTCCTGAGTTATGGTTTGTTTCTTACTGTTTGCGTCTGGATGGCGGCTTTTCTTCTCGATATCGAAGGTACCCGCACATCACCCGCCGGGATGCCTTGGCCTATGGCCGCTGCCGTCGACATCGCGCTGATCTCGGTTTTTTTGGGGTTTGCACATAGCATCATGGCACGCCCCGCCTTCAAACGGGCCTAGACCAAGGTGATCCCGGCGGCTGCCGAGCGGGCGACGTATGTGTTGCAATCGTCAGTATTGCTGGGAGCGATTTCCTGTTTTGGCAACCAATTGACGTGACCATCTGGAGCATCGAAGGACAACTTGCGATTCCCGTTCTTATCATATTCTTTACCGGCCTCGGGCTATTCATCTTTGCCACATCTCTGCTGGATCATTTCGAATTTACCGGCCTGCGACAGGCGTGGGAGAACATGCGGGACGTACCTTCCCAACGTCCGCAATTCCACACGCCATTGCTCTACCAGATCGTGCGCCATCCGTTGCAGTTGGGTATTGTCACGGCCATATTCGCGGTGCCGCACATGGCCGGCGAGGGGCTGCTTTTTGCCACAATCATGCTGACGTATATTTATATCGGTCTCAGATTTGAGAAGCGCGCCCTGCTGCGCGAGTTCGGCGACGCCTATTCGGCATATTGCAAGTTTGTCGTGATGTTGTTTCCGCGGATTTCTTTTTGGTCAGATGGTGCAAATCAGTGAGAAAGAAACAACGAGAGCCGCTGCCGGCAGCGAGGCCAGCCTGCGGCGAGGTTGTCCCGGGAAGCGTTGACCTCGACCACCACGAACAATCCATCTTTTCCAGATGAAAATTCTAACCATTTAGGGAAGCACCCGACGCGCCTCCACAAACCACCGGCTGTTCCCGCAGACTCGGTCACGAAACTATGCGCCCGATGCCTCAGGCCGCTACCTGAACGGGGCTGAGCAAACTCGATTTCCGAAAAACCCACACATCACGCGCAGGACGAGACCCGCACCAAGCGCATGCGACCTCTCCAGCCGGGCGCCGGTTGCGGTTGCGACCCCAACCGCCAGCGCACTTTCCCCATAGTTGGATCCAAGACCCCCCCGGTTCCACCTTCGGAAGATTTCCAACGCGGGCCGCCTGCCCGTTAAGCCGCAAACTCACACCACGGGCCGCTTCGAAAATGCTTCACCATGTTGACCTATGCCGTGTAGCGTTTGGACGACTGATTTAAGCCACACGGTTGACTTGACCCTGCAAGGTACCTTACGCGATAGCTCATGATGAAGTCGTTCTTTTCAGTAGAAAACTATTATTCTCAGCTTTGATAGCTGCGGACACTTTGTCGTAATTTTCCGCTGCCCTTACAGCGGTCTACATAGAATATGACCTCGTGCCGGGTGGCAAGTTTGGAGGTCATGGACAATGAAAGTTGAGATGCCAAGCACACCAAGAGAAACTCTTGGAATTGTCGGTTTCGGCGCATTTGGAAAACTGATTGCGCAATGTCTGAGTGGACATTTTCAGCTGTTTGCTCATGACCCAGTATCAAACCTTGGAGATATTGCCGCACAGCCTAGTGTATCTCTCACATCCCTAATTAAGTAGCGCAGTGCGACGTGGTTGTGATCGCGGCACCTGTTTCGAGTTTCGAAGAAGTCGTAACATCGGTTGCCGCAGTTTGCCGCCCCCGAGCGCTGATAATTGATGTAGGGTCTGTCAAAATACAGCCTGCTGATATTATGGAGAGAATACTCCCAGATCACGTCGATATTGTCGCCACTCACCCTCTGTTCGGTCCGCAGAGCGTTCGCGATTGAATTCGCGGTCTAAAGATTGCTGTTTGCCAATCCGGGGAGAGCGTCATTTGCACCTTGCGGCGTTTCTTCGCAAACATCATGGCCTTCACGTAATCATGACAACACCCCATGAACACGACCGGGAAGCAGCAACGGTTCAGGGTTTAACGCACTTGATAGCCAAGGTCTTGTTGAGCATGGCCTCTTCGCCATCACGAATGACAACGCGAAGCTTTGAACTGCTCGTCGATTCAATTTCGATAGTTCAAAACGATGCTCCTGAAGTATTCGAAGCCATAGAGAAAGTGAACCCCTACACAGAGGATGTCAGGCGGCGTTTTTTTAATCTGGCCCATGAGCTGAGTGTCGAGCCTGAAAACAGAACTTAAAGTTGATTGGGTTTTTCTAGAGCGAACTTTGGCGAAGCCAATGCATATTTCGACTTTGCCCCGCACCGCTGTCATTCGGGCTTCGAAAATACGGCGCCATGCAGGAATGGCAGGAATGCGAAAGCTGCACTGCGGCGCTGCTTGATGGATCGAAGGACCGGTCTGGGCCGGATGCTTAGATGCCTGTATTCATCTGCGCGAGGTGCGGATTGCTAAGCTGCGTGGTCGCAGCGAGGGATCGCGGCCATCATGAGATGCAACACCGCGTCGGCGCAGACTCCGATCAATCAGGACGGCAGGACTTCGCCGCCATGAGCACAAAAGGCAGCTTTGCTCATGCACCCAAGAGTCCGCAGGGCATCACGTCAGAGCATTCCTTTTTGGTTTCAATTGTTTGTACTGTCTTGAGAATGCGATTTCGTCCATCGAAAGATCGTGTAACCTGTTGATCGCAGCCCTTGGTCGCTTTGGCTTGGTCACCTATGCGTTAGAGCCTGATAAACTCATATCAACCTCGAAAGGTACCGACATGCAATTTCAACTCAACACAGACGCAAATATTCAGGGTGATGACCGCTTGGCCGAGGTCGCCGAGAATGTAGTTATTTCGTCGCTGGGACATCTTACAAGCCGCCTGACCCGGATTGAGGTGCATCTGGCGGGCGTGAACGCTGCCAAAGGTGGCATCGATGATATTCTAAGCACAATCGAGACGCGCCCTGAGGGCATGCAGTCACAAACCGTAACCCACTCGGACGCGACTGTAGAAGCCGCCCTACGAGGTGGTGCAAAGAAAATTCGTGCTCTCTTGGGCAGCGAGTTCGGCAAGTTTTCAAAGCGTTGAGGCGCGCGACTAACCCTCACAGGCCGATTTCATGACAACACCCCAATTGCTGATCTTTTCCATACTTGCGGCCACGATGGGGCTGTTCCTGTGGGGACGGTTTCGCCATGATGTCGTGGCACTGGCCGCGCTTATGGCGTGTGTGATCGTCGGGTTGATTCCGGGAGCGGATGCTTTTGCGGGATTTGGCCACCCCGCAGTTATCACGGTGGCCTGCGTGCTGGTTCTCAGCAAGGGGTTGCAGAATACCGGCGCCGTGGACTGGCTGGCGCGCAGCGTTTTGCCGCGTGATGCTGGGCGACTGACAAGCATGGTCGCGCTGATGGGATTGGGCATGACGCTGTCGGGATTCATGAACAATGTTGGGGCGATGGCGCTCTTGATGCCGATCGCGGTGCAGCTTTCGGACCGGCTGAACCTGACGCAAGGGCAGGTGCTTATGCCGCTGGCCTTTGCCACGATCCTTGGCGGGATGACCACGGTCATCGGCACGCCGCCCAACTTGATCGTCTCGGGTTTCCGGGCTGAGGCCGGGCAGGGGCATTTTGCCCTGTTTGACTTTGCCCCCGTGGGCGTGGCTGTGGCAGTTGCCGGGGTGATTTTTGTCGCCATCGTCGGCTGGCGGCTGGTGCCGGCGCGCAAATCCGCTGCCGGCGATGGCTTCGACACGGGAGCCTATTTTACCGAACTGCGCGTGCCCGATAACAGCAAGGCTGTCGGACTGACCCTGCGCGAGTTCGAGAGCAAGATTGAAGACAGTGATGCGCAGATCGTCGGCCTGGTTCGCAACGAAGTGCGCATGATCGCGCCGCATGGGGGGCGGCGAATTCGCGCGGATGATATTCTGGTTCTGCAGGCCGATGTTGGTGCACTTGCCGAGGTGCTCTCAGTTTTTGACATCAAGCTGGAAGAGCAAGTGGTCGTCCCGCCAGATGTGAGCGACCCGGAACACTCGTCTGAGCAGGCAGAACTTTCTGGCGCAAATGACCACGAGGTAACCGATGGCGATGATGAGCAGGATCGAGACCACAGCGAAGAGATCGTACTACGCGAACTTGCCGTCCTGCCCGGTTCGACCATCGTCTGGCGGTCGGCCAAGGATCTACATCTCCGCACGCGCTATGGGCTCAACCTTCTGGCCGTCTCGCGCGAAGGGCAGCCACCACGCGAAAGGCTGAGAACGCTCAAGTTGAAATCCGGCGATCTCCTACTGGTGCAGGGCGCATCGGACGCCGTACGCGAATTCATAAACGACACCGGCTGCGTGCCATTGGGCGAACGGGAATTGCGCATTCCCGACAAGCGTATGGCTATCATCGCGGGCGTGATCATGCTAGGCGCCATTGGTATCGTTACCCTCGGATTGCTTCCGGCAGCCCCTGCATTTGCACTGGGCGTACTTGCTTCGATGGTGCTGCGGACGGTTCCGCCCCGACAGATCTATACCTCCATAGACTGGCCGGTGATCGTGCTGCTGGCGGCATTAATCCCGGTCGCGGGCGCGATGCAGAGCACGGGTGCTGCCGATCTGCTGGCACGATTTCTGGTCGATACCGTCGCGCAGGGAAATCCCATCGCTGCGCTGGCCGTCGTTCTGGTCACCACCATGTTCCTGTCGGACGTGATGAACAACGCCGCCACCGCTGCCGTTTTGTGCCCCATCGCGCTCGGCATCTCAGCGACGTTGGGCGTTAATCCAGACAGCTTTCTGATGGCGGTCGCAATTGGCGCCTCCTGCGCTTTCCTGACCCCGATCGGACACCAGAACAACACCCTGATCCTGGGGCCTGGCGGATTCCGTTTTGGTGATTACTGGAAACTGGGCCTACCGCTCGAGATGCTTGTGGTTGTCATCAGCATTCCGTTGCTGCTGGTCGTCTGGCCGTTGTAATTCCTGACCAACAGGCATCGCGTACAGCGTATAGCGCAAGCAGCGATAGTCACAGAAAGCAACGCGGTGACTGTTTCGTCAGCATCGCCCTGCCTAAAATTGCCGCACCCACTATGAAAAACCGGATCGGGAAGGCCAGCTGCGAGAGGTCAAGGGCGGCATTGGGCCGGTTCCGTCATCCGGTCCAGAATGACCACTGTGACTTTACAAAGCCCGCTTACTGCGCATTGCTGCCGTTGAAGCAGACCGCAGCGAATGGCGGCTCTCCGCCTTTCATGTCGAATGCTGCGTTGCGT
>RCMY010004396.1_pt1 | contig 12620 bp, 9 predicted proteins | sample 2041341 | NCBI WGS metagenome assembly RCMY01 (sample SAMN09708234, study PRJNA481090) | Marine sediment metagenome, whole genome shotgun sequencing project. | reverse complement strand
TGATAAGGCCGAAACCCATGATGACGGTGCCGGGATCAATGCCTAATATAATTTTTTCTTTGGACAAAAGGATTGCTATTTAAAGAGCTTACTAGTTATTTGACCTACATACCTAGCACTACTCATTGCAGTACAATAGGTATTCGAAACTTTGCGCTTACCGGAATGCCGCGTTTCAAGGCGGGTTCTATCTTTGGCAAATTGTTTAGGCTTTTTTCGATCTGATTTCGAAATCCGGGAATTTGTTGGCTGACCTGTGCGTCATTTTTGATGTCTATCAAGGTAATTGCACCCGTATCTTCCATTCTGATATTTACAAAAATGGTATCTTTTACTTCTTCTTCCAAGACCAGATCTGATTCTTGAAGGGATCTGGAAAAGTGGCGTAGCAGGGTTTCCATAAAGCACTTTTTTCGGGCTTGCTGGCCAGTTCGTCACAATCGGCGAAGAGGGGGTATTGGTCCACATCTTCCCAATCGATGGCCTGTATTTCCTGATCGACCAGTTCTTGAGTCTTCTCCTCCCGTTTAGCGGACCAATCGCAGGCGGTCAGCAGGCACAGCAAACATATAATGGGAAGCTTTCTCATTTGAGAACAAATCTAGCCGAAAATTACGGTTTTTTGATGGATTTACGGAAGATTGGAGTAAAAGAGGGAGGACTTGAATGTCTGGTTAATTATTCGCAAAATGAATCTCCTCCCTCAATTCCTTAACCCGTTTGGCCGCCATCTTTGAATAATACGGTCTGTTCATACCAAACTTCTTGATAAAATTATCGTAGTATCCCAACTTCGTTTTCGGGTCTTCATAAAGCTGATCCGCCAAGGTACAGATGTTAAAATAGACCATTTCGTCTAATGGGGCTTCTTTATGTGCCAGTTTGTAGTAATCCAAAGCAGATTTCAGGTCGTTCCGTTCCCGCGCCAAACTGGCCAATGAGCTGTAGCCTTCGGCAAATACCGGTCGGTGTACGTCCATGGCCTTGAGGATGTAGATTTCGGCACTGTCGAGCTGTTTGTTTTTGCGTAATGCGGCGGCCATACCGAAATAAGTGTCCGAGTTTTGATCGTCGATGCCGATCAGGATGCGATAGATTTCCTTCGCCTTTTCGAACTCCCAATTTTTATAGTAGCAATAGGCCAATTTCTCGTAGACATAGGGCTTGGTCTCGCCAAGTTCAAGCAGGCGTTCGAACCACGGGATCGCCGTTTTATACTGGTTGTCGTTGTAATAGATCAGTGCTTTTAAATTGATGAAGGCGACGTCATTTTCGTAGAATTGGAGGCCTTTGTCTACGTATTTCAGGGCCTGATCTCGTTCTAGCTTAATCGTAAAGTATTTGCCCAATCGGAAGAGACTGCGCAAATGGGTATTGTCCAGTTTCACCGCCTTTTTGTAGGAAGTCAAGGCACTGGCGGGCTGTTCGAGTTCTTGAAAAGCTTCGGCGAGATAGTAGTAGTATTCTGGATTGTCGTTTCCCGAAGCGGTCAACTGGGAGAAAAGTTTCCGTGCTTCGTCGTATTCCTTGGATTTAATTAGCAATTTTCCCAGCTCAAAATTGGCGATCTGCCAGTCCGGATGCTTTGCTACGACACTTTGATATTGCGCGATGGCCTTCTCGAAATTGCCTATGGCGTTGTACGCCCGGGCGATTTGCAGGTCTGCATTTTCGCTTCCAGTTTTCGCATAATAATTTATGGCCCTTGTGTAGTTGCCGGTGGCGTAGAGGCTATCGGCGATAGTCGCATTTCCTTGGCCGGCAGGCGGGGCTTGGGCATCCATCCTAACAATCAGGATAGCGACAAAAAACAGTAGTAAGCTTCTCAAAGTTTTCAGAACGTGTTAGGATTAAAATTCGGTAGCCGTAAACTTTATTTATTTTCGGTCAGATCAATGGCCTTTTCCAAGAATTCATCTTTTCCCGATTTGATCCCATTTATGGTTTTCTCCATATAAATATCAGGTAGTATTCCGATTGCATGTTGTTGCGAACCATCGTGTTTGACCACTTTCATTCCCGTCCATCGTATTCCGTATCCGCCCGGTAGTTCAAAGGAATTCACATTACCGTTCGTTCCCGCTGTCGGTTGACCGATTATGGTAGCCAGATCATAGCCTTCGATATATCCCATAAAACTCTCGGCATAGCTAATCGCCCTGCCATCGGTTATAAAAATGATCTGCTTATCGCCCAAATAAGGTTTTGCAGCCCTCATCTTCCATTCAAAACCTTCATAACCGACGATTTTTTCCCTATCAGGGTAAACAATTTTAGGCACCTGCATCCAAGCTTCAGTAGTGTCATTAGATTTTAAAAGATGGGAAATGAACTCGTGATTGCCGTTCGGATATCCCCTCATATCGCAAATAATGGCTTTATATTTTTCCAATTGGGGCATCAGTTCGTTGATGGCATCCATGGAAATTACATCCAGATTTAGGTAAAAAACGCTATCGTTTATTACTTTATAGCTATCCATTTTAGGGATCATCGAGCGTATTTCGCTGTAAAAATCCTTGTTCCGAGTCAGTTCTATATTTTTTCCATTGGATGTAATTCCGAGTTTGCTGTCCTTGGCTCCGAACAAGCTGGCTTCTTGTGCCTTATAATCCAACCAGCCCTTAGTCGCCGCAGAAATTCTGGATTCGATTTCCTTAAAATAATCCGCAGCGGATTGATTGTCGATTCGGGTAACTTCATCGCCGACCTGTAATCCTATTTTATCATCGAAAACATGGGTGATGACGAGTTTATCCTTGACCCATTCCCACATAATTGGTGGCGCAAAAGTTTCTGCACTTGTTCCGGATACGGAAACATGACCATCTTTTAGTTCAGCCGTAAATTTTTGGAGGCTTATCAAATGGTCTTTTGCCGTTTTATCGGTGTAGCATCTTACAAGTGCCTTTTGGAATGCAGCATCCCAATCCATATCGACGACATCAAAATAGGGATAGAAATGCTGGAACACATTGAAGGCATTAATGACATTACCCAATCTGAAGGAGAGTGATGTGGGGTCTGACGGAATATTCTCCATCTGATTTTCCAAAAATTGTAAAGCTTCTTGATTTGATTGTGGATAGGTGTGTTCATCATCCGTATATAAAACCAAAGGAATTTGACAAACAATATTGTCGCCGAGGTTGTTCTCGATCAAATCCCCAAACTTTGGTTCGAATTCGAAGAGCGGTTTTCCCTTTTCTTCCATCGCAGCCCCAACGAAGTCGATTTTGGCCGATTTCTCTCCTTCATGCACATCTTCCAATATATTGCCGAAGGTATAGCCGTCGCCACTGGTTCTCCATTGTCCATTGTTATCGGCTAACTCCTCGCTTTCAAAATCGCTGTTTTTTATGGGGATGTTTATCCAATTATCATCATCCTTATAGGCAAGTTGAACATCGTCTAAAAGCAGTTTTCCCTTCCCTTTCAAAAAGCAGCCGAATACAAGAGATGTCGCCAAAGAATCTACACGACCCGTAATCTCGTATTGCTTCCATTCCTTTTCGGTAATGGGGGAGTTCCGCATATTATCAAAAAAACCGTTTGATCCATCGGAGTTATCCACCCTAAACCACAGATGTCCCGTTCCTTCAGAGCCATCGCCTAGCTTGACCGATCCCGAATATTTTATGTCCTTCCCCTTATATTTAGAAGCGTCAATAGAAGTCATAATATTGCCAAACGGGGAGGAACTGTCGGTGGTCGATGTCCTGTTGACCCGAACACTGATATATGGTCCGCCTTTGAACGCCATTCCTCTGCTAACTCCTTTGTGCTGCCAATAGGACAATTTGTAGGCCTTGGTATCCTTTGGGATTATTTTTGAGAAATCATACTTCGAAGGCGTTTTGCCCATTTGGAAGTTTGTTGAAGGGGCAATAGGAGTAAAAAGTTTTTTTAAAGTGGAGAGGACTTCTTTGTCAGAATTGCATTTTTCAATTTCCCATGCACCATAAATTGCAAAAGCATCCCAATCCAATGTTGCGGCCTCATCACTTGGATGAAAATATTTGACATAGCCGTATGTTTTCGCGAAGGTTTTAAGGTTTTCGATTTGCTGCTTGCTCTGTGAATTCGCTTGAAAATTTAAACAAAGCGTGGCTACTAAATAAAGGATACTTCTCATAGTTGAGTTTTAATTTCTTACAATTTAAAACATATGTGCATCGAACAATAAACTTTAACCTCATTTTCACGCAAAATCCAACTTTAGAGCAAAAATGCACTTATCGCCCTATAACTCAAATCTGATGGGTATGGAAAATGGCACATTGACTACTACTCCCTTGTGTTTTCCAGGTTTCATGTCAGGTAGAAGTGAGATAATGCGCTCCGCTTCGTCTTCCAATAATTGATGCGGACCCCTCACTTTTATGTTATTTATGGCACCTGTCTCACTAATGGTAAACATGATAGCTACACTACCTTGAATACCCTCTTCTTGTGCTTCTTTAGGATAACTGAAATTCTTACTAATATGCAGTTGCATTTTCTCTTGGAAACACGTTCGTTTATCCCCTTCTTCTTCGCAACCGGGAAAAACGGGAACCTCTTCAACTACAGCAAATGGTACTGCTTCGCCATCGCCAAAAGCCGCTTTGCGCAGCGCTTCGATTTGTTGATCAAGATTATCGATAACCGGATTCTTTTCGTCGGAAGATTTTAATAGTCGCTTACGTTCGGCGACGAGTTGATTGTACCTATCGATAGTGGCCGATTTTGCTCTAGACAGTTTTGTATCATCCTGACTTTCCTCCAAATCATTATAAAGTACAGTTTCAAATATTTCGAATGTATATTCTCCATCCGTTAAAATGAGTCCCGAATTCCCGGAATCATTTCGCTTAAAAATTTCATCCAATTTGATGTTAAAGGCTCGGACCTCTTCTCCGGTCAAGTCTTTCACATTTTTCACTTCGAAAATTAAAAACCCTTCCGTGTTACTATTCTTTAAATCAACGGGCCTAACTCCAAAACCTTCATTATTACGGTTAGCCCTAATCGAAACTTTCAGGTTATCGTCCAGTACTTGAAATGCCTTTGTTCTGGTTATATAATTTTTATAGCGGGGGGTCGATGGTAACGGTCGTTTCGGCAAGCCTCTAAAAAATGGAGCTTCCGCATTTTTTAAACTATCGGTGAATTTGATAGAATGCCTTTCGGACAATAGTACACTTTCGAAGAAAGCTTCTTTAGACATCAAATGATTTTCTCCAAAGGATTCCTCCTTTTTTATGAATTCGCGAAATACCATGTCCATCGAACCAAATTGTTCTATCTCCCTGTCAATTTTAGCATTGATCCTATCGATCATGGCGACATCGTCGGAAGCTTGCTCTTGCTGTATTAATTCTGATTCTTGTGCCTCCAAAGAAGTATACAAAAGCATACCCAACACCACCGGCACCAACAATAAATACTTTAACTGCCATATTTTCCGCGAATTTGAGCGCTGCAACATAGCTATCCGCCTTTTAATCAACGAGGTCTTAAAAAACTCATTGATAAATGAGATATTCTGTGTCTGAAAGACCTCCGACAGCAAAAACTCATATTGCTCCTTTTTATCGGTTTTAGCGACTTTTGAGTCCGCAATAAACTCATGCAGTTCAGAAACCCTATTTTGATAGACATACACCAGCGGATTGAACCAACCTACAATGCGCATCAATTCAAAAAATAGCAAATCCCACGAATGCCGCTGTTCAATATGTACCAATTCATGTTGTATAATGCTTTGATGTTCACGTTGTATGACCTTGTCCCCTAAAAAAATAGATCTAAAAAACGAGAAAGCCAATTCGCTATTCTCCACAACTATTTGTGTAAAGTTTGGAAAACGCTGAATAGTTCCCGTACTACGAAGTCTATATATTTGAAAAAGTTTGTATCCTAAATACACGGCCGCCAATACCATTCCACCATATAAAATACCCTCTTCCCAAGAAAGGTTAAAGCTTGGTGCTTCCGAAGAAGTTACGGTAGCCGATACCGTATAGGCGTTCCATACAAATTCGGGATACACATAATACTGCTCCGGAACGGTTGTGTTCAAGGCCTCTATCTTTACCCATGGCAGCAGCATCGAAAGAACGTAGGTGCCTATCAAATACAATCTGTTCCATTGAAAGAAGGTTTCACGCTTTAAAAAAAAGTCATAGATAATTAGGAACACCAATTGAAAGGCGATGCATTCTAGAATATACTGTATCATCTTTTCTTTTTATCTGTCTTTTAGCACTAAATTATGGTTTATTGCAACTTGAAATTGATAGGGATCGAAAAGGGCACACTGACATTTTTGCCCTGATGACTTCCCGGTTTCATTTGTGGCAATCGGGATATAATCCGTTCGGCCTCGTCTTCTAAAGTTTTATCTGGACCTTTTGTTGCAATGCTGGTAATGTTTCCATCAGCATCTATCAAGAACATAATGGCTACCCGGCCTTGAATTCCTTTTTCTTGGGCTTCTTGGGGATACCTGAAATTTTTCATAATATGCCTTTGGATTTTTTCCTGAAAACAGGCCCTGGGGTCGGAAGCATCCTCACAACCCGTGAAAATCGGCACGTTCTCCACCTTTGCAAATGGAATCCCATTTCTATATTCCATTTGAATGGCGTCGGGCATTTCGCTAAGCTGCTCTTCCTGAATCCTTACATAATCAGAATCTTGTGAATTGGGGTTGAACCCGACCCCCTCTAACTTAAAGGTAATGGGGATGGAATACGGAACATTAACCCCTTTCCCATTATGCCGACCTGGTTCCATTTGGGGCAATCGGGATATGATTCGAGCGACTTCGGCCTCCAAAAGTTTATCGGGACCTCGCATTCTGATGTTCGAAATGATACCGTCCGCTCCAATAGTGAACATGACATTTACCCTGCCTTGAATACCTTGTTTTTGTGCCTCCTCGGGATATCTGAAGTTTTTGCTAATATGTTTATGCATCATTTGCTGAAAGCATTCCCTTGGATCGGCTTCGTCACCGCAACCTGGAAAAATGGGGACTTCATCGACCTTACCAAAGGGTACACCATTGTGATCGATGGTAACCTGAAAGGGTTGTGACGAGTCAAAATCGAAGAAATCGAAATCTTGGTCCAACACCTTGGACTCAATATGCATTTTGGCCTTGATCGGAATACCACTGGGACCGGAAATACCCGAACCTTCTGGAGCTTTTGTAAATGTTATGGTCGAGTTTTGATCGCTTACGACATATTTCCAATCCTTCGGTTGTACCGAAAGATCAATCAAACGCGTATAGGCCTTAACCTCTTCGTCTTCGGTCAGATTTTCGATGTCCCCGACCGTAATAGTTTCGTTCAGACCGTCTTCGTTGAACACATCTTGCTCGCAGGAGGTGTAGAACAACATACCGATTAACATAGGCACTAAGGCCAAATACTTTAATTTCCAGATTCTTTTTGATTTTTCTTTTGTTAACATGACTATCCGTTTTTTGATTAATGATGAGTTAAAAAATTGATTGATGAATGATATATTCTGTGTTTGAAAAGCTTGGGATAGCAACAATTCGTATTGCTCTTCCTTATTCGATTTCGCTACTTGGGCATCTGCGATGAACTCGTGTAGTTCTGATGTCCTGTTTTGATAGACATACACCATGGGATTGAACCATCCCACGATACGCATCAGCTCGAAGAACAAAAGGTCATAGGTATGTCTTTGACGGATGTGTACAAGTTCGTGTTCGATAATATTTATATGATCCTTTTCCACAATCTGGTCACCCAAGAAGATGGACTTGAAAAACGAGAAAGCTACGCTACTGTCGGCGAGAACGATTTGAATAAAGTCCTTAAAATATTGAACTTTCCCTTTTCTGCGCAATCGGTACAGCTGTAGCATTTTGTATCCGAAAAATAGGGCCGACAGAAACATCCCGCCAAAAAGCAGGCCTTGCTGCCACGTAATCAAAAACCATGAACTGTTTGCAGCAGTGATCACTACGGCATCGTTCGTACCCCACAAATATTCCGGATACGTATAAAATTGTTCGGGAACGGCGGTCTTAAAAGCTTCGATTTTTATCCATGGCAAAAACAATGAAAGGATATAGGTTCCTATCAAGTACGCCCGGTTCCATTGGAAAAAAGTTTCTCGTTTTAGGAAAAGGTCGTAAATGATGAGGAACACCAATTGGAAGGCGATGCATTCTAAGATGTATTGTAACATAATGTGCGATTTAGACATTAGACCGTCCGCCGAGGCGACTACTAGAACCAAGGCTTGTGCTGTGCTAATCGAAATAGCCTAGACAGATTTCATTTGGACTTCAGGTTTTATCTTCCTTTTTTATTTCTTTTAAAATGGACTCCAACTCCGAAAGGCTCATATCGTTTTTTTTCATAAAAAAGGAGACCATACTCTTGAACGAACCTTGAAAATAGCCATCGACCAGTTTGTTAATGCTCTGGTTGCTGTAGTCGCCCTTTTTAACGATCGGAAAATACAGGTGGCCCCTACCCTCTTGTTCATGGTCAACGAAACCTTTGCTTTCCAATATCCGCACAATGGTGGAGACCGTGTTGTACGCTGGTTTGGGTTCGGGCAGCTCTTCGATCATAGCGGCCACATTTGCTTTTTCAAGTTTCCAGAGAATCTGCATGACCTCTTCTTCTGCTTTTGTAAGTTGTTTCATGAATACTGTTATTTATTTGTCAATCCCTCGGAGTCACTTCGACTACGCTCAATGAACGGACGGTAATCTGTATATTTAGAAATAGTTCAAAACAAATATAACTAAATAATTAGTTTAAACTAAGTTATTAGTTGTTAAAGTTTTTAGATACTATTTTTCGACCTTTCAGGTACGGACTACATAATAGGTGTGCAGACCGACAAAACTCCGAGTTTCAAAGGAAGGCACCCTGACAAGTCTGTCTCTCTACCTGGGTTCAGCTGGTTGCCGTGAAAAACTTAAAAGGTTTGGTTTTATTCGCGGATTGAGCAGAAAGATGCCGTCCGTATATGTAGAATTGACTGTTCAAAATTGGAAAAAAACTTTGAGGTCTAAGCTGAAAGTCCGTTCTAGACCTCACAACTCTTAGTGAACTATGAGGACTTCCCAACCACGAAAACTGTAACAATTTCACCGTATCTTCGTCCAACAAGAAACTTAAAAAATGGATATTGCTTTACTTATAATGGGCTTCATTCTTATGCTAGTCGGCATATTGGGAAGTTTTCTGCCCGTGCTCCCCGGCCCACCCATAAGCTGGGTGGGGCTTTTGCTATTGCATCTTACCAACGCCATACCTCAAAATTGGACGTTTTTAGGCATCACCGCCGTAATAGCCCTTGTAGTAGTGGCGCTCGATTACATCATCCCCGCCATGGGCACCAAGAAATTCGGGGGCAGCAGGGCGGGCATGGTCGGAACGACTGTTGGCTTATTGATATCATTAGTTTTTCCAGTCTTAGGTATCTTCGGGATTATTATTTGGCCTTTTTTCGGGGCATTGGTCGGTGAACTCATCAACAAAGCGGACAAAAAAACAGCCTTAAAGGCCGCCTTTGGATCCTTTATGGGCTTTTTGACCGGCACCTTTTTGAAGTTTCTAGTCGCCGTAATCTTTATGGGGCTTTTTATTGCCAAGGCGTGGGAGTATCGGGCGGGGTTGTTTCCGTTTTTGGATTAACTACTCCATCCAAACTACCTTCTCCCCTATCGGTGTTCGGGTCTGCTCGTCAATTTTTCCATCGTAATGTCCCATATAAAAGAAACCCAAACAAAGCTCACCGTCGTTTAACTCGAAAAAATCGTCCATATATTTGACGAGTCCGGGGGAGCTCCAGTAACAGCCGATGCCCATTTCGGTGCAGCAGAGCCACATATTCTGAACGGCCATGGCGGTAGCGGCGATTTCTTCCCATTCTGGGATACTTTCCGACGGGTCGCGCTGCATACAGATGGCAATGACCGCTCCTGCTTTCTTCGGATTTTCAATGAGTTTTTTCGTCTTCATCTGCTTGGGCTTTGGTTCGGTATCCATATATTTATAGGATAGGAAAAGTCCCAATTTCTCTTTTGCCTCACCGGTCATCACCTTAAACCGCCAAGGCTCCGTCTTTTTATGGGTGGGTGCCCAATTGGCGGCTTCGAGAATTTTTTCGATATCGGCCGTGTCGATAGGTTTATCATTGTATTGTGCAGGAAAGACGGCACGTCTTTTTCTTATCAAATCGAAAATCATAACAACAAATATTAATCCCTAAAGTTAAAACATTCCATTCGCTATTCTCGAATGAAATGAATACTTTTAAAGCTTTACTCAAATTCATAACTTGATGAAATCAATGTCCAAAATCTTTAATTTCGGGGATGACCATCTTACTGCAGGTGTCGCTTTGGCGATTGGCAGGGGCGAGATTTCCGGGAAACTTTCAAAAGCATCCAGAACAAAAATAAACGCCAGTCATAAGATAGTGGCCGACATTGTTGAGGAAGGTCATGCTGTCTATGGAATCAATACGGGTTTCGGACCGCTATGTACAACAAGTATTTCGAAGGATGAAACAAAGACATTGCAGTCCAACATCCTGAAAAGTCATAGTGTGGGTGTAGGAGACCCCATACCGACCGAGATTGCGAAACTGATGCTTATTCTAAAAGTTCATTCTTTGGCAAAAGGCTACTCCGGTATTGCCGAAACCACATTAGAAAGGATACTTTGGCATATTGAAAAGGATGCGATTCCCGTGGTTCCGTCACAAGGTTCAGTAGGTGCCTCGGGAGATCTTGCGCCGTTATCCCATCTATTCCTTCCGTTGATCGGGTTGGGAAAAGTCGAATACCAAGGAAAGACGATCTCGACACCATCCCTTTTCAAGAAAACGGGATTGGCCTCTCTGGATTTAGGCCCAAAAGAAGGTTTGGCCTTAATCAACGGCACCCAATTTATCGCGGCCCATGCTATCAAAGTTGTCGAGAAGCTACACAGCTGTCTATCACAGGCCGACATCATTGGGGCTATGATGATAGAGGGACTTCAAGGTTCGGTCAAACCCTTTTTTAGTGAATTGCACGCATTACGCCCCTTTAAAGGAAACTTACATGTGGCCAAGCGAATCAAAAGATTGCTCAAAGGTTCTGAAATCCTAGAAGACCATATTGATTGTGAACGGGTACAAGACCCGTATTCGCTGCGCTGTATTCCGCAGGTACATGGGGCATCAAGAAACGCATGGTTGCATCTGAAAGAGCTACTTGAAATTGAGTTAAACTCGGTAACGGACAATCCCGTAATCATCGATGCGGAATTAACCATTAGCGGTGGCAACTTCCATGGACAGCCTTTGGCCATGGCTTTGGATTATGTCTGTTTGGCCGCTTCCGAAATCGGGAATATCTCGGATAGGCGTATTTATCTAGCCTTGGAAGGCAATAGCCCCGGAGTGCCAAAATTATTAATGGACGATACAGGAATCAACTCAGGCTATATGATCTTGCAATATACCACGGCCGCTTTGGCCAGCGAAAACAAAGGACTGTGTTTTCCGTCGAGTGCAGATAGCATCCCCACATCCCTGGGGCAAGAAGACCATGTCAGTATGGGATCCATCAGTGGCCGTAAAGCGCTACAGGTCATCGGAAATGTCGAAAAGATCCTGGCCATAGAACTATTGACCGCAGCGCAAGCTTTCGAATTCCGAAAACCGATGCAATCGGGAATTTTCTTGGACGAAATCCATAAGGAAATCAGAAAAAAAGTAGCCTTCGCCAAAAAAGACCGTGTTTTTGCCGACGATATCGAAGAGGGTATAGAAATGATAAAAAACAAAACCATAATCAAGGTCATTGAACGCGTAAAACAGGAAAAGAAGCTAAAATTTCAAGTACCTTATTCAAAAGAATTTGACACGTACTAGACTTGAAACAATTTGAAACGTACTGGACTCATAACAATTAGACACGCACTAGCATGAGCATAAAAACTCTTATAGGCCCTTTTAAGCAAGTAATTCCTATGACCGGGCTGTCGATCAATGGACCCATTTCCGATACCGATATTGTTGTTTTCGAAGATGCAGGAATTCTGATCGAAGACGGAAGAATAGCATCCATCGGAAAATTCAACGACCTCAAAAACGACTTGAAAAATGACAAAGATATTGAGCTCCATGAATTAAAAGGAGACCATACTTGCCTCCCCGGATTTGTAGACTCCCACACCCATATCTGTTTCGGAGGTTCACGCGCCAATGACTATGCCATGCGAAATGCGGGCAAAACCTATTTAGAAATCGCCAAGGCAGGGGGTGGCATCTGGGATACCGTGACCCAAACCAGAAAGGCAAGCAAGTCAACATTGGTAAAAAGCACGGTCAAACTTGCAAACCGTCACTTAAAAAACGGAACGACCACGATCGAGGTTAAAAGTGGGTACGGATTGTCCATCGATGAGGAAGTAAAAATGCTCCGTGCCATTCAGGAAGCCGACAAGCAGACTTCGGCCGATTTGATTTCGACCTGTCTTGCCGCTCACATGCTTCCCAAAGATTTTGAGGGAAATGCATCCGAGTACCTGGAATATATCGTCACCCATCTTTTTCCTATCCTAAAGAAAGAAAAACTGACA
>RCMY010004155.1_pt1 | contig 12621 bp, 14 predicted proteins | sample 2041341 | NCBI WGS metagenome assembly RCMY01 (sample SAMN09708234, study PRJNA481090) | Marine sediment metagenome, whole genome shotgun sequencing project. | reverse complement strand
ATCCGACCGCGCGCAATCAGGTTCGCCACAAGCGACGTAATAAACACCGTCTTACCCGCACGGCTCAACCCCGTGACGCCCAACCGAACCACAGGCTCGAAAAACGCCTCGCTCACAGTATTCACCGTGGTCTCGACGCCTCGCGTCAGCCCGTCTGCAATATCACCGATAATCAAAATCAACCCTTCCGCTTCGGCCACAAGATAAGAACCCGCGCGCCGATACACCAGATGCCGCTTAAGAATTGCGCTTGGCGGCGTGTAGCGCTACGCCGCTCACATGCCACGCTATGCTTTCAAGATAGAATACAACGGCGCGCCCTTTTTCGGGTGGCAACGCCAAACCCATCACCCGTCCGTCCAAGGCGCAGTCGAAACGGCACTCGCGGCCCTAGAGCCCGACGTCCCGACCATCGCCGCCGCAGGGCGCACAGACGCCGGCGTCCACGCCGTCGGACAGGTCGCCCACGCCGATATGGCGCAAGACTGGGACCCGTTCCGCCTCTCAGAAGCTCTGAACTTCCACCTGAAACCCGCCCCCATCGCGGTCATCGCCTGCGCGCGGGTTCCCGACGACTGGCACGCACGCTTTTCTGCTCTGGAACGCAATTACACCTACCGCATCATCTCAAGGCGTGCGCCATTGGTCCACGAGGCCGGGTTTGCATGGCGAGTCGCAAGACCCCTTAACGTCGCCAAAATGCGCGCCGCATCGGCCTTCCTTATCGGCACCCATGATTTCACGACCTTCCGCTCGACCATGTGTCAGGCCAATAGCCCGGTGAAAACGCTCGACGAGATCACCATCAACGAAACGCCGATCCCGACCGGAGCGCTGATCACCGTCAACGTTCGCGCCCGTAGCTTCTTGCACAATCAGGTGCGGTCCCTGGTCGGAACTCTCGAACGCGTTGGAAATGATGCGTGGCAACCCGAACAAGTCCAAACGGCCCTCGCCGCAATGGATCGCGCCGCCTGCGGGCCCGTCGCGCCGCCAGACGGGCTCTATTTGTCCCATGTCGTGTACAATCCGGATGCTTTCGTCTGACTTCACATTGATCCAGACACAAAGCCCCAATTGCGGCTCAATTCCAGCCCAAGTCGCGCGTGAAATAACCCCTGTCCGGTCCTCAATCCGCCCCGAACTTTGTGGATAACAAGGTCAACAAGACAAAGTTCTTAAATTGCGGAGACGATTAATGAGTGACCTGCTTACCTTCTCGAACGAAGCCATCGCACTCAGCGGCCTGACCTGCCTCGTTCTGCGCGAGATCATCCTTGCGGTCATCCCAAGCAACGGCCCGGCACCTTCCGCTTAATTCGCGGGGACACCAAACGTCAGGTTCGCCCAAAGGCTTTCCCAGACCACTTTGCGCTGCTCAACCAACTGAGCGGACGGCTCACGCAAAACCACCGCATCAAGCATATAACGCGCGCCGGGATTGACCGGCACAGTCGCGACACCGCTGCCGTTGGTGCGCACGGTGAATACCGACACTTCGCCAGCCGCAGAGAGTTCAAAGACCTCAACCTGTTCATTTGCACGCACCGCGCCCTGATAGAGCACCCGGACGTCGATACCGTCGCTCATATCGCCAGTGTAAGGGTTTTCAAGCGCGACAATCTCGGTAATCATCCCTGATACAACGTCTTCGCCACGCCCGGACCCGACCCCAATCAACGACTTGGCATACCGCGAATACACCTCGCGCACGTTTTCCTCTGACAAACCGCGCGCTTTATGCGCTTCAAGCGTCCACATCGCGTCCTTATGCTTGACGAAGGCCTCGAACCGCTCGAATTCGTCCCAGGTGATGATCAGTCCGTTGGTTTCATGGATCACTACCAGCAATCCGTCCTCAGGCGCCGCCATGCGAAGCGCTGGCCGATCCCCCAAACGTCCCTCGACCGGAGCAACCTTGCCCCCGATGGCATAATCAAACCGCTTAAAACCTTGCGGCAAAAACGCCTGACTGTTGCCCTCAAAATCCTGCCCGACGCGCAAGGCCGCGACAATTTCGCCGGACGTGGCCACCTGATGCTTGTCCGGTGAGATCCAAAATTCGTGGGCCTTGGCGGCAAACGACATACATGTCAAAGATGCAGCGAGAATGAGGGTTCGAAACATGATACTTTTCCAGTCAAAATATGTGATGATGAGGGTGGCTCTACTGACGTTGCTGTCAACCCTTGTAATGGTCACATCTGCGCGCGCTCACGAGGTGCAGCCAACTATCGCCGACCTGACGATTGGCGCACAAAGCGTTGAAGTCGTTTTGGACTGGGTGCTTGAAGCCCCGATTGCCGGACTTGATCTGGAAGGCGTCGAAGACACCAACGCCGCCGACGGGGCCGAAGACTACGACGCGTTGCGCGCGCTGGACCCAACCGCGCTGGAAACCGCTTTTCGCAAGGCCTGGCCTACAGTTTCGCAAGGCCTGTCCCTGCAATCCGGGGGCGAAACGCTCCCGCTTGAAATCACCGGCCTGATCGTCCCAGACGCCGGAAATATCGAACTTGCCCGCAACTCCCAAGTCATCCTCACAGCGCCGCTACCGGCAGGCGACAGTGGCGTGGTCATGTCATGGTCGCCCGAGTTCGGCCCGCTCGTCGTTCGCCAGCAAGGCATCGAAAACGGCTACACGGCCTATCTCATCTCGGGCGGACAGACCGACGAAATTCCACGCAGCGGAGCAACCGAACAGACAGACACCGAGGCTTTCGTCGAATATATCGGCGTCGGTTTTGACCACATCATCCCGCTTGGCCTTGACCACATCCTCTTCGTGTTGGGCCTGTTTTTCCTCGCCCTAAAGATGGGGCCGCTCCTTTGGCAAATCTCCGCCTTCACGCTGGCACACACCGTCACGTTGGCACTTGGCTCGCTCGGGGTCATCCGTATCTCGCCCGATATCGTCGAACCGCTTATCGCCGCCTCTATCGTTTACGTCGGCGTTGAAAACGTGCTGGCACGCGGTCTGACACCGTGGCGCCCGTTCGTCGTTTTCGGCTTTGGATTGCTGCACGGCCTTGGTTTTGCCAGCGTTCTCAGCGACTTCGGCCTTGGTGGTTCAAACTTCGTGGCAAAACTCATCGGCTTTAACGTCGGTGTCGAATTCGGCCAGCTTGCGGTGATCGCGACCGCCTTCGTCACGCTCGGCATCCTCTTTGGCAACCATGCGTGGTGGCGCATGCGGATTTCGGGACCGGTGTCCATCGCCATAGCCATGATCGCGACATTCTGGGTTTTCGAGCGCACCGGCCTCCTTGATCCCGAAGGCACTTTCGCCCCGTTCGCACTGCTCACCGAAGGCGGCCTGTCCCCGCTCTGGTCGGCGATCTTCGTCGCCGCGGCGGGAGCGGTCCTCACCTTTTCCGTCCTTGTTGCCGCAGGACTGGACCGGTTGCGCGACGCGGCGGGTATCCTCACATCCTTCATAGCCTTCCTCGGCGTGATCGCGACCTTCACATCCGGAGCATGGATCATGACGATTGTGGTCTTGGCGATCTGGATCCTCGCGATCCGGGTCCAATCCTTGGGCGGCCCGGACACGGCGCTCCAGCCATGAGCAAACCAGTCGCCCTCGTCACCGGAGCCGCTCGCGGTATTGGCCTCGCCACCACCAAACTGTTTCTCTCTGAAGGCTGGCGGGTCGCGATGATCGACATCGACGGCGACGAACTGCGCATCGCGGCCGGGTCCCTGAAAGGCGTGGTCGCCATCGAGGCCGACGTCTCTGATCCCGCCAACGTGGACGCGATCATCGCCCAAACCACGGCTGACATGGACGGTATCGACGCCCTTGTGAACAACGCTGGCATTGCCGATTTTGGCCCAATCGAAGGCACTACATTCGAGCGCTGGAAGCGTGTCATGGCGACCAATCTCGACGGTCCGTTCCTTATGACACAGGCCGCCACACCTGCGCTAAAGGCCTCCAAGGGCGCTATCGTCAACATCGCTTCGATCTCTGGACTGCGCGCGTCTACCTTGCGCATCGCCTACGGCACCTCCAAGGCCGCCGTCATCCAACTGACCCTCCAACAAGCTGTCGAACTTGGTGAACACGGCATCCGCGCAAATTGCGTCGCCCCCGGCCCGGTCCGCACAAAGCTCGCCATGGCGGTTCACAGCCAAGAGATCATCGACGCCTACCACGATGCCCTCCCGCTGAACCGCTACGGCTCTGAAAACGAGATCGCAGAAGCCATCGTGTTCCTGTGTTCCAAGCGTGCCAGCTTCATCACCGGACAAGTCCTCGCCGCCGATGGTGGCTTTGAAGCGACGGGTATCGGCCTGCCTGCCTTGCGCAATTAGACGCCAAATATGCGCAAATCAGCGCACTGGGCTTTTTTCTCACCCCCGAATCACGCCATGATGGCACGTCCGCCGCGCTGCGTCGGAATATGTGGGATAGTGATATGAGTAACCGTGCAGACCCAAATTCGGGCCGCAAAACACCGGGCAATGCGACCAAGCGTGTGCGCCAAATGACGGTCTATGACCGGCTGGAGGACGCGCGCAAACGTCGCCAGGCGCTTCTGGCCGAACGCGCGAAAACCGCCCCTCAGACACCGCCTCGTGCCACAAACGAAGCAAATCCGCCGAAACCTGTCGCGCCGCCGCCTCCAATTCCGAAAATCGCAGACCCCGGACTTAAGGCGTCGCGCCCCACCGCGCCCAAACCTGCGCGCGCGCAAACGGAACCCGAACCGCATCAAAAATCAGCGCGCAAAGGTGGCGGCTATTGGAAAGGCCTGCTTCAGGTAATGGCGGGCATCGCGCTTTTTGCTGTGCTCTACGCAGTGATATCCTCGGTCCGCGACACACCGGAAAACCCGGCGAACGCCGCAACAGCGGTGGTTCAACCAGACGTCTCCATCCCCCCTATCGCCGCGCCGCAATCGACCCCAGAACCGACGCCTGCACCGACGCCTGCACCAACCTCAGAACCGGCGATCGCGGCCGCCTCGGCACCGACGGACACAGCCCCCGCATTACCCGATGTGATCGCGCAAATCACGGGTCCGACCACTCCGGTTTCACCGCAGACCAATTCGCTTAACGTCGTCTTTGCGCCGCTGATAAGTCCGGAATTTGCAAGCCCAACAACCCTGCAAGCGCCCCAACCCTTAGACGCGCCGCCCTCGGAATTTGACGATTTTCTACCCTTCGAGCGTCTTGTGCCACCGCAAGTTCTGACCCGCTTTCCGCCAGCCCGCCCGACCGTGGACACAGGTGAAACCGTTGAAACTGTTGAAGAGATCGCGGCAATCGCGCCGAACAGCGCCTTCGCTGACGCCACAAACGTCGTGCTTATGGTGCCCGCCTTCGCGCCACAATCACAAGCCGAGGACATGATCGCCGCAGCCGCTGGCATTGGCATTCCCGTCGACCAAACCCGCCGCGCCAGCGTTTCGATCAGCAGCACCAACATCCGCTACTACCACGCGCAAGACGCCGAAGCCGCGATCCTTCTGGCCGACAGCCTTGGCGGTCAGGCCCGCGATTTCACGACCTTCCGTCCACCGCCCAATCCGGGCGTCATCGAAGTTTGGATGGAAGGGCGCGGAGGTGCGTCGACGCCCTCCCAATCCTCCGCCACATCGCGCGGCATTCAGGCGGATCTAGCGGCGCTCCGCAACAGCATCCAGCGCGCTTTGAACATCGCAACCGGCAACTAGGCGTCGATCAGATCCACTTCGCCAGCGGCGGCAAGCTCATCAAAACCGCATTTGCGTCGTGCCCGGTCTCAAGACCGAATTTCGTGCCCCGATCATAGACCAGATTGTACTCGGCATAGAGCCCGCGATGCACAAGCTGCGTCTCCTTGTCGGCGTCCGTCCAAGCCATGTCCCGGCGACGTTCGACCAACGGCAAATAGGCACGCAGAAACGCCCGCCCCACGTCCTGAGTAAAGGCAAAGTCCGCCTCCCAGTCGCCAGTGTTTCGGTCATCATAGAAAATTCCGCCAACGCCACGGGCGCGACCGCGATGAGGCACAAAGAAATACTCATCCGCCCATTTTTTGAAACGTGGATAAATGTCGGCCCCATGGGGGTCGCAATGCGCCTTCTGGGTTGCGTGAAAATCCGCCGTGTCCTCAGCATATTCGATGCAAGGGTTCAGGTCAGACCCGCCGCCAAACCACCACGCATGCGGCGTCCAGAACATCCGGGTGTTCATATGGATAGACGGCACATGCGGGTTCTGCATATGCGCCACAAGACTGATCCCGCTGGCCCAAAACCGGGGGTCCTCTGCCATGCCCGGAATGCCCTTGCGGGCCGCCATCGCCGTCTGCGCACGTTCGCCAAGTTGACCATAAACGGCCGAGACATTGACCCCGATTTTCTCAAATACCCGGCCACCGCGCAGCACACTCATCAACCCGCCGCCCGCATCGGATCCGTCGTCAGACGACCGCTTGGTGGTCGAAACCTCAAACCGTCCAGCAGGCTTGTCGGCAAAGGGGCCGGTTGTCTGGCTGTCTTCCAGCGCCTCAAAGGCGCCTACGATCCCGTCGCGCACTTCGCGAAACCACGCACTGGCTCGGGCTTTTTCGTCTTCAAACTGTTCTGTCATAACGCTTTCCGGCAATTTTTTTGAAGACTGACACAGGCCGCCAGAAAGGCAAAGCGGCGCGGCGCTCAATTAATGCGCAGGCGCCTCGACCGCGTCCACAAGCGTGCGCCCGCCATCCACCGTCAGGATTTGCCCGGTCATAAAGCCGGACCCGTTCGACGCCAGAAACTGCGCCACTTCCGCCAATTCAGAGGGTGCTGCGATCCGGCTAAGCGGGGTCATATCAATAATCTCATCGCGGAACTCTTCATGTTCCTGCAATGCGCCCTTCAGGGATGCACTCATGACCGACCCAAGCGCGATGGCGTTCACCCGAATGCGGTGCGGCGCCAAAGCCACCGCCATTGACCGCGTCAACTGATCCACCGCCGCCGAACTTACGGAATACGCCAAAAGATTTGGCTGGGTGCGCCGCGCGGCAATCGACGACAGATTGATGATCGACCCGGCAGGCCCGTCATCTTCGTCTTCCGCCGCCTGTTTAATCATCCGTTTTGCGAAAATCTGAGTCAACCGCAGCGAGGTCATAAGGTTCTGATTCAAAAGCGTCGTCACCGCATCGTCATCCGCGTTCAATGGATCCGCCGCGATCATCTGCCGCGAACCGTTCACAAGGATATCAACCCGATCAAACCGATCAAGCGTCGCTGACAACAGATTTGCCACGGTAAGTTTCTCGCGCAAATCACCCGCAAAATAGCCCGCCGTGCCCTCGTCATCGTCCTCGACCGACCCAAGCTCGCTGATCAGCCGTTCCTCATCCATGTCCGCAAACATCACGTTCGCACCCCGTGCCACGAAATGGCGCGCAATCGCCAACCCGACCCCGTTTGCGGCTCCGGTAACGACGGCGGTCTTGCCTGCGATGGAAAACGACATGGGGGCTATCCTTTCGAACGGCGCTTTGGTGATGTGGCGTGGAAAAGCTTGAAAGACGGTGTGTGGGTCAGGGGCTGAACATTGTGAAAGACGTCTTCTAGCACAGTTTCGTAAGGCAAATGACGGTTCGCGACAAGCCAGAGGTGGCCCTTAGGCTCCAACATGCCTGCCGCCGCCCGGATGAAATCCTGCCCAAGCCGCGCATCCACGCTGCGTCCCTGATGGAACGGCGGGTTCATCACCACATGATCCACGGCCCCTTTGGGTTTGAACGTCAACGCGTCTGCCCAATGGAATACCGCGCGTTCGTCGGTGATGTTCTCGCGCGCGGCTTCAAGGGCTGCAAAATCTGCTTCGACCAGATCAATCCCTGTCACCGCGTCCCGGCTCAAAACCGCGTCCGAAAGATATCCCCACCCGGCCCCAAGATCGACCACACGGCCCTTCATCTTGGGCGGCAATGCCTCGGCCAGGGCCCGGCTTCCGGGATCAACGCCATCGGCCGAAAACACGCCTGCTCCGGTGCGAAACCGCCCTTCGACCTGCGGCATCTCTGCCGCGGTCCAGTCATCCAGCTCCGCACCTTCCACGACAAACAATTTGCCGTGCGCCTTCGAGATCACCTCGCCCAGATCCCCGCGTTTGCGCAAATCCTTCAAATACGAGTCAACGCCGTCCGTCTTCTGGCCATCGACCACCAACGGACCGTCCGTCACGGCCACGGCTGCCGCCATCGCGGCGCGCGCTTCGGCCTTGGCACGCGGCAGACGCACCATCGCAAGCGCATACGGACCGCCCAGCGCCGTCAAAACTGAATAACCTTGATCCGCGAAATACTGATGATCGGGGTAATGCCGCTGCACCACATCCACGCGATCCATGGGTAGGTCCGACAAGTCGTCCCCCCGCACGGCACCGATCACGGCGATCCGTCCCTCGGTTGGGATTTCAAACGCGCCACCGTCAAGCGCAAGGCGAAGCCGGGATGCGTTCATACCAATTCCAGACGCAAACCCGCGTCTATTCCTTTTCCATAGTGCATTGCAGCGGATGCTGGTGACGCCGCGCGAAGTCCATCACCTGAGTAACCTTCGTCTCCGCCACCTCATGCGAAAATACGCCGACCACCGCCAGACCTTTTTTGTGAACCGTCAGCATGATCTCGAACGACTGCGCATGGCTCAGCTTAAAAAACCGCTCCAGAACATGCACAACGAACTCCATCGGCGTAAAGTCGTCGTTCAGCAGCATCACCTTATAAAGCGGCGGCTTTTCCGTCTTTGGCTTCGTCTCGGTCAGAACCCCGGTGTCGTTGTCACCCGGCTTGCCCTTGTCGGCCATCATATGAAAATTGTGAAGTGTCACGCAGCCCCGTTTAGGTCATGTCGCTAGACCCTGCAATATATGCGAAAGCTGGCCCGTGAAAAGGGGAGCGCGGCGGTAAATCGCAATGACTTCGGGCAACCTGTTCTTGCCAATCCAACCACATAATTCATCAAAAGCGATGTTCTTGCCGATCCGGCTTTTGTCAGAGTGCAGTTTAGACACATCATGTAGGTATTCGTGAACAAGCAGCCACAGCATCTTGTATTTTCAATCATTCGACAGAAAGGCACTGAAAATTCATTATTTTCGGATTGGATTGCACGTGCTAGGGTCCTGATAAATCGGGGATCTGGCGAATAAAGACCGGACCCAGAGGCAGTAAAAGGGCACTATCGTGGCGTATCCGCTTTTCGTCGGAGCCGTATTCCGAGCATTTTTATGCGCGTGTTTGCTTGTGGCTATGCCACAGGCTGCATCGACTGCGCCCTATGCGGCGATGGTCGTTGATGCACGATCCGGCAAAGTTCTTCATTCCCGCAACGCCGACACGCGGCTTCATCCGGCGTCGCTGACCAAAATGATGACGCTTTATGTCGTCTTTGATGCGATCAAAAAGGGCGAGATCAGTCTTGATAGCAAGGTCCTGATTTCCCGAAAAGCCGCCGCCGAACCACCGTCGAAACTTGGCCTGAAGGCCGGCAGCCGCATCCAGCTTCGCTACCTTATTCGCGCGGCTGCTGTGAAATCGGCCAATGACGCAGCCACGGCACTGGGCGAATCCATTTCAGGCAGCGAAGCGGCCTTTGCCCGTCGCATGACGCGGATGGCCAAGGCTATGGGGATGGGCAGTACCACGTTCAAAAACGCCCACGGCCTTACTGAAAGCGGGCATTTGTCGACGGCTCGTGACATGACAACGCTCGGTCGCCATTTGTTTTATGACTTCCCCGAATATTACAATCTGTTCTCCCGCAAATCGACCAGCGCCGGGATTAAAACCGTCAGCAACACGAATCGCCGTCTCCTTGGTGCCTATCGTGGCGCCGACGGCATCAAGACCGGCTACACTCGGGCCGCCGGGTATAACCTTGTCGCGTCAGCCGAACGCGGTAGCGAACGTATCATTGCAACCGTCTTTGGCGGTCGCTCTACCCCGTGGCGCAATGCCCGCGTGGCCGAGCTTCTCGATATGGGATTTGAGCGCGCACCAAGCCGCGTTGCCGTGCGCAAGCCCTCCCGTCCGATCCTGACGACCGAAGGCTCATCCGCCAAGCTCGGGCGCGTCACGCGAACGTCCGGCCTTGTGACGACCTCGTCGCGACCGCGTCTGCGCCCTCTCGAAGCCCCGGCAGAAGAGCTGTTGATCGCGCTTCAGGACGGCATTGCCATCGCGTTGGCCGAAGCTGTCGTCGCCGATGCATCAACCGCCACGCCGCAATCCGCGAACCAGACAGACGCCGCCCCTGCGACGGTTCTGACGGCCAGCCTTGCAAGCGCGCTGGTCTCGGCCCCCCGTCCCCGTGCGCGTGGTTTCGTCTCTTTGGGATCTACCGTGTCCTCGCCTGCCATTGACGCTCAAATTGTCGTGACCCGAATGTCCACCTCCGGGGGTCGCCAATGGGCCATCAACGTCGGGCGTTTCACCACCCGCCACGAAGCCGAAAAGATGTTGTTACAAACGGCATTGGTTGAACTTGGCACACTGGACGAGGCGTTGCGCAAAGTTGTGCGTAGCACGCGAGGGTTCGAGGCAAATTTCGTTGGACTTTCCGCCGAAACCGCCGAATTGGCCTGCCGTCGCTTGCTGGCGCAAAACGTCAACTGCTCGCCTATGGGTCCCGGCTAAACCCAAATCGCATCAGGCGCGTCCGGCTTTGGCTGACAACATAAGCGCATCCACCCCAAGCGTTTTTAGCGCGGCAGTCCACTTATTTTCGTCGGCGGTGTCAAACACGATCTCGCGCGTCGCATCGCACGTAAGCCAGCCGTTTTGTAATATCTCGCTCTCAAGTTGTCGCGGACCCCAACCTGCATACCCAAGCGCCAAAAGCGCATCGGCTGGCCCCGACCCTTTGGCCAATTCCTCCAGAACGTCCATTGTCGCCGTCATGCCAAAGGCGTCGGACACCTCAAGCGTCGAAGCCGCCGACGTATAATCCGCCGAATGCAGCACAAATCCCCGGCCGTTCTCGACCGGCCCACCAAAATGCACCCGCACATCGCGGTGCGGTGTCGGCACATCAATATCAAGCTGTTTCAGTAAGTTGCTAAACGACAGTTCGGGCGTCGGCTTGTTGACGATCAACCCCAACGCGCCATCCGCTGCGTGCGCGCACATGAAAATAACGCTCTTATCAAACCGCGGATCTCCCATCCCCGGCATAGCGATCAAGAGCTTGCCTTCAAGCTGCGAAGGAATGTTGGGATCGGGTGCGGTCATGCCGAAACCATGCGGTATCGCGCGCAGCGCATCAAGGGCGCCCATGCCACAGTCACAAACGATTACCGGAATGTGATTTCCAAAGCCGCCCCGCGCCCCTTATCCCATTGGTTTATGAAACGATTCTCACTCTCCGCTGCCGTCCTGGCCCTTACCGCTGCCACCGCAATGGCAGGCGAAATCCCGGATGTGATTGCCAGCGTGCAGGTCCTGCCCGGCTGGCGGGACGGCAACGGCATCCACCACGCGGCGTTCGAAATCACCCTTGCGCCGGGATGGAAAACTTATTGGCGCGCCCCCGGAGACGCCGGAATCCCGCCGATTTTCGATTGGGCCTCGTCCGAAAACCTCACTGAGGTTGGTGTCGGCTTCCCCGTTCCGAACGTCTTTTACGCGAACGGCATGCGCTCGATCGGCTATGAGAACGGCGTCATCCTGCCACTCACATTGCGCGCCAAAAACGGCGCCGCCGATATCAACCTGTCGGGCCGCATGACCATCGGCGCTTGCCTCGATATCTGCGTCCCCGTCGAAATGGACTTCGCATCTATGCTGTCCAACACCGTTACGGCCCCGACGCCAATCGTCTCCAAAGCGATAGCTGACCGCCCCATGACCGCCCGCGAAGCCGGTGTCGGCACTGTCACTTGCGACATTGAACCCATCGACGATGGCATGCGCCTGACCGCGATCATGGACGTGCCTGCAATGAGCGACAAAGACGTCGCAGTCTTCGAACTTCTCGACCGCAGCATTTGGGTGTCCGAAGCGACCATGACCCGCAAGGGCAACACGCTGGTGGCAAGCGCCGACATGGTTCCGCCCGACGCTAAACCCTTCCTTCTAGCGCGCGACGATGTACGCATCACGGTAATCGGTGGTGGTCAGGCGATCGATATTCGCGGCTGCAGTTAAGCCTGCAGTCGTCGCCCAAACCGCGCCGCTGCGACGATCCAAGCGCCCAATACGATCACCGCTGCACCGCCCACAAACATCACAAATGCCAATGCCATCGACGTCGCCGTTAAGCGTCTGCGCGCCAAAATTGATAACGATTTTGAGCCGAAACTGATTCAGACCGTGCGCGGCGTGGGATATATGCTTGAGGTTCCTGATGGCCAGTAAACGATGGCGGCGCCCTTTTTCACTGGCGACACGACTAACCTTTTTTATCAGTCTGGCGACAATTGCTTCATTTTTCGCCTTTGCATGGATAATGATCCACTCCGTGAAAGTCCACTTCGCCGAGCAGGACATCAATGATTTACAAGAGATTAGCACCACGCTGGAGCGGATTATTAACCAACCTAACGAGCCAGAATCACGCCGACTGGAAACGCTAAAAAATGTGGTGTCGGGTTATTCGAACGTCATTATTTCTCTGGAAGATA
>RCMY010004154.1_pt1 | contig 12622 bp, 10 predicted proteins | sample 2041341 | NCBI WGS metagenome assembly RCMY01 (sample SAMN09708234, study PRJNA481090) | Marine sediment metagenome, whole genome shotgun sequencing project. | reverse complement strand
GTCGTCGCCGGAGGCGGCGAGGAGGGTGTCGTTGCCGCCTTCGCCTCGCATGATGTCGTTGCCTGCGTGGCCGCGCATGACATCTCGCCCAAACCGCCCCACTGGGTGTCGACGTCGCCTTGGCCGCGCACCACATCGTTGCCGTTACCGCCATACATGGTGTCGGCGTCGGCGCCGCCGTTGAGGCTGTCCATGCCCGAACCGCCGTAGACGGTGTCGATGCCGCTGCCGGCAATGACGTTGTCGACGCCGCCGTTACCGTAGACGGTGTCGTCGCCGGAGCCGCTGCGGATCGTGTCGTCGCCATCGGTACCGGCCTCAGCAGTCGGATCGGGCCCGCCCCCGTCGCCGATCACGAAGTCGTTGCCGCCGTAGCCGCGGATGTCATCGTTGCCGGGTCCGCCGATAATCAACTCTGCCCCCGAGCTGCCGGTCAGCGTGTCGTTGCCGGCGCCGCCACATTGCCGGGCGCTGGCGGCGTTGGTCATGGTGTCGTTCCCGTCAAGACCCATGGCAATCGCGAAGAGCGGGATCGCGGTCCATGTGTCGGGCCCATCGGACCCGACCATCGTCGCCGCGATGCCGACACATTCGTGCTGTTGCACGCTGAGCTCAAAGATGCCGCCGGAACTGAAGCCGTCGGCCTGTACCCGGTACGTGATGCCCCCGATTACCGGCAGTGTCAACTGCGCATATAGGCCGCCCAGCGAGCAGCGGTCGCCATCTGGCAGTACCGAGTCGTCGTTGGTCTTCAACAACGTCGCCGTCGCAACGGTAGCGTCGTTAGAGAACACGCTGAACTCAGTGTCGAAGACCGTGATCGACGAACAACTCGAGACCGTGGCCGAACCCGTCAACGAAGCGACGAACGTGTACCACAGCGTCTTGCCGATGCCGGGGGTGTTTTCGCCCGGCTCTTCGGTGGCGCAGGAGCTGTCGCCCGTCGCGGTCACCTTGGTGGCACCGACGGTCCCGAGCGCGACCGGGGTGGCGTAGGTGTCATTCGATGCACACGTCGGGACACACGGATCGGTGACATCGATGCCATAGCGGCCAATGCTGCCGTAGGTGCTGAAGCCGTTCTGCGGCGTGCCTTGTGCACCCGGAAGGACACCGAGGTGGTACTCGGTGCCAGCGGTCAACGTAGCGGTGATGGATGCGTCCATGCCTGTGGCCACATCGAACGTGGACTTCACAACGTTGTTGTTGACGATTTCCAGCACGTTAGCGCCCTGCTGCAAGACGGCCTGAATGTTGAGGTTCGGGCTCACGTCGGCCGGCTTGAAGTCAAATGTGAACGACCCGCTACAGGCTGGCGTGAACGAGAAAGCGTCTCCGTCGTACGCCGGCGATTTGCCGATCAGGCCTGTTTGGCCGGGAGCCAACGGTGTCGCGCTCGCAAGCACGCTCGAGTGGTCATCCGCAATGAGTTGTGGGCCGTTGCTGACGATGATGGGGAAGTCGTCTTCGGTGTTGTTGGCGTCGGTGTATTCGCCTTTGGACCATTGGACGACGGGGACGGTGTAGTAGCTGCCCATCGACGTGGACCACATGTTGTGGCCGGGGTAGTACTCGACGTGGGGTGGGCCGGTTTGGCCGTCGTGGCTGAGGCCGACGGAGTGGCGCCGACTTCGTGGGTGGTGGTTTCGGCGAGGCCTTTGGCGCCGTCGCCGGCGCCGTCTTGGAAGGTCCAGACGGGTTGGCGGATGTCGTGGTCGTTGCCGATGTAGTCGAAGTGGCCGAGGGTGGCGGCGACGCCGCCGCAGCCGCTGGCTCCACAGAAGTCGAAGTTGGGGCTATCGGTGATGACGACGCGCATGCCGTACACGTCGTCGGCGGCCGATGCGCGGTTGATGGCGGCGTAGCCGGGGTCTTGGGTGGTGACGTCGACATCGAAGGGTGCGTAGTCCTCGGACACGCGCAGGAAGATGCTTTGGATGGTGTCGTGTTCGGCCTGGTTGAAGGTGCCGTAGTTGCCGTCGAGGTCGAATGACAGTGCTACGTATGCTGCGCCGCCGCCGTCATCGCCGAGCCCAAGAATTGTCGGCCCGTCAGCGGTATCGCCGCCGCCTTCGTCCTGCGCACTTGCGCCGGCCGGAATGGCGAGCGTTGCTGCCAGCAACGCCACTACCAAAAATGCCCTCAAGAATTTCATGCTCAGCCCACTCGTTTCTGCGTTTTCACGCTGCCCGCACAGGATTCCCCCTGTCGCAGATTCGAACGCACGCCAAAACCGCGGCCGCGGCGAACCCGTTCTCACATCACCCGAAAGGCACGGACATTACACCGGTCACCGAAAGCGACATAGCGGTGACGTCAGGGCCGTTCTTCGGTGCCGTCGGCGTGCACGGCAAAGCGGTCCTGTTGGCGGCCGTGGTTCGGATCGTCCGATGGCCAAGGCCAGCCGCCGAAGCCGGTCGCGTTGTAGTCGTCGAATGCCTGCTGAATCTCGGCTCGGGTGTTCATCACAAACGGACCGTATTGCTCGACGGGCTCACCGATCGGTCGTCCCTGCAGGATGAGGCACTCGGTCGCTGCCCCCGAAGCCTGCAGCGTTGTGGGCCTTGCTGGGTCGAGCACCGCGGCCTGTCGACTCGCGACGTCGGTGCCGTCGACGGTGAGGTGATCGCCGTCGAACACATACGCGGTGCGGGCCACATCGTCGGCCGTGGCGACCGGCAGCTGTACCGACGCTCCGGCATCAAAGCGGAGGTACCAGATCGCCAGACCGGCTTCGGGGCGGGACGCCCAGGAATTAGGCGGCGGCGTTGGTGCGACGGCGCCTTGGAAGTCGCCGGCCAACACCGTGACCTGTACCCCGGCGGCCTCGACCATCGGGATCTTCTCGTTCCACAACATCGTGAAATACGGGTCGACCATCTTGTCGGCCGCCGGCAGGTTCAACCAGACCTGGAACAGTTCCGTCGGGTTCGGTTTGTCGTCGTTGACGAGGGGGAACATCTCGGAATGCACGATGCCGCGCCCGGCGGTCATCCATTGCACGTCGCCGCGTCCGAACCTGGCCGTGGCGCCCAGCGAATCGGCGTGGTCGATCAGGCCCTGGCGGGCAAAGGTGATGGTCTCGAAGCCGCGGTGGGGATGCTGAGGGAACCCGGGCACCTGCCTGCCGTGGTACATGCTCCAGCCGTCCTGGTTGGAGAAGTCCTGGCCGATCGCGCGCCCCCCGAGCGATGCATCGGGTGCGAGGTCGGTCGTGCCGGCCGGGTACGAGTCGTTGTGGTGGACGCAGAAGAGGAACGGGTCGAGGGTCGGCCAGGGACTGGGTCCGGCCCCCAGGTCGACGATTTGGCGCACCGCGGATGACATGTTCTCACGCTATTGGGTCTGGCTGCTCCTGTTGCAGTGCGTCGATCTCTTCGGTGAAGTATTCGACGATCGCGATCAGACTGTTGATATAAATGGTTTCGGTCGGTCCGCCGACGGCGCGCACGGAGTTCGAGTCGAACCGGATCCGCAGCGCGAGTCCTTCCACCACGGCGATCATCGCCGTCGTGAGGTCGCGCGCCGTGAACGGGTCGCGCAGTCGTCGCCGATACGCCGTGAGCGCGTGGGAGAAGAGTGGCTCCAGTTCGAGGTTGAGCGCCTCGTAGCCGCTGTTGATCGCCTTCTGCAGCTCGGGGGAAGGCTCGCGTACGGACCAGAACCGGAGCGACAGATAGAAACGATCGTGCGACAGGAAGGCGTCGAAGTAGATTCTGGCGGCCGCCGCGATGAGATCGTGAAAGCTCAGGCCCGCGGCCACGATGGTGTCGACGAATTCGGGCGTCAACGGCGCGACCCAGTCGAAGGTTTCGGCAATGTAGATCGCAAGGTCGCGTTGGTAGTCGGCCTGCGATGCCCACACCTGGTAAGCGGATCCGGTGGTGCGGCCGGCCGCCGAAACGACATCGGCGACACGGATGTCGATGCTCTCGCGCGTGCCTTGCTCGAACACGAGTTGTCGACCGGTCTCGAGGAGGAGTTGCCGCGTGGCCGCGGGGTCGCGACGACGGGCACTGGAGATCGTGGTCTCCGTCGGCCCGGGTTCGAAGGGCATGGGTTAATAGTACGGACTTTTTCGATCCGGCGCTTGGGCAAAATGGCCTATCGCATAGGCTGCCGAAATGGTGATCTATCCGGCAGCTGCGGTCCACACGCTCGAACCAACTCGGCCCACGGCTGCTGCCGTCGCCGTGCGCGACGGTCTCATCGTCGGCGTCGGCTCGATGGAAGAGCTCTCCCGGTTGGGCGACTTCGCCGTCGACAACACCTTCGCCGACAAAGTGCTGCTGCCCGGGTTCGTCGAGGCGCACAGCCACAGCTTCGAGGGTGCGTTGTGGCAGTTTCCGTACTGCGGCTATTTCGGACGCACCGATCCGACCGGTCGCCACTGGCCGGGCTGCACGTCGATCGATCAGGTGATCGCGCGGCTGCAAGAGGTCGAATCGGCCATGGACGACCCGGCGACGCCACTGGTCGCGTGGGGGATGGACCCGATCTACTTCCCCGACGAGCGGCTGGTCGCCGTCCACCTCGACCAGGTGAGCGACCGTCGGCCGATCTTCGTGCTCCATGCCAGTATCCACCTCGCCACGGTGAACTCGGTCGTGATCGAGGGGCAAGGGCTTCGGGACTCGATGGTCGAGGGGATCGTCCGCGACGGCGCCGGCGAACCCAACGGCGAGCTGCAGGAACCCCCGGCGATGATCCTCGCCGGCGACGCAGCGATGACCCTGTTTCGTTCGCTCGGCAATGACGATGCAATCGTGCACTTTGGCGACCTGGCCCGAAATGCCGGGGTCACCACCGTGACCGATTTGGGAACGACGTCCCTGGCTTCCGACGCAGTAGTCGAACGATGGCAGCGAATCGTCAACGCCCCTGCGTTCCCCGCCCGCGTGTCGATGTTCCACAACCCGGGTACCGGCGGTGATGGCGGGTTCGCCTCCGAGGCGGCGTTGGTGCTGCAGCGTCGATCAGAGAGCACCGACAAGCTGCGCTTCGGGCACGTCAAACTGATCCTCGACGGGTCGATACAGGGCTTCACCGCCCGCCTGCGTCCTCCCGGTTACCTCGACGATCGCCCCAACGGGCTGTGGCTCGTCCCGCCCGAGCAGGTGGCCGAGCGATTCGCCGCATTCCACGAGGCCGGCATCGTGGTGCACGCCCACTGCAACGGCGACGAGACCGTCGACGTGTTTCTCGACGCCGTCGAACAGACCTTGACGAGGTCGCCACGCTTCGATCACCGTCACACGGTGCAGCACTGCCAGCTCACGACGCCGGGCCAGTACCGCCGCATGAAGGCCCTCGGACTGTGCGCCAACATCTTCTCGAACCACACGTACTACTGGGGGGATCAACACCGCAACGTCACCGTCGGCCCGGATCGCGCCGCTCGTATGAACGCCGCCCGCACAGCGCTCGATCTGGGGGTGCCGTTGTCGATGCACAGCGATGCTGCGGTCACGCCGATCGGATCGCTGCACGTGGCGTGGTGTGCGGTCAACCGACTCACGGCCACCGGCGTCGTGAGCGGACCGGACGAACGCATCACGGTGCTCGAGGCACTCCGGGCCGTCACGGTCGGCGCGGCGTACCAACTGAAGATGGACGACGAGGTCGGCACGATCGCACCCGGGAAACGGGCCGATTTCGCGGTGCTCGATGCCGACCCGTTCGTGGTCGATCCGCTCGAGCTGAAGGACGTGCCCGTGTGGGGCACGGTCGTCGGCGGCGACGTCCACGCCCGCTCCTGAAATGGGTGGCCGTTCTCCCACCGAGGCCACGCCGCTGACGGTGATCGGCGGCTACCTGGGCGCAGGCAAGACCACGCTGATCAACCGATTGTTGGCCGATCCCGGCGATCGGCGCATCGCTGTTCTGGTGAACGATTTCGGTGCCGTCAACATCGACGCCGAACTCATCGTCGCGCAGGACGGCGACACCATCTCGCTCGCGAACGGATGTGTGTGTTGTTCGTTCGCCGATGGGCTGGCCATGGCGTTGATCGATCTGCGCGAACGCATCGAATCCGATGGCGACATCGATCATGTGGTCATCGAGGTCAGCGGTGTCGGCGATCCGTGGAAGGTCGCGCAGTGGGGGAGGACACCGGGGTTCAGCCTCGATGGTGTCGTGGTGCTGGCCGCAGCCGATTCGGTCATGGCCAAGGCGCAGGACCCTTTGGTCGGCGAGACGGTTCGGCAGCAGCTGCGCGGCGCCGACCTCGTCCTGGTGACGCGGGCCGATTTGGTCGATGACGCCGGTGAGGTCGCTGCGTGGGTTCGCACGGAGGGACGTTTGGAGGGCCGTTCGGAAGGATCGTCGTCGGTCTGGATCGGCATGTCGGCCCAGGTTCCGGTCGGGTTGGTCCTCGGCGGTCACGAGACGGCGGGCGCGTCGTCCGCCGGCGACCACCACCGGTTCGCGACGTGGGCGGTCGAGGTGCCACCGTGTGCGCCCGGTGACCTCGAGCGATGGCTGCGCGACGCGCCCGACGAGGTGTGGCGGGCCAAGGGTGTTGTGTCGTGCGTTGGTGGAGACGTCGTTGCCCAACGCGTCGGGCGGCGGGTGGAGGTCACCGCAGCGCCCGACGGTGCGGCATCGGGGCCGGTGGTCGTGGTGGCCGAGGTTCGATCGTCCGAAGCCGACGAGTGGTCGGCACGGGGCCGCAGACTTGACGGCGGCCCTCCAAACGGGGGTGACCGGACGGCATTTGCCACCTAGCTTGCGCTGCGGGCACGGGGACGCAACAGTGGAACGGACAGCGCAATGGAACGCGTTCCACTTCCGGACCACGCCGTTCATCCAGGCAAGCCAACGCAATTCAGAGCTAAGGACTTCACCACCATGCCGAACCCAGTTGAGGGCATCGACACCAGCAACGCCCCGTACATCATCGTCTCGTCCGATACCCACGCCGGCCTCTTCGTCGAGGACTACCGCCAGTACCTCGATTCGTCCGTGCACACGCAGTTCGACGAGTGGTTGGTGACCCGTCACGAACACCGGGCGATGGTTGAGGAGATCAACGGCGAGTACCTCGAGCAGTGGGAACGCGAGAACGAGGTCGGCCTGAAGGGCGCCTACGACCCTGCGATTCGCGACAAGACCCTCGATGCCGATGGCATTTCCGGCGAGATCATCTTCGCCGATGGCGACGCGGTCACCGGCATGGAAGCGCCGCCGTTCGGTGCCGGACTGCAGGCCGGAATGATCACCGACCCGAAGCTCGCCTGGGCCGGAGCGCGAGCCCACAATCGTTGGCTCGAAGAGTTCTGCGCCACCAATCCACCGCGCCGCGCCGGCGTGGCCCTGGTGCCCATTACGCATGGTGTCGAAGAGTCGGTCAAAGAGATCGAAGCTCTGGCGGGCAAGCCCGGCATCAAGGGCATCATGATCCCGACCATGTGGCACGACAACCCCTCGTATGGCAACGACCACTACGACCCCGTGTGGGCCGCCTGCGCCGAGGCCGGCCTCGTGGTGCACACGCACTCCGGTGAAGCCGACACCGATGCCTACAACGACAACATGGCCCAGTACATGCTCGAGGTCGCGTTCTGGACCCATCGCCCGCTGTGGCAGCTGCTGCTGTCCGGCAAGTTCGACAAGTTCCCCAACCTCAAATACGCCCCGGTCGAGTGCGGTTCGTGGTGGTTGGGCGACCTCCTGTTCAAGACCGACGCGGTCTTTGGTGGCCGCAACTGGAAGGTCAAGAAGATGGCGGCTCGCACGGCCGGACTCATCGAGCGACTGCCGTCGGAGTACATCGGCACCAACGTGTTCGTCGGTGCGTCCACCATGAGCAAGGTCGAACTGCGTCGCCGCTACGTGAACGGCATCGATGCGCTCATGTGGGGTACCGATTATCCGCACCCCGAGGGCTCGTGGCCCAACACGGTCGAGCGACTCGAAACCGACTTCCAGCAGATCCCCGTGGAAGAGACCCGACTGCTGCTGGGACTCAATGCGGTCCGCTGCTACGACCTCGATGTCGAGGGGCTCACCAAGGTCGCCAACGACATCGGTCCCACGCCGGAGCAGCTCAACCAGGATCTCAGCCTTCGCACTCCCGCCAACGCCATTCGCGAGGCTCGCTTCTGGTTCGACGACTACAACATCGAATGGAAGGACTAGAGGGGAAGGCGAACGGGACCTCCTGAGCACGCACCGATGAAATCAACCGATCATCACATCGTCATCTCGGCCGACGCCCACTGCGGTGCCGACCTGTGGGACTACAAGAACTACCTGCCGTCGAAGTACCACTCCGAGTTCGACGAGTGGGCCGCCCACATCGAGGCCGAGCAGGTCAAGCAAGCAGAGATGTTTGCCGGCATGGACCGTTCCCCTCGTAACGTCGGCATCGACGGCGACCCCGAGGTCGACGGAGACCGTAACTACTCCTCCGAGCGGCGCTTGCGCGAGCAACAAGAGGATGGCGTCGTCGCCACGGTGTTGTTCCCCAACACCCAGCCGCCGTTTGCACCGCCGGCCGCGTCGCAGTTCGAGGCGCCGCCCTACAGCGACGACATGGAGAAACGGTGGGAAGGCCTCAAGGCCCACAACCGTTGGCTGCTCGACCTGGTCAACCTGGCCCCCGAGCGCCGCGCCGGTGTTGCCCAGATCTTCCTCGGCGATGTCGAGGGGTCGGTCAAAGAGATCGAGTGGGCCGCCGAGAACGGTTTGCGCGGCGGCATCTTGGTGCCGGGCGCACCGCCCGACTCACCGTTCGAGCCGTTGTACTCCAAGCGGTACGAGCCCATCTGGGAAGCAGCTGCTGCCAACAACATGGTGCTCAACCACCACGCCGGTGGCGCAACGCCAAACTTCGGTCCGCACTTTCCGGCGTCGCTCGCAATGTTCATGCTCGAGGTCACCTGGTGGAGCCAGCGGGCGCTGTGGCACCTGATGTTCTCCGGGGTCTTCGAGCGTCACCCCGACCTCAAGTGGGTCAACACCGAAACCGGCACCGCATGGGTGCCGGAAACGCTCGAACGCCTCGACAGCTTCCACTACCGCATGGGGCACTCGAAGTACGGTTCCGAGACGATCTTCGGTGGCCAAGCGGTGGCCGAGATGAGCCTGAAGCCCAGCGAGTATTGGCAACGCCAGTGCTACGTGGGCGCCAGCTTCCTGCGGCCCCCGGAGGCGCCGCTGTGTCGAGCCGTGGGCATCGACAACATCATGTGGGGATCGGACTACCCGCACATCGAAGGCTCGCATCCACACACCCGCGAGCACCTGCGCCTCACGTTCGCGCAGATGACCGTCGACGAGACGCGCAAACTGCTCACCGACAACGTGGCGCGGGTGTACAACTTCGACCTCGAGGCGCTCCAGCCGCTGGCCGATCGGTTCTGCCCAACCGTCGGAGAGGTCTCCACGCCGATCGACTACGCAGACATTCCCGAAACCGCCAAGGGCTGCCCCGGCATGAATCCACTCAACCAGATCCAAGAGGTGGCCTGATGGCCGAATCGCACGACCCGAACGACGACATTGCCGCCCTCGACATTGCGGGCTCGGTCGCCGTTGTCACCGGAGGCGCAAACGGCATCGGAAAGGGCATCGTTCGGGCCCTACTCGAAGCCGATGCCAAGGTGGTGATCGCCGACATCGAAGGCGGTGTGATCGACGAAACGGTTGCCGAACTCGGCGACCTCGGCGACGTCAGCGGCGTGCAAACCGATGTCACCAAGGAAGACTCTGTGGCCGCGCTGGCCGACGCGGTGTACGAACGCCACGGCAAGTGCAACATCCTGTACAGCAACGCCGGGGTCACCTCCGGCGGTGGCGGCAAGCCATGGCAACAAGAGCCCAACGACTGGCGCTGGTGCTTCGGCGTCAACGTGTTCGGCATGGGTATCTGCACGTCGACCTTCGTTCCCCGCATGATCGAAAGCGGCGAGCCCGGCCAGATCATCAATACCTCGTCGGGCGATGGCGGCTTCGCTCCCGTGCCCACCGCATCGGTGTACGCCGCCTCGAAGGCCGCTGTCAGTTGCTTCACCGAAGCCCTGCATCACAACCTGGTGTCGGAAGGCACGCAGCTCCGGGCTTCGGTGTTCTATCCGTCGGGCGGCATGATGGACACCGGCCTCTTCACCGCGACGCGCAATCGTCCCGACGAGCTGCAACGTGTCGGAGCCGGTACCGGCCGCAAGTCGATGACCTTCGACGAGCTCAAAACCCTTGTGGCCTCCACCGGCCGCGAGGTCAAAGTGGCCGACCTCGACGACCTGGGCCGGTTCGTGGTCGCCTGCACCGCCGAGCGGCGATTCATCATCGCCCGCGACATCGAGGACACCATCGACCTGCTGCACCGCCGGGCCGACGCGATCGGCAACTTCCTGGTGCCCCCGCATCACGACATGGGCATTTGATACAGAGCACTCGACGCTTTGTCGCTGGCGCTCCTCGGACGCCGATGCTCAACGCGAAGCGCCGAGCCGGGCCTCGTCCCTCGACCCTCCCTTTCCATCGACGGTGGCGCCACGCCGTCTGCCATTACCAAGTGCCCTGGCACCGAAGGTTGTTGCGTGTCCGAACAGTTTGATGGTGAATTCCTCTCGGTCATGTCACGCATCGGCGCTCGGCCCGAGGTTGACGATCCAACTCGCGGCAGCGTGCTGGTGACCGATCATCTGTCGTCCAACGGGATGGTGCGCGTTGCGCCATTGATGATGGTGGCCGACTCGGTCGTCGGCATGGGCCTCGAGGACCAAACACCGGACTGGACCTTCACCACCGATTTCTCCTTCCGCCGGGGAGCGGTCTCCGGGGCCCCCGGGCAGCGGATCTCCGGTCAGGCAGCAGTGCTCCGCCACGGCAGTAGGTTGCTCGTGGAGAGCATGCAGTTCGTCGATGAGGATGGCAACGATGCCGGCTACTGCGAGATCACGTTCATCCGAACACCCTTGCGTGCCGGTGAACAGAAGCCATCGATAGCCGGCGTTCGACAGCGGTTGGCAACGGCGGACTTTCCACCGCTCGACGCGCCCCTGGCCGACATGGCGGGGATCGTGGTGGCCGACGCAGCCACCGGTCGGATCGTGCTCGAACCGCACGCGGCCATTCGACGGCCGGGCGGGTTCGTGCAAGGGGCGATCATGACCCTCGCCGGTGAGGTCGCGGCGCAGGCCCTGGCCGAGCATCATCTGGGCCCGTCCGTCATCACCGACTTCGACGCCCGCTATCTGATGGGCGGACGCGACGGGCCGCTCACGACGGCAGCGCACTTCATCGGTCCGCCCGAAAACCGCAGCATTCGCGTCACGCTCACCGACGAAGGGCATCTGAAGCACGGGAAACCGGTGGTGTCGTGTACGTTCCTCGCTCGTGTCCGGTCGGCCTGACCGCTTCGACCCGGCAACGTTAGGGCCCTTGTGCTCTGGCCCGCGAACGGGGGATCGGGATACCTTGGACGCGTGATCGACGACTCTGCCATGTTGCCCGACACCCATATTCCCGAGGGGTCGGTGGTGCCGCTCGGCGAGCGACTGAGTCTACGCGGACGGGGTACCACGTTCGTTCGCCACGCCCCGGGCCCGGAGGGAGCGCCGACCGTGCTTCTTCTCCATGGCCTCTTGGCCACGGGCGCGCTCAATTGGTATCGATGCTTCGAACCGCTCTCCGAGCATTTCAATGTGGTCGCCATCGATCATCGTGGCCACGGTCGCGGCATCCGGTCCCGGCGTCGCTTCCGACTCGCCGACTGTGCCGACGATGCGGCGGCGGTCATCGATCAGTACAAGGCCGGACCCGTCATCGCGGTCGGCTACTCGATGGGCGGACCCATCGCGCAGTTGCTGTGGCGGCGCCGACCCGACGTTGTCAGCGGCCTCGTACTGATAGCAACCGGTACCGAGTTCGTGCCCGGCAACCGCCATCGATACGCGGCATCGGCCCTGCTTCTCGCTGCTGCCGGCACGCGGGTGGGTTCAGCGGCAACGCTGGTGCCCCGTCGTATCGCTCGGAACGTGATGGCCACCACCGAGCCACGTGAACGCCCCAACGAACTCGCCGAATGGGGACGCCAGGAGATGACCAAACACAGCAGCCGCGCCGTTCTCGAGGCGACCCACGCGATCGCGAACTATAGTGCGCGCAAGTGGATCGGTGAGATCGACGTACCCACGTCGGTTGTCGTCACGGAGGAGGACTCGGCAGTGAATCCTGAAGCACAGCTGCGCATGGCCATGGCAATACCGGGCGCGCACATCAACCGAATTCCCGGGGGGCATGTCAGCTGCATCGACATCGACTTCGGGCGGAAGGTCACCGATGCGTGTCTCGACGTCCAGCATCGTGTCGATCTCGGCTACCACCCGTACCCGCCGCGCGCAAAGGCTCCGGCGTCGTGAGCCTTCGTCAGGTCGCCGGACCGGACGCGGCGTTCCTGTATGGCGAACGGCCCGAATGGCATTTCCACGTCTCGGCGCTCACGGTGCTCGACGGCCGAGACAGCGACCGGTTCTCGTTCGACGAGATGGTCGAACAGCTCTCGCAGCGTTTGCACTTGGTACCCCAGTTCCGCTGGAAACTGGTCGAGGGACCGATGCGCCTGCGCCTCGAACGGCCGATCTGGGTGGACGACCCCGACTTCAACGTCCAC
>RCMY010004153.1_pt1 | contig 12623 bp, 11 predicted proteins | sample 2041341 | NCBI WGS metagenome assembly RCMY01 (sample SAMN09708234, study PRJNA481090) | Marine sediment metagenome, whole genome shotgun sequencing project. | reverse complement strand
GTCCGCCCCGGGGCGGGGGGGAGCCGATTGCCAGCTTCGCCTTGACCCCGTCGAAACTGTGCCTCCCAACTTTCTGAACAACAATCAGAATAGCGGCGAGAGCCGGGATGCCGATAATCACGATCGGAATTCCGAATTTGAGCCAGCTGAGAAAATTCAGGTTCATTCCCAATGTCTTGTTGATCAGGCCAGCGGCTATCGCGTTGGTCGGGCTGCCGACCAGAGTGCCCAATCCGCCGATCGAGGCAGCGAAGGCCACACCCATCACCAGAGCCCCGGCGAAGCCGTCTGTTTCGCCATCCTTGACGCCGCCGGCGACCAGCACCGCCAGCGCAATCGGGATCATGATCAGGGTTGACGAGGTGTTGGATATCAACATGCTGAGCAAAGCAGTCGCGATCATGAATGCGAATAATATGCCCCAGGCACTTTTGCCGGACATGCCGATAATCGCCAGCGCCAGACGCTTGTGCAAGCCGACCCGCTCAATCGCCAGCGCGAGAAAGGCGCCGCCAAGAATGAGAAACAGGATTGGAGAATAATATTGGCTGGCGGTTTCGTTCACCGTCATCACATCCATCGTCGGTAGCGCCAGAAACGGTAGCAAGGCCGTTGCCGTCAGCGGCACCGCCTGGGTCATCCACCAGGTCGCCATCAACAGGGTCAGTGCGGCAACGTGCCATGCTTCCGTCGACATGGATTCCGGTGCCGGAGCGAGCAGCATGGCGATAAATACCGCGAGCCCTGCCCATAGACCGATGCGTTTTGCGTTCATGCCCTCTCCTGTACCCCCGTCATGCCAACTCGGGCTGGCATCGAAACCGAATAGCCGTTTTTTAAAGGCCCGATCGGTTCAGGCCCCAGCCTTCGCTGGGGTGGCGCCGGAAATCAATATTATTCAGCAAGGCCGATGAGCGAAATCTGTCGACCATAGCCCGCTTCGTCTCGATGGCAGGACCGGCGATAGCTATAATAGCGATCTTCGTGAGCATAGGTATCGAGACCAAGTTTCTCGATTTTGGCGATGCCGGACGCCTTCAGACGCGCCGCTACATATTCCTCGATATCAAATTGGAAATGGTCCGGCTTTCCTGCCGCGAAGAAGCGATCATTGGCAGCAGCGCTGTCGATAAAGCGCGCGCGAAAAGCCGCATCCACTTCATAGCTGGCCTGCGCAATGCACGGACCGATGGCGCAAGCGATATTGCCGCGATCCGAACCAAGCGCTTCCATCGCTGTGAGAACATTGTCGGTCACTCCCGCCAGAGCGCCCTTCCATCCGGCATGGGCCGCACCGATCAGATTGGCTCGGGAATCGTGAAACAGTACCGGCACGCAGTCGGCGGTCAATATGCCGAGCAACAGGTTCGGCTGATCCGTCACCATGGCGTCGGCCTGTGGCCGTTCGTCGAGCGGCATCGGGCCGGTGACGGTAACGACTTCGGCGCTGTGGATCTGGTGCACGGTCACCAGTTCGCCGCCCGGCATCAGCCCTTCGACCGCCATCCGCCGGTTTTCGATAATTGCCTCTCGGTCATCATCGCTACCCAGACCGATGTTCAGTCCGCTATAGATACCTTCCGAAACACCCCCTGCCCGGCCCAGGAAGCCGTGAACCGTGCCGTCAAGCAAGGGAGACTTGGTGATATCAAGCAAGGCTTTTGTGGACCTGTTCGAAAACGTCTTTCGACAATTCCGGCTGCGCGGCGATTTTCTCGAGCGCCAGCCGCATCAGTTCCGACCGTCCGCGTTCATAACGCCGCCAGCGCCCCAGTTGCGGGATGAACCGCGCTGCGGTCTGCGGGTTTTGCTTGTCTAGCGCGATCACCATATCCGCAATCATCTGATAACCCTTGCCCGACGGATCGTGGAAGCGGACCGCATTGCCGGTAAACGCACCGTAAAGCGCGCGCACGCGATTGGGATTGGACAGGGTGAAATCGGGATGGCGCGACAGGCTTTCGACCCGTTTCAACGTATCGCTACGCAGCGACATCGACTGCAGGCTGAACCATTTGTCGAGGACCAGCGGATTGCTTTTGAATTTCGCGTAGAAATCATCAAAAGCAATAGTGCGTTCTTCGGCCTCGAGATGTGACAATACCGCCAACGCGCCCTGCATTGCGGTCATATTATCCGCCTCGCGATATTGTTCGAAAGCGAGCTCGGCGGCGTCTTCGGTATAAGAGGCGGCGAGATAGCCAAGAGTCACATTGCGCAATTTGCGGTTCGCCCGCGCTTCGGCATCCAGCGAGAATTCGCCCGGCCAGCAGCTTTTGTAGAGCTTGCGGAACTGCTTCTCGAACTGCACCGCGATCTTGCCGCGTAATTTTTCGCGTTCGTCGTGGATTGCCTGCGGATCGACTTCGACCATCTGGTCACCCAAAAACGCTTCGCTAGGCAGCAGCAGCAACTCGGCGAGAAAGGCGGGATCGATGGTCTTGTCGCCCAATATTTTTGCCACCGCGTGCAAGATGATATCGCGGTCCACCGGCGTGCCGAGAACCTTGGCGGTCAGATAGCCGGTCATCAGCCGTTGCACCGCTTCGAACCGGGCGAACGGATCATCGTCATGGGCAGACAGAAATGCCAGTTCCTCGGCGGTCTGGCTGCTTTCCAATATGATCGGCGCAGAAAAGCCGCGATTGATCGAAAGGATCGGATGATCCTTATAGCCTTCGAGGGCAAAGCTCTGCTCGGTCTGGTTGAGCAGCAGCAATATTTCCCCTTGATGGGCGCCGGTTTCCGGATCGAGCAACGCCGTCTTGAGCGGAATGACCAGCTCTGACGGTTTCGGTTTCGCACCATTTTGCGCGATTTTCTGGCTGAGATGGACGGTCGCGGTTCCGGTTTGCGGATCGTGCGACAGATTTGCGGTCACCCTCGGCGTGCCCGGCGTTTCATACCAGTTGCGGAATTGCTTCAGATCGATTTCGCCGCCGTCTTCCATCGCGGTGACAAAATCCTCGCAGGTCGCCGCTTCGCCGTCATGCCGGTCGAAATAGAGATCGGTGCCCTTGCGAAAATTGTCCGGCCCCATCAGCGTGTTCATCATCCGGATGATTTCCGCGCCCTTATTATAGATCGTGGCAGTGTAGAAGTTGGAGATTTCCTGGTAGCTTTCCGGGCGGATCGGATGGGCCAATGGACCGGCATCCTCGGGAAATTGTGCTGCCCGCAATATCCGCACATCTTCGATCCGCTTGAGCGCTGCCGAGCCCATGTCGGCGGAGAAGCTCTGGTCGCGATAGACGGTGAAGCCTTCCTTCAGGCTGAGCTGGAACCAGTCACGGCAGGTGACGCGATTGCCCGACCAATTGTGGAAATATTCATGGGCAACCACGCCTTCGATACCGTCATAATCTGCATCGGTAGCGACTTCGGGATCGGCGAGAATATAGCGCGAATTGAAGATATTCAGCCCCTTGTTCTCCATCGCTCCCATGTTGAAATCGCTGACCGCGACAATGTTGAACAAGCCGAGATCATATTCGCGGCCATAGGTTTCTTCGTCCCAGCGCATCGAATCCTTGAGCGCCTGCATCGCATGGCCGGTGCGATCGAGATCGCCGTCACGGACCCAGATATTGAGTTCGACCGGTTTGCCTGAACGGGTTGTAAAACTGTCATTATTGGCGACCAGATCACCGGCAACCAATGCAAAGAGATAGCTCGGCTTGGGCCACGGATCATTCCACTGCACCCAGTGGCGACCATTTTCGCCATCGCCTTCGGCAACCTTGTCGCCATTGCACAGCAGCACCGGAAATTGCGCTTTGTCCGCTTCCATCCGCACCTGATAGCGGCTCAGCACATCGGGCCGGTCGGGAGCGAAGGTGATCCGGCGGAACCCTTCCGCCTCGCATTGGGTGCACAGCATGCCGTTGGAACCATAGAGACCCATCAGCTGGGTGTTGGTCGAGGGATCGAGCTCGACCTCGATCTCGACGCTATGCGAAGCGCCGCTCAGTGGCAGGACCAGATCGCCGTCGACCAGTTTCCAGTCGGTGCGGGCCTCGCCGTCGACTTTCACCGATGTCGGGCTGATATCATCGCCCTGCAGGACCAGGGGCTCGTCCGCCGATGCGCTTTTCGAACGCCGGACATCCAGCTTCGAGCGCACCACTGTCCGTTCCAGATCGAGCTGGAAATCAAGCTCGACTTCCGGAATGAACCAGGCGGGTGGCCGGTAATCCTCGCGGCGGATGGTGGCTGGATCTTTGGGGGCCGGAGCGGCGTCAGCCATTTCGGAATTGGCGGTTTTTTGAATATCAAGCATGGGCTTGCCATAAGAGCCATTTGCACCCCGCGCAATTGCGTTTATGGCTTGGGCAAAAGGGAGTGGGTCATGTCCAGACTATTGATGTTCGTTTTCGCCGCAATGCTGATCATCGGTTTGCCGATAGATTTGCTTTTTGCACAATCCGGCAGTGCGGCGTTTGACGTCGAGCAGGCCAGCCGCGCCTATATCGACACGCTGCAAGGCGCCGATCTGGAGAAATCCAACAGCTATTTCGAGGGCGGCTATTGGCTGATCCTGTGGGGCGCACTGGTCGGAATATTGGTCGATTTCCTGATCCTCCAGTCGCGCTTCTCCGCCCGCTTCCGGGACTGGGCGGAACGGGTGACCAAGCGCAAATGGCTGCAACCCGCGCTCTATACGCTTCCTTATGTCCTCGCAGGATATTTGATCAGCCTGCCATGGTCGATCTACACCGGCTTTTTCCGCGAGCAGCAATATGGTTTGCTCGACCAGAGTTTTGGGGCCTGGTTTACCGAAGACTTAATCGGAATCGCCATCTCGCTGGTGATATTCCCTCTGCTCATCATGGCGATTTTTGCGGTCATCCGCCGGGCGCCCAAGACATGGTGGATCTGGGGAACCGGCGTAATTACGATCTTTCTGTTCATCGGAATGATGCTCGGGCCGGTATTCATTTCGCCTCTGTTCAATGACTATAATGACATGGAAGCCGGTCCGATGCGGGACAAGATCGTGGCGATGGCGGCAGAATATGATATTCCGGCAGAGAATATCTATGTATTTGACCAGTCCAAGCAGCATAAACGGATATCGGCCAATGTCTCCGGCATCGGACCGACGATCCGGATCTCGCTGAACGACAATCTGCTCGAGCGTACCGATCCCGAAGAAGTCGCCGCCGTAATGGGTCATGAACTCGGTCATTATGTTCTCGGCCATACCTGGCGATCCATATTCATTCTGGCTCTGATCATGGCTGTCGGATTGTTCATCACCGCGCGGATCGCGCCCCGGCTGATCGAACGCCATGGCCAGAAATGGGGTGTGCGCAGCATTTCCGACCCGGCCGCCATTCCGGTGCTCAGCATGATCCTGATACTCTATTTCTTCGCCGCGACCCCGGCGTTCAACAGCCTGATCCGGATCAACGAAAGCGACGCAGATCAGTTCGGTCTCGACACCGCGAAGGAACCGGACGGCTTTGCCAAAGTAGCGATGCGCCTGTCGGAATATCGCAAGATCGAACCGGGCCCGATCGAGGAAATGCTGTTCTTCGACCATCCGTCGGGTGCCACGAGAGTCCGCATGTCGATGCAATGGAAGGCCGACAATGTAGAAAATCCCGTTATGCTCAAACCCGGCAAGCTGGAGAAAGAATAGACCGTGATGCGCCGCATGCTGATCTTCGGGATGGGCTACACCGCCTCGCGGCTCGCCGAACGGCTGCGCGGCGAGGGCTGGACCGTGACCGGCACGCGCCGCGAAGCGAGCGATGGTGCGATTGCTTTTGACGATCGCGCTTCGGTGTTGGCAGCGCTGGCGGATGCGACGCATGTCCTGTCCTCGGTTCCACCGGCCGGCGACGACAGCGAACCGGTTCTCGATCATTATGGTGAAGCGATCGGGTCCGCATCGCTGCACTGGAGCGGCTATCTCTCGTCCACCGGAGTCTATGGTGACGCGGACGGCGCCTGGGTCGACGAGAGCGCGCCAATCGGCTCGGGTCGACGCAAGGCCCGCAGCGACGCCGACCAGAATTGGCAGAATTTGCGCAACGATATCCATGTCTTCCGCCTGCCCGGCATTTACGGTCCGGGCCGAAACCCGCTCACTCGCGTGCGCGACGGCAAGGCGAAGCGGGTCGACATGCCGGGACAGGTGTTCAGTCGGATCCATGTCGACGATATTGTTTCGGCGGTGATCGCATCATTCGACGGTCCGGCGGGCGTTTATAATGTTTCGGATGATCAGCCCGCTCCACAGCATCAAGTCGTCGCCCATGCTGGGCGGCTATTGGGCATGGATGTCCCGCCATTGCTGTCGCTGGAGGAAGCCAATCTGTCGCAAGCTGCGCTGGGTTTCTATGAAGAGAACCGCCGCGTGGCCAATGGCAAGGCCAAGCGGCTACTCAATTGGCAGCCGCAATATCCGGATTACAAAGCCGGTCTGGCGGGGCTGATTTAGTCGGCTTGGAAGCTATCGTGCGTCATTGATCCCCAATTTCATCGATCCAAACGGAAATCTGACGAACAGATAAGCCATCAGCCCTGACAGCAGGCCGATGATCATGATGAGGAAACGTCCATCGGGGATGTGCACTGCCTGGACAAGCATACGATCATGATCCTTCAAACTGGCCCATTTGTGAAGCGACGCATCGGCAAAATCATCGGTTGCGAACAAGTCGACAAGATCCCGGCGGCTGCGATATCTGACGATGACAATCCTGTCCCAGCGGCTATTCGAGACATCTACCCAATTGCTGCCATAGATAGGGTGGGAACCGCGCGAGATCATTAGCGGAATCATCACCTTGCTGAACCGCTCATAGGCCTGTTCGCCAGTGCCGCCATAGCCAGACCCTTGGGGATAGCTGGCTATATCGTGAAATCTATACATGTTCACTGTATAGACCGGCTTTCCGTCATCCTGTTCAAGAAACGAGCGCAAAGCCGGAAGATCGTGCCTGGCGCCGGGGACCTGTGTTTGCCCTTCGATGACCGCCATATAATCGTCGACCTCAGAGGGACTCAAGGTTCTTGCGCTCCATTCATACCAGAATAGAAGCGCAATATATGTCGCCCCCGCAAAAATAATTGCTGCTATGCTGGCTTTCGAAAGGCGCATATCCACACTCCCTGAAATGAACTTGCATATTGCAACTACTCTTTGAACTTGCATTATGCAAGCGCTCATGTTTCAAGATCATATGTCAAGAAACTCAAGCAGCTGCCGTTCAAACTGTCCGATCAATTTCGTGTTGGAGACTTTCGGTGACAAATGGACATTGCTCATCGTCCGCGATTTGATGTTCAAAGGAAAGCAGACTTACGGCGAGCTTCTTCAGTCGGATGAAAAGATTTCAACCAATATCCTCGCCGATCGTTTGAAACGGCTTGAGGAGCACGGCATCATCACCAAAACGGTAGCACCGGGAAATAGTTCGAGTTTCAACTATGCGCTCACATCGAAAGGTTCGGACTTTCTGCCAGTCATGCTCGAGATTACGGCATGGAGTGCCAAGCATGATTCGATGACGAACACACCGAAGTCATTTTTCGAGCTGTTCAAATCCAAATGGAAGACATGATCCTGGAAACATAGACCAGTATGCCAGCGAATTTCTACCAAACCCTATCTTTACTACCAATCAGGCCGGAATGCGGGGTGTCTTCGGCTTGCGGGCGCGTAACGCCACCAGCAGTCCGAGCATCGCCAGAACCGCGCCACCGGCGGGTAGCCAGGTCCAGACATAAGCCTCGAAAATCGTCGACAATATCATCGCCACCACCGGCACCAGCACGCTGGAATAGGCCGCCTTGCCCGGACCGATTTCGCGGATCATCGCAAAATAGAGAGGGAAGGTGACCACCGAACCGATAACGCCGAGATAGACGATGCCGCCCCAATAGGCGGCGCGCATTTCGTAGGCTGGCGGACCCACGGTGATCCACGATAGCGTGACATTAATCAGCGCACCGAAGAGCATCGCCCAGGCGAGAATGGTGATGATCGGATAGGATTTAAGCCGTTGGCCTGCCTGCATCACGTTCGCAATCGACGCAGACATGATCCCGCCGAACGCCAGCGCCGCACCGATCAGCACCTGTTCGAGGCTTGCCGGGGATGCACGATATTCGTGCCAGAACAGCATCGCGATGCCGACCGCAGCAATGGCGGAGCCACCGAGAAAGGCGCCAGATATCTTGTGACCAAGAAAAATGCGGCCCATTATCGCATTGGGAACCATCAGCAGCGCAAACAGCACTGCCACCAGTCCCGAGGTAATGAACAGCTCGGCATTGTAGACAAAGTTGAAATTGAACGAGAATTGGAAAAGCCCGAGAATGAGCGCGAACAGATAACCGGTGCGGTCGAGCCGGAACGGCAAGCGCTTATAGGCCACCAGCACGAACATGGCGGCAGCGGCAATGATGAACCGGTAGCTGACCGACCAGCTTGGCGGCACTTCGGAAATCTGGTCCTTGATCACCAGCCAGGTCGATCCCCAGATCAGCGAGACCAGCAGAAACGGGATCAAGATACGCGGGTTGAGGAGGCTTGGCTCGCTCTCTTCACCGACGTTCATAAAGACGCAATCGCCTCGGCCAGCGGACGGATATCCTCGACGCTCTGGTTCCAGCTGGTCACCAGTCGCGCCTGCCCTGCGCCCCAGTCGTAAAAATCAAATCCCAGGCCGCGCAGATGCGCTGCTTCATCCGCCGTCAATTTGATGAAGACCTCGTTCGCCTCAACCGGATAAAGCAATCGGTTGCCAGCAGCCTTGGCGATGATCTGCGCCCCGGCATTGGCCGCCCTTGCATTGTCGAGCCACAGATCATTGTCGAGCATCGCCAATATCTGCGCTGCGAGATAACGGCCTTTTGATTGCAAATGGCCGGCACGCTTGCGTCGATAATGGGTGTCGGCGGCTAGCGTCTTATCAAAGAATATCAAAGCCTCGGCGCTCATGCCGCCATTTTTCACAAAGCCAAAGCTGAGCGCATCGACACCGGCCTTCCACGTCATGTCGGCGGGCGAGCAACCAAGCGTCGCCACCGCATTGGCAAAGCGTGCGCCGTCCATATGCAGGCCAAGGCCTCGCACCTTGCAGACTTCGGCTAGGCCAGCGACTTCATCGGGGCGATAGATCATGCCGCATTCGCTGGCATTGGTAATCGAAACGGCAGCAGGCTGGACCTGATGAACATCGTCGCGGATCGCCGCGCAATATGAATCGACGATTTCCGGCGAGAGTTTTGCGCCCTCCCCGTCGAGCAACATCAGCTTGGCGCCGCCGGTAAAGAAACCGGGCGCTCCGGCTTCGTCCTGCTCGATATGCGCTTCGCGATGACAGATCACACCCTGATGCGGCTGGCACATCGCGGCCAGCGCCAGCGAATTGGCTGCCGTGCCGGTCGCCACCCACAATGCCTCGACCTCGGTTTCGAACAGGTCGGAAAAAGCACCGCTGAGCCGCGCGCTCAGACTGTCGCCATCATAAGCAGTGTCTTGTACATTCGCTTCGGTCAGCGCTTGCAGAACCTGGGGGTGCACCGACGCGGCATTATCAGAGAAAAATCGCATGTGCAGCGCATGGCTTAGAGCTTCTGGCGCGTCAAGATGGCTAAGGTCCCGAAACCGCAACAATATTATCGTCACTATTGCGGTGGATATATTATCGAGGACATCGACGCCTGCGAAAATCGGAGGCTGACAAGGCCAATATCCCCAACATTTGTCACGGCGGCTAACTTCTGCAATCATCGGCAAATGTCAAAAACGCCGTCCAGCCAGTTCACCCACTCGCATGTCGTCTCGAACGACGGTTCCGTCACGTTCAAATGCTCGTCTGACAAAGATCAGTGGCCGTGGCTGGCCTTGCACCCATTTGACCCGATCGTGGTGCAGACCATCAATTACTGGGCATCGGTAGAGACCGGCACCGCGCGGGGGACATTTGATCCGACCAAATGGTCCGCTTTGACGCAGACCGAATGGGTTTGCGGCAAGCCCGGTGTCGGCCATGCTACCCACGGTATTGCAGAGCCGATCGGCGAAGCCGGCGGGCCCGGCTTTGGACTGAGGTTTTTCGACGAGAACGATTCCCTCATCTACAGGATGAGCGGAACCGGCGTCATTTTCCATAACCGCGACTTCGAAGCCTGGCGCAAGAAGGCCAAAGAGAAAATGGCCGCGCAACCTGCCCTGCCTGACTTTCCATATGCCTCCGCGAAAGCCGTGGGGGTTGCGACCCAGGCAGAGAGCTTTCTCTCGGCGCTGAAAGACGACAATGAGCCATCAGCACTGGCTCTGATCACGAAGAAAAATGGCTTCCCGCCCGCTCACCCCTATCTCAGCGGTTCGGGCGATCACGTGAATTCGACGCAACTCGCCGATGTCGGGAGGCAATTTACCAGTCTCTTGCTGGGCGGCAATCCGTTGATGGTCACCGGCGGCAAGATGGAATTCCTGCGATATGTCGAATTGGGCCGCCCGTTTGAAGTTGAACTGGCGCACCATGACAGTTCAAAAAATATCGTGTCGATGACCGTTCAACAAGCAGGTCGCCGGTGCGCGGCCATCGAGATACGATATCAAAGTTAGCGGCAGGACTAAGCTGTTATTAGGAATCCTTGGCTAGCGCATCGAGAAATGACCGCACCCGCTTGGCATTAACGCCGAGATCACTGACACCGACCCGGCTGACCGACCGCATATCCACCGTGCTGCCTGCGCCGTCTTCTGTCGGGACGACCCGCAAGACGATATCATCCTTGAAGCGGATATAGGACACGCTCGCGGTCGCTTCGAATTGGCCGTTTACCGGATCAGCCACTGCCACTTCCCAGTCCAGGTCGCCGGCGATCGCCTCTGCACGCGCTATCACGTCGGCCACCGGTTTTGCGACGGTGATGGTCTGAAGATCGGGATAGGCTTTGCTGTGGATCGCACGCCAATTCTCGACCGTCTCGACGCCGGCAAGATTATCGTCGCGGAGCGAAAGCGATGCAAATTGAGGCGGATTAGCGAGGTCGGTCGTAATATCGTGGATAGCAGGCACATCGCCGCCAGCCGCCGCGCGGGAGCCGAGAAAGCTGATATAGATTATCGCGATCAGCAAGCCGACAAAGGCCGCTTTCTTGCTGCCGCCACTTTTGAAGGCCAAGGTGAGAGCGATGATACCAGCCAGTATCGCGACAACCGCGATCAGCGCTCCGGCCAATATGCCCGAAAAGCCGGCAAGCTTGCCGATCATGTCATAGCGAGCAAGCGTGACACCGACTACGGCGACGACAGGCGCAGCGATTCCCAATATCAGCGCCGATTTGCTCAGCCGCTTCGCCCAATTACCGTCTGCCATATCAACCCCTGCTATGTTCTCGGCGCGATTTGCGCCCGCTTATCTCGTCATGAATGGCCTCACAGGCCCTTCAGGGAAAGTCAACTTTTGCAGCAATGGTCCGCTGGATCACCGTGATCACGCACATCGCGGAATAGATCACCGCGATCACCGCAAAATATTGTGGCAACAGGCACATCAGCGCCAATGCGATGATCGTCTCCGTGCCTTCTGCAAGGCCGGTATTGTAGAAGAAGCTCTTCTTGCCGTGGGCTTCGGTCTCCCGTCCCTGCTTGGCCGCCATCACCGCATAAGCGAGAAAGCTTATGCCGGTCAGAGTGAAGCTACCGACCAATATCAGCGCGAACGGAAGGTTTTCCGGTACCGCAAAACCGAAACCGATCGGCACCGCGATATAGAATGCAAAATCGCTGACGATATCAAGATAACCGCCAAAGTCGGTTTGTGCCGTGGCCCGCGCGATTGCCCCGTCGAGCCCGTCAAACAGGCGGCTGAGCAAGAGCAAAGCCAAACCCAGAAGATAATGCTGGAATCCGATCGCCACACCCGCGCCAACGCCGACTGCGCCGCCCGCCAGCGTTATCTGGTTGGCGGTCAAGCCGATGCGCGCCAACCGCGCGCCCAGCGCGTTGAGCGGAGGATCAATGATCGGACGGAGACGGGAATCAAACATAGGTTATCCTCGTCGATTGCGGACCATCAGACAAGAGTGACAAGCCCGATTACCGCTCCGGTCATTGCGGTGGCACAATTGCCAGCGATCCAGCTTTTCACGCCCAGTCCTGCTACCTCTGCCCGGCGCGATGGCGCGAGCGTTCCGATGGTCGAGACCAGCAAGCCGACGCTGGCAAGATTGGCAAAGCCGCAAAGCGCGTAGACGACAATCAACTGGCTGCGCGGATCAAATGTCCCCTCGGGGATCGCCGCCAGATCGAGATAGGCGACATATTCGTTGAGAATGGTTTTTGTCCCCATCAGTGCGCCAGCGGCGGGCGCCTGGTCCCAAGGTACGCCGAGCGTCCACATCAGCGGCGCGAACAGCCAGCCGAACGCGCGTTTGATCGTCACCGCCTGCCCATCGACATAAGGCAATATCGTCAATATCTGGTCGACCAAAGCAACCAGCGCGAACACCACCAGAATGATCCCGATAACGGCCAGAAAAACCTGCACGCCTTCCATCGTCCCGCGCACAAGCGCGTCGATGCTACCGTCATATTTCAGCCCCGGCTGCTTGTCGCTGGTCTCGGTCTTGCCGTTGCCCGGCACCATCAG
>RCMY010004152.1_pt1 | contig 12623 bp, 9 predicted proteins | sample 2041341 | NCBI WGS metagenome assembly RCMY01 (sample SAMN09708234, study PRJNA481090) | Marine sediment metagenome, whole genome shotgun sequencing project. | reverse complement strand
TGAGTAGGTCCTGCCGCTGGTACCAACTAAGGATTACTGGCGGTACCAGGTTCGTCTGACACCTGGTACCGCCAAGGGTTACTACTCAGCTGTCGCTACCTCAACGAAGGGACCAGAGGATAACCTCTGGTCAGGCCTTGCCGAGATAGCGGACCGACACCTCGTCCTGACCTCAACGAAGGGACCAGAGGATAACCTCTGGTCAGCCACCGATGCGGCCTCTATGCCGCTAAAAAGGCTGACACCTCAACGAAGGGACCAGAGGATAACCTCTGGTCAGGACCTGCGCGAAGCACCAGCTCGTGAACATGGCGCAACCTCAACGAAGGGACCAGAGGATAACCTCTGGTCAGGTATCCGTTGGTGCCGACCAGCGCGTGGTAGATGGCACCTCAACGAAGGGACCAGAGGATAACCTCTGGTCAGTCTTTGAGGTACTGCTGGAGTGCCACGACCGAGTAACCTCAACGAAGGGACCAGAGGATAACCTCTGGTCAGACGCTTGCCGAACAGCGTCATGTCGATGTAGTTCGGACCTCAACGAAGGGACCAGAGGATAACCTCTGGTCAGTGGGCGTCACCTGCGTGACCGCATCAAATGAGCCGTCACCTCAACGAAGGGACCAGAGGATAACCTCTGGTCAGTGCAGCTCAAATATACCCCTATTTATCTCGTGAAATGATGCATGTCGCGAGTGGGACATCACTTCTAGTAATTGAATATGGGAATCGAATTGCCAAGAATTGTGCTTCGCCCGTGAGCTGGGAAAAGGCACCGCGAGCGTCTGTCGTCTTTTTCGCATTAAACGACCGCTCGCATCAATAGACGCATTGTTCAAACGATGATGGGTCGACGGTCTTCCCAAGTCTTTCGTAGTGCTTGTTCCAGTTGCTCTTGGTGCCGAGTTCACAAATGATGACAGAGTCTTCTCTGAGATTAACTAGTTTCTTTATTCGGCTTTTCATTCGCGTAAATGCTGCGCCGCGTGCTGTGACGAAAAAGACGCTTGCTTGTACCCTAAAACCATAGGAGAGCAAGTAATCCGAAACCTTGCTCCTACGTTTGCCATCAACAATGTCATATGCGATGAGGTATCTTGTTGGCTCGTCATTCATCGCATGTGTATCCCTTGATAGCAACTTTGGGAGTGCTCGAGAAAACCTAGTATTTGGCGAGCCTGGATTTCGATTGCCCTTCTCCACGATACTTTGTATTTGAATATAGGATGGATGAACTCCGTTGCCATTCTGCGTTCATAACACTCGATGAGCGCTTTTCGCGCGGACTGGTTCATCCGAACACTGCCGCACACTGTTGTGAAATCGCTTGGAGAGACGATTTGGCAGTTTATGAGCGTCTGGACAACGGAGTCTACTACTGGCGCACGAAACTCTTCCATGAGATCGAGAGCAAGAGCTGGTTTGTTGCGACTGGACGAGTGTAAGAACCCTGCATTAGGATCAAGGCCGCATGCTGTTATCGACCTTATCTCGTCGGCAAGTAAGAGGGAGTAAGAGTAGTTGAGCATCGAGTTGATTGGATCGGATGCAGGTCGTCCCGAGCGCCCGAACCATGTCCAGTCATTCCTGAATCCTTCTTTAATGAGAAGTGGCCAAAATTGAAAATAGAGTGCTGCTGCCTTTCCTTCAATACCCATTAACTCTTCTAGATCATGAGAGTCCTCACATTGCCGTTGAAGATTGCGAAGGCATTTTATTAATTCAGAGTCGCTCGTTGAACGTCGTAGCTGTGTCGCTTGATTGGCTATTTTCGAGCTGATAAATTCTATTGCTAAGGGGAGGGAGCCGTCATGGGACAGGAGGTGTTGTAACTGCCTCGTCGAACCATTTGGTCCCATCGAGGAATTTGTCCACCCGACGAGTCTGCCTGAGGCAGTGCACCACTGGATGGGGATGTTCCGATAGAGGAGCTCTTTAATCAGTCCGCCAGACAGGTTGATGTTCCCATGGAGTTGGACTGCCTGCACTGTTTCCAGCGGAATCGACCCGATGGAATCCCCCTTGTACTCAATGATCATTCTTCCTTGTTTTGTGTGAGCATATGTCCCCTGAATCTCAAGATGGATTACCTTTGCGTCTCTGATGGGTGCACGTACGGATTTTTGAACCGGGCGCAGATATCTCTCGTCAGGTAGACAGACATCCACATGAGAACAGAAGTTACACCGAGGATCATCTTCAAGGGCTTCTGGTGATGACATCGACTGAACGATGTCCCTTGTTTCAATCACAAAGTGCCTGGCCGTCTCAAAGTCAGCATCCGAGAGGGGTACGGGAACTGTCAAATTGTGATTAGTAAAGTAGACCTCTGTGCCTGCGACCTTCTCGCCCATTTCTTGCATGCAGAGAGCCTGGAGGGCTAGCTGTACTCGCGTGCCCTCGATGACCTCGGGCTTCTTGCGGACGGGAGTTGCCTTGTACTCTCGCAGCACAAGTCCTCCACCAGCCCTTCTTACCACATCGGTTTTTCCGACGATTCCGAGTTGTTCGCTCTTTATTTCAATGGAGGATGCCTCTGTCTCGGAAAAGGAGACAGAGGCATCAATGCGTTCGTGGGAGGTAGTCCCAGCTTGCATCTGAAAGGTATCTGTTTGCTCTCCCTGAGCCTCGAGCCATGCTCTTCGAGGGCAATAGCAACATTGAACGACCAGGCTGATGGGGATGGGATCAGACTCGTCCATGTGTGTGCTCCGTTGATGGCAAAGCGTGGATATTGCCCGGCAACGACCAGTATTCAGGACAGCTCGCGGATCCACCGACGTATCTCTCATAAGTTGCGATGCAGTCGACCTGATGACTCAGTAGCCATGATGCATCACCCCTCATTTCTATTGGAAGCGTGCTCTCGAGAAGGCTACGCTGGTCGCTATTCTGGACGAGCCATCGCCCTAGGCGATATATCGATGAGCAGCGGCAAATCGCCAAGTATCTCTCGACTGTGATTGGACGCTGGTTGATGGGCAGAACAAAGAGCATCGAGCTTCTTCGGCCGGACTTCTCTCTGATTACCCCAGTGGACAAAGAGCCGCATGAAAACATCCCATGAACGACCGGCCTTGTAGGAAAGCAAGATATTGCCTGATAAGCAACCCATGAGAGCAAAACATCTGCCGAGCCGGGACGCCGGAACCCACATGCATTGCGTGTCTCTCCAGCACTATCCACTGCCCTTCCAGAGATCCTATCGGCGATTTCGTCTGTGGTGAGCGGGGCAATCGTATCAAGGAGCTTTATGTACTTGTTAATCATGAACTCGCTGCCGCTATTCCTCGCGGACATTTCCCAAACGCTTGCTCCAAGGTCAAGATTAGAAAAGTCGGGATTTCCCTTTCTGTCGTGGCCCCAGTAACACGGATAACCCAGTGAGCCGGCAAGGTTTGTGACAAGCGGGATTGACGAGGCCGTGCTGTCAATGGCCTCACACCGTGAAAGGAAGTAATTGGCCCACTCTTTGTCGGTGAAACTCTTTGAGATACGTGGGCTTAGGGGGGAGTGATTCCTTCCACCAATCAGTATTTTTTTTGAGAGAACATCGCGAACCGCGACCATCTGCTCTTTGAACTTCCATATCGATGCTGCAACAGTATCTTCTTCAAGCTCGCCATGAATGGTAGAAACACTCATCACTCTCGGATTGACCCAAGAGATAACAATGGACTCGTCGATGTCATCATCTTCGTTGAGGATCGATGCGATGCCGAGGAGCTCCATCTGCGACAGCATATCGCTGCTGTTCCTTGAAAGTTTCATCGTTCGTCACCTGCTGATATCCTGACGTCTGCTGCGCGTACGATAGCCTCGAGAAACGCAATTCTCCAGAAGCCAAACTCGTTGCTCGTGACAGAAACCAGATGCTCCCATTCGCCTTGGTCGAAAAGTTCTACCATTGATACAAGGTGGTCATCAAGAAGCTGCTCATCCTTAGTTAACCCCGTGCCTGACCATATGAAAGAATCGCGTCCGTATCCATGTGACGTTCCGACGAGTCTGGTGACAAGATTCTTTTGAGTAGAATTGCGAAGCGCAGACCACGTCATAGCTGCAGACAGCTGCTCGTGTCTCCATCCAACGATTCCAAGTCGATGACGAGCGCTGATCACACAAACTCGAGATGAGATTCGTCCCTTTGCGAGTGGGCTGCCTACTTGGCTTCTACCCCTGAGCATCTCTTGGAAACGAGAGTCGATCTTTCCGTCATCATGTCGCTTTCCGGCTTCTTCAAGGGCGTCCTTGATTGTGCCGTCGATACCCAGTGCTTCGGCAAGCGTTGATGCCATTTTCGCAACATCAGCGCTATGAGAGGCGAGAGTGATTGGCTTACTGGCTGCCATCTCTAGTCCGCTCGAGCTGGCATCGGATAGGTTTGGTTGACAGATGACGAAGACACGATTTGCATCAGGGAGAGAAACTGCAGATTCTTCCAGGTCTGGGCAATCTTGCACGACGAGAACCTCAGCTGTTGGGATGCAATCGAGGTAGCTCTTGCTGCAGCCCTTCTCTTCGAGGTCCTTCGCAAGGCTCTCGAGGAGCTCTTGGTCGACCGGATCAAGTCCATCATCAGTACGAGCAAGTACCTGTGTGCAGAAAGAACCAAGAGCAGACTTCATCGCTTCACTTGAAAGACCAATATCGTGACTGCCGAGAATGAACGGGTGCTTGCAAGGCTCGTCCTTTCCTTCTCCCCGTACGAGAAGAGCGGATTCGTAAACGTCATGAATACACTCGAATTCATTCTTTGCCGAAAGCTCCCCATATGGCGGAATCGTATTCTCCTTGAAGAACCTCGCATCCTCTTGATCAAAGACCAAAAGGCTCCCCGGCCTCAGCGTGTCAGGGTCAAATTCATCGGGCACCTTTTCTGCATCACCAGCGTTAAGGCTCTCGCAGGAAAACGTGGTTCCATCATTCGAGAGGAAGAAGCGAGAGAGTGCTTTTGTCTTCCCTGCCATCTCAAGGATTCTCTTCGCGGATCCAATGGGGCATGGGAGTCGCTCCTCCGGTAGTGACGGGACTCTCGACAGGATTCCAAGTGCGACCTGGCCGTCTTTTGGAAGTCCTCCTCTTACGACGATATCAAGGTCGCTGTCCTCGTCTGTCGAGAAGTCATCTCGCAGCCAAAGATCGAGGTCGGCTCTGTTTACTCTTGTGCCTGTCCCAAGGACTCCCTCGTCGGCGGCAAGGTCTTCGCTAGTGTGAGAGAAGTATTCGACGTCATTTCTTTCGAGTCTTTGGAATACCTTTCTCTTACTTGTCGTGCCAGGAACGTCATTGTTTGCAAGCCAGTTTGGACTGACCCCTTCGATTGGCAGGGTTTCCAACCATGCTCTGCTCTCCAGTAGGTCACGAGAGGAGTAGGGACCAATCGGTTTTTCAGGGATGAATACAATGACCTGTGCATCTGGATAGTGGCCAAATCGATTGACACGACCAAAACGTTGCACAAGCGATGTGGCGGGAGCAAGTTCAGTAACCATGGTTTGGCAATCATAGTTCATGCCAACTTCAAGAGCCTGAGTTCCGACGATGAAGATTTCCTCATCGTGCTCCTCGCAATATGCTATCGAGCTGATTTCCTGGTCGCGGTCGTGAGGCCGCATACGGCCGACAACCGTGATGCACTTTTTCTCGCTGTTCTTCCTTAATGCCTCGGCAACCTTGAGTGCAAGCGAGACGGTATTTAGGATGACTCCGACCGAGCCAATGTGGCCCTGGCATGCTGCCGCAATAGACGAGGCGTATTTCTCTCCCGTCTCCGAGGACTCCTTTAGGATGATGCCTTTTTTGCTATTCAATCTCCTCGCAAGGTTTTCGTCCAGAAGGAGGTCGTCCTGAGTGACGCCTACGATATTCTCTGCGCAAGCTTTCGATGGTGGGGTTGCAGTTGATTCGACTACTTGAAGTGGCTTGAGTGGGAAGTTGCTCAGGGGCATCTTCGAGAGACCCTCTATGTTCTTGACACGGGATGCGGTTTGAACGAGCTGTCTATTGAGGTGCGCCTCGTCGACAACGAGAACAGTGTCATACGCCAAGAGCCCTGCCTCAATCGGGCGTGCTCCCTTGCTGATGCCATATCCCCGGAACAGAAGGCGACTGCCAAACATATCAGGGGTGGAGCAAATGATCATCACCCGCTCGGGGTGGGATCTCCAGTCCCTGTCAAGACCAGGAACATCGGTCCCACCATGCATGCTATCGACAGACAGAGGAGGAGTTGAGCTTTCGTTGTCGTCTACTCCGACGATAGCCTGCCTTGCAGAAAGACGATTGGCAACGAGTTCCAAAATCCCATCGTCATCGGGTTTACTGATGCCAACGTGCATCTGAGAATCAGCAAGAAGTCGAGAGATGTCCTGCGCGTGGATAAACTGAGAGTCGACAAGTGACCTTCTATTGACAACAAGGCATATCCTTCGCGGCAGATTTCTTGGGATGCCATAGCTTCCAGCAAATGCATTCAGGAAGACATGTACTTCTTCGACCGCGGTCTTGCCAGCCCCAGTCGGCGCTCCGATCTGATTCGGCCAATCACCGGATTCTGCCACGTATTTCATGAGACGAACCTGCCAGCTATATGGTTCATAACCATTTACCGCCAGATAAAAGCGGGAAAAAAGGCCCTCAAGTTCATCCATCGATTGCCTCCCCTGCAGATGTGGACACTTCTGTTGCTTCGGGAATATCGAAGGGAACGAGAAGCCCTCCGCCAAGGTGACGAGTCTGACCTATGGCAACGACGAGCTCACTGCAGCCAGTCGCGGAGAGGTCGACGAGAGCGTGCGCTCCAACGAGCATACTGCCCCTGTTGACGTGGTGAACATAGTATCGGATGTTGCTCGTGGGGACGATGTGGCCTCCACAGACCCCAATGCCAGACTCGCTGACAGCCTCCGCCAGAGCAACTCTGCCGGCATCGCCGTTCCCTGTGCCGGGGAAGCAATCTCTCCAGACGTAGCCAATTGCTACACGGGCATCGTCGTCGATGTTCCAGCGAGAGCCGTCTTTCTTGGCTCTTGTGGGCGGTCGGTTGTTGGAGATGAACAAAGGCTCGGTTTCAAACAAGCGCCTATACCCATCTGGGATTGGCTTCCAGAAACGAGATAGGTCCAATCTCTCCCCAGAAAACGAGACCTGTCTACTCCCGAGATAACGCGAGAAGAGGGACCGTACTTTTGAGAGAGCTCTGACAACAGTCATTTCCTCGTCTATCGAGGCGCCTTGTGGAATCATGACGAGCAGAGAGTCGTTCTCTGGCAAGTAGTCATTGCGAATTGGCATGGCGCTCGTGACCATCTGAATGGCAAGCCCGTTTGGGAGAGGGTCATCATCGCGAATAGCGCGCTGCATGATTCGTGGCAGGCCATCACCGCAGTAGCGCGATAGGGCCTGGTGGAGGCAGACCGCCCAACTGGTGTAATCCTCCCGGGGGATCCCGCTACAGTCAAACGAGAGGTAATATCCTGTTCTCCAAGGAGTGGCCTGCTCAATTTCCCGTGCGACGTGGGCGCTGCGGTAGTATTGAACGCCGACGCAGCCGGTAAATACTGACGCGTGCTGTTCGGAGGCGCTTTGTGTTTGGCTGTCCTTGAACTTCCGTGCTCGCATGGCCTGATGCTGTTCTTCGAGCTCGTTGAGGCGCCCGGTTTCCGCGACCGAGAGACTGAGGGCGCTGAATGATGGATTGCATCGAACGAGCGCATCGGATGGTATTTGGCTGTCGATTGCCGTGCTTATCCTGACGGGACATACTGCTTCTCCGAGATAGGGAACCTCGTGAGCGATTTCGTCGAGCCTCTCCGCGATTCCATTCTCTGGCATGATGTTCCAATACCAGCAAACGGGTCCAAATAGTGACGAAATCACTGAGGCGGGTCGGGGAGACTTGCCCTTTCCAGTGCTCTTCTTGGTGCCCTTGAGCCCAACCGTTTCTCCGAGGTCACGATAGACAACTGCATCGGTGCTTGCGAGGATGGCCTTGGGAAGCATGACAGCATCAGGGGGATTACTCTCCAGCCATGAAAATACTCTTGTATCAGATGGGCTGAGGGGGTTTCCTGGTGCTGTATCTTCGAGTCGCTCGAGGGAAAATGCGGCAGCGAGAAGCGCCGAGTACAACCTAGCTGGGGTGGGGTAGGACTCTTGAGCCTCCGCCACATCTCTGCCCTGGTAAAAACCAAGATAGAAGTCAGCTGTGATTGCGTAGGCCATAGTTACTCCCCGTCGGCCGTGTCATCCGCGTTGCTGAGGACTGCGGGCTCACCGATGACATTGAGAGTCTGGCCATGCCAGTCGACGCCAGCAACCGATGACGCTTTCTCATAGGCTTCGCTCAGCAGCTTGTCCGACTCTTCGATAGTGGGGGGCACGAGGACAACTCGCTCGCCAAAGCGCTTGTAGAGTACGAGATTGGGAGCCTCGTTCTCTACAAGGTGCGCATTTGCCCGTAGGTTGAGGTCTGCGTCCGCGCGCGACATTGCATTAATGGCAATGGCTGCGAGCAACGCGCGGATTGCCTTGTCGCCTTCGATGCCTTTCCCAAAGCACAGGGCGCGTAGCGTCGAAAGGCTCAGGACGCGAGAGCGAATAATCTCACGAACAGAGATGCCATCGAGTGCGTCGGGACCGACTCCTGGAGGGATGGCTCCAATGACAAAGGAGCTTGCCTTGTCGCTGCCCTTTTTCGCGGCTTGGCCAACGCGCTCGCGAATCCTGGCATCGTCTGCTTTCGAGAAGGTGATGCTTGCGGCAACTGGATCAATGCGTGCACCGCTTCTATGCATGACGGTATCCTTTGGCAACGAGTCCTGGTCAGAAAGGATCCCGATGATTTCCCCAGTTAGGCAAGATGCAAAGCGTGCCTGGTTAACGCGACGGGTTGAGTCCCAGCAGCCAAGCAGTACGCTGATTGGGCTGATTTCGAAGAGTCCGCCCGCGCTTGCGGGAGTGGAATTTCGTGCAGCAAGATACTTCGCGTTCTGGAGAATGGACGTCTCTGGGCTCTCTGCATCGAAGCCGAGACGAATGTGGGCATCAAATGCGCGATGGGGCAACTGTAGGTCAGTCTCAACGAGTTCGTCAGGCTTGCTTTCCCTGTACACTACGCGTATTACTGGCATCCGAGAAAGAATGTCATGGCCTTCGCGGATTGCTTGGCACAGAGCCGCTTCGAGTCGGTTAGCCTCTGAAGTTCGAGAGTCGATAAGAACGACATTCGTCGGCACTCCGTCATACTCCCGAATGGAGAAACAGTAGGTCGGATTCTTTCCCTCGGTGTACTTTGCCGGAGCGACGAGAGATGACGGGCCGCCTGCGAGCCCGAGGCGTGTGACATCAGAGAGTGCGCTTGGTCCTCCTGCACATGCGGTCTCTTCGAGCATTGCCAGATCGATTCTTTCTTCCTGCATGACAACCTTCCTTTCTCCGTTGGAACGTATGAACCAATATTGCTTAATAGTAAGTATTAATAAATACCGAACAAGAAATAACTCTAGCACTTATCGGCTATACTAGAAACCCAACAGGACATGAATTCGATTTATGGGAGAATATCTAAGATAGAAAGATGAGATGCTCCCCGCTGACTGGATTTATGCGGTCCCTTCGTTGGGGGTAGTAGGTATTTCTATTACGGTCCAGAAATACGGCTAGGACATTCCTAGCCCCTTCGCTACGTATGGATGCATATTGCATATGGAACACCGCCGTCTAGAATGACTATCAGTTCTTGTCGGCTCAGAGCCGATGCCCGGAAGGGCGCCGCGACTCTTGCGGAAGCGTCAGCTGGATTCGTCCGGCGGGGCGCGGGGCGGGGACCTTCGGGCCCTCGCCCCTTCTCTCACCTCATGGCAGCAGCCATCGCCGCGACCTCCTCGTCCGTGAGCTTCTCCCTGAGTTCCACGTGCTCCTCGACAATGGAGAGGAGCTTGTGAGCGGCAGACAGCTCGACCTCGCTCGAATCGACTCGGAGCAGGCGTCTGATCACTTCGGCTCGGTGCTCGTCGGACTCGAGCACGTCGCGGCACGTTGCCACATGCCCCGCGACGCGTCGCTGAGCCGGAGTGGGGGAGAGTGGGCACCCCGCCTCCTGGTCCCACATGCGGGGGAAGCCTCTTGCCTCGAGCAGCCTCATGAGCTGGGGAAGCTCGTCCGGATAGGCATTCGTTCAAGAAGACGAGAAGGCCTTCTCGCCCTCTCCGACGTCGAGACGCCACGAGAAGTCGGGTCTCTCGGGATTCGAATCGGCCTCGTAGCGCTTCTCCCACAGATGAAGCTTGAGGTCGAGCAGGGAGTCCGGAAAGCTCCTCTCGCTGTCGACCTGGTCTCCGTAGCCCTGCAGCTCGAGGTTCCGTCCAATGGCCCCCACCTCTAGAGGCTGGAGAAGGAAGCTCGACTCGAGTCGGGCCTGCCAGACGTAGCCGTCGTGCCCTAGAGGGGCTCGGACGCGCTCGATGACTACTCGCCTTCTCGAGGCCTCGTCATCCAGGAGCATCGTCTCGAGCCTGAGCGCGCGATAGTCGGCAACCGTGTTGAATCTCCCGGCCTGCTGCTCGCTGAGGTTGAGCCACCGAAGCATGTCCTCGATCGTCTCCTGGTCAGCCTGGGAGTTGCTCCAGGACCGGTAAGAGGGGCCGTCGAAGTCTGGCTGGCTCGGCTCGTACATCTTCTCTATCACGGCAGGAGAGAAGACCTTCTGGACCCTGAAGTTCTCGATGAGCGAGCGGCGCATGACGACGTGCCGGAGGCCGTGCCTACCTCGCGGTCGACCTATCACGTCGATTTTCTCGTATCCGTCGCCCCAGTTGGCTGGCAGACAGTAGACCTTCGTGCCGGCGGAGAAGTGCCTCGTGCCGCTCACGATGCGGCGGTCTTCTCCGTAGGGGTGGTCTCCGATGACGTTGCCGACGAGGCACCATACCCAGGTGGGCGGCTCGGTCGTGGGTGGCTCGTCATTGTCCGCACTGACGTCGGCTGGCGTGGCGCTGGCCGCGTCACGCGCCTCTGCTCGCGCTACGGCATCGTGGACGTACTCTTTCCAGGGGATGATCCTCCCACTGGCTATGTCATAGGAGTACTCGAACGAATGAGTGACCATCCCGGTGGCTTCGTGCCTGGTGAAGGCACCCTTCTCGACAACGTCCTTTATCAGGACGCGGGTCATGGGAGCGAAGGCGCGCTTCTCGCCAGCCATTGCGACGCAGGAGATGTTGTCTGAGCCCTTGTGCCTGGGGATTCCAGTCACGACGAGCAGGGTGCCCGCGTCATCCTGGACGATGTCCCCGACGTCCAGCTTGAGGTTGCGCCTGCGCGCCATCTCCGCCACGTGTTCGGGACTGAGGATGCGATCGATCTCCGCTCGCACGCTCGGGTTTGCCATCCTCCAGTCTTTTCTCACGTCCTTCAGCGGGATGTCGCATCGGTCCAGGTAGTCGACGAAGTCCCGCGCCACCTCGGCGGGGTCGAAGTCTGGTTGGGTGTATCCGTAGATGAGCTCCGCGGCCCTCTGCCTACTGATTTCCTTCAGCACGGACGAGCTTGAAAGGACGGACCTGAGGGCTATTGCGTTGACCGTGTAACGCTCGCCGTGCTCGGGCTCCCAGGCGCAACCCTCTGAGGCGTCCTCGCCAAACCGGTACACCCATCCATCGGTGCCGAGATAGGACGGTGCCTTGTCCCGCATCACCACATGGTCGATGTCATCGATGCCAAACTCCCCGTAGGGTGGAATGCCGTCTGGCCCCTTGGGAAGGCGCTCGTCGAAGAAGCGCCACCTCTTACCAGGCGTGATGGCCGTGTCGATGGTGATGCGCGTCCCGTCCTTGAGGACGACGACGTCGTAGTCACTGAGGTCCTCGAACATGACCGTACGCCTCCTCGCATGGGCTGGCCCGCTACGGTTGCATCATCGCATGCGGTCGGGACACAAATATTCGATTCGGATAGTACGGGCTTGCTGGTGTCGATAGCTGTTTTATGGAGCATTCGGCTTGAAATGTCTGACGTGCTCCCGTAAGCTCTGCATAACCGCAGGCTGATTCCTGTCTCATGCACCGACTACTCTCTTCCCCGACATCAGGTCCCGTGGGAGGAGAGCGCCGTGGCGAGCACGTCGAAGAGGCAGTTCGAGGCGGAGAACGGCAGGTCGGGGGGCATAGTCGAGTTCATGGCGAGATTCTCGGACGAGAGGGCCTGCGCGGACTACCTGCTGGACGCCAGGAACCCGGGAGGGTGGGTCTGCCCCAGGTGCGGCAACCGGCGCTGCACCCCGATGGCCGGGCGCCCCCACTCCTACCAGTGCACGAGGTGCTCCAGGCAGGTCTCGGTGACGGCCGGGACCGTGACGGGGGGCACGAAGGTGCCCCTCAGCAAGTGGTTCTACGCCCCCTGCGTGGTCTCCCACACCAAGAGGGGCCTCTCCGGGACCGAGCTCGCCCGCACCGTCGAGGTCAACGAGCGCACGGGCGCGAGCATGCTCCGCCGCATACGCGGCGCGATGGCCGGATCGGAGTGCCTTTGACGGGGTGGTCGAGATCGACGACTTCTACGTGGGCGCCCGCCGCGGCGGCGCGGGGCGCGGCACCTCGAAGCGGCCCATGGACTGCTGCGTC
>RCMY010004151.1_pt1 | contig 12624 bp, 9 predicted proteins | sample 2041341 | NCBI WGS metagenome assembly RCMY01 (sample SAMN09708234, study PRJNA481090) | Marine sediment metagenome, whole genome shotgun sequencing project. | reverse complement strand
CTCATCTCTTCTATGATTTCTTTAGCCGCTGCCAAAGGGTCCACTACTGCCCTGATTGGACGCCCCACAACCAAGTGCGAAGCGCCATCTTTAAGTGCCTTTGCCGGTGTTGCGATACGGCTTTGATCGTCATTTGACGAGCCGTTTGGACGTACACCTGGCGTTACGATAAGAAAGCCCGCTCCGCAGGCCTGGCGAATAGCAGCTGCTTCTTTTGGAGAAGCGACTACACCATCAAGACCTGCTTCTTTCGCCAATTTAGCAAGGCGCACAACCTGAGCTGCTATGTCTGATGAATTTCCCATACCCGCCCAATCTTTTTGATCAATGCTAGTGAGGACCGTGACCGCAATCAATTTAGGGCATTGAATGCCTAGTGATGCAGCCTCTTTTTTCAAGGCATCTGCGGCGGTTTTCATCATCGTGTAGCCGCCAGAAGCATGCACATTCAAGATTGTCGCGCCAAGGCGCATCAAAGAACACAATCCTTCTGCCGTTGTATTTGGAATATCATGCAATTTCAAATCCAAAAATATGTCTTTTTTTGCTTCGCGCAAATAATCGATTACTGGTACCCCTACGCTATAGAAGAGTTCCATGCCGACTTTATAAAAACTTACATCATCTCCGAGTTTTTCAACGAATGCTTTGACGTCTTCCAAGGTATGAAAATCCAAGGCTACAATCAATCTATTATCTGCCATATATGTTCCTCTTTTCAGCGGTTTATTTCAATTTCAACTGTCCGACAAGCTCTTTGACATCGGTCAGGTTCCGTTCTTTCAAATAAGCTTCTATCCCATCGGCTACGTCTTTTGCAGCCGATGGATTGACAAAGTTTGCCGTACCTACAGCAACTGCCGAAGCACCTGCCAGCAAAAACTCGATAGCATCTTCAGCCGTCATGATGCCGCCCATGCCGATAATTGGAATCTTTACGACTTGAGCAACCTGCCAAACCAAACGCAAAGCCACCGGTTTTACCGCAGGGCCTGATAAACCTCCGCTGATATTTCCAAGCACAGGTTTCCATGATTTCACATCAATCGCCATACCGATCAAGGTATTGATCAAAGAAATCATGTCTGCGCCCGCTTCTTCTACTGCCTTTGCCATAATGGTAATGTCAGTAACATTGGGTGAGAGCTTAATGATGACGGGTTTTTTCGTATTTTTTTTCGCTTCGCGGACAACTGCCGCTGCACTTTTAGGATCTGTCCCAAAAACAATGCCGCCCTCTTTGACATTTGGACAGGAAACATTGAGTTCGATTGCCGCGACACCTGGAACATCGAGCATACGCGCTAAAACACCATATTCTTCCACCGAGCTGCCAGATATATTTACAATGATTGGTGCGTCATACTTGGAAATACGTGGTAATATATCTGCTAAAAATGCATCCACGCCAGGATTTTCTAACCCAATGCAATTGAGCATCCCACTTGGTGTCTCAGCTATGCGGACACCAGGATTTCCGCTGCGCGGCTTTAAGGTCGTTCCTTTTACCACAATAGCACCAATTTTATTCAAATCGACAAAATCAGCAAACTCTTCACCAAAGCCAAAGGTGCCAGACGCTGTCATAACAGGTGTCTTTAGAGAAAGTCCTGCCAGATCAACAGCCAGTGATACATCCCTCTCCATCAAAACACCTCCTGTGCCCAAAATACCGGACCATCTTGACAAACTTTTTTTCGTTTTTTCCCATCTTTGCTTTCACAGGTGCAAGAAAGGCACGCCCCAAGTCCACAAGCCATATGTTTTTCCAAAGAAACCTGGCAAGGAATGTGATACGTAGCCGCAATCGCTGCTGCTGCCTTCATCATAATTTCCGGACCACAGACAACAACTCTATCATAAGCACCAGATGCCAAAAGCTCTGGCAGTAAACCGACGGTAAACCCCTTCGTGCCAATCGAACCATCATCTGTCGTAATAAAAACTTCTTTGACTTTTCCTTTGTAAAGTGTTGGCCAAAACATTTCGGACTGATTACGTCCGCCCATCAAAATAGAGGGCTTGCGCTCTAGTCGTTCCGCTAAAAAAAGCAACGGCGCAATCCCCATACCGCCACCTACCAAAAGAGGCGACTTACAGGAAAGGTCAAATCCTTTTCCCAAAGGGCCTAAGCAATTGACTACTGCACCTTTTTCTACATCAGCCAAAACCTGTGTACCTTTACCGACAACGCGGTATATAAGGTCTACGGTACCTGCATCTGCATCGACGGAAGCGATACTAAGTGGGCGCCGCAAAAGCGGCTCCCCATCTTTTATCTTCAACTGGACAAATTGTCCTGGAACTGCCGTTTTGGCAATTTGCTCTGCAAGAACAACCAGTTTTTTTACGCCAGGACCTAATATTTCATGTGCAGTGACAACTGCATCCAAGGCAACTTTAGGCAAGCGTATCACCACCGCCGACATAGTCTTGAAGTGCTAGCGTATAAACAAGTCGTCTTTCCCTCATAAAGCTTAAGACCCGCAAAACTTCCCAAGCTGTATCAAGTGATGTCAGACATGCGATTCCATGTTCAACTGTAGCGCGGCGAATCTTGAACCCATCGCGAGCAGCCGTCCCCTTGCCCTGCGTCAAGGTGTTTATGACCATATTGACTTTTCCGGTTTTGATCATCTGAATGATATCTGTACTGCGTTCATGTACCTTGCCGACAATATCAGCATCAATGCCAAGGGACTGAATGGCCTTGGCCGTTCCTTCCGTAGCTACGATATGGAAGTCCAGTTCAGAAAAAGCTTTTGCCAGCTGTTTCATTTCATCTTTATCTTTGTCAGCGACCGTAAACAATATGGTCCCTTCCGTAGGAATGTTCATACCAGCCCCGATGATAGCTTTATAAAGAGCTCGTGCATAGTGGAAGTCGATTCCCATGACTTCACCAGTGGACTTCATCTCAGGTCCGAGCGAAATATCAACATCTTGCATTTTCGCAAAGGAGAAGACTGGTGCTTTGACCGCTACGTAAGGTTTTGGATCAGCAAGGCCTGTTTTATAGCCAAGCTCCTTGAGCGTAGCTCCCAGAGCTATGCGAGTTGCCAGGTTGACCATCTTGATATCTGTGACTTTACTCAAGAACGGTACGGTACGACTTGAGCGAGGATTTACTTCGATGACATAAACTTCATCGTTTACGACAACATATTGGATATTGAGCAAGCCTTTTACATGTAAGCTCAGTGCCAAGCGTTTCGTATAGTCGATGATCGTGTAGATGACCTTTGAAGAAAGTGTCTGCGGCGGATACACAGCGATGCTGTCACCAGAGTGAACGCCAGCGCGCTCAATATGTTCCATGATCCCCGGAATGAGTACATCTGTTCCATCACAAATCCCATCTACTTCAACTTCCGTCCCTTGCATATAACGATCGACTAAAACCGGATGTTCCGGCGTCACCTTGACTGCACGGCCCATGTAGTCGCGAAGTTCATCTTCATTGTAGACAATTTCCATCGCTCTGCCGCCGAGGACATAAGACGGGCGCACAACGACCGGATAACCGATGCCGTTAGCAGCTACGATTGCATCATCCGGGTTCGTGACACTAGCTCCTTGTGGCCGAGGAATCTGCGTTTGTTCCAGCACTTCGTCGAAACGTTCACGATCTTCAGCGCGGTCAATATCATTGACCGATGTACCAAACACTTTGACACCCGCTTTTTGCAGTGAATCCGCCAAATTGATTGCCGTCTGCCCACCAAACTGGACGATGACCCCTTCTGGTTTTTCTTTATCGATGATATTCAAGACATCCTCTGTCGTCAATGGTTCAAAGTAAAGTCGGTCAGAAATATCAAAGTCGGTGCTGACAGTCTCTGGATTGTTATTGACAATAATCGCTTCAATGCCCATCTCGCGCAAAGCCCATACAGAGTGTACAGAGCAGTAATCAAATTCAACGCCTTGTCCGATACGAATCGGCCCGGAGCCAAGAACCATAACTTTGCGTTTGTCCGATGGCTGTACTTCATCTTCTTGCGCATGGAAGGTTGAATAATAATACGGTGTTGCCGCTTCAAACTCAGCTGCGCAAGTATCGACCATCTTGTAGCAAGGCAATATATTCATCGATTTTCTAAGTGTGCGAACTTCATCCATCGTTTTACCGGCTACTTCACCGATCGAGCGATCTGCAAGTCCGACATCTTTTGCCGCCAGCATGAGCTTCGGGGTGATTTCCTCATTGGATAAACGATTTTCTATATCCGTGATTTTCTTGATTTTATTTAAGAACCATTCATCCACTTTCGTTATTTCATGGACTTTATCTACATCGGCAATACCGCGGCGCAAGGCTTCTGCGATGACGAAAATTCTTTCATCATTGATTTTAGCGAGCATTTTCAAGACTTTAGCATCATCCCAGTCACCCATTTTATCCATGCGCAGACGGTTGACGCCGATTTCTAGGGAACGTACCGCTTTTAAGATAGCTCCTTCAAAGTTACGGTCAATCGACATGACTTCGCCCGTTGCCTTCATCTGGGTTCCCAGTGTGTGATCGGCATAGACGAACTTATCAAACGGCCAGCGAGGGAATTTCACGACGCAGTAATCAAGTGCCGGTTCAAAGCAAGCCTTGGTTTTTTGCGTAACTGCATTGACGATTTCATCGAGCGTATAGCCGATGGCAATTTTTGCTGAAACCTTGGCAATCGGATAACCTGTTGCCTTTGATGCGAGCGCGCTTGAGCGGCTTACACGCGGGTTTACTTCAATGACATAGTATTGGTTGCTATCTGGATCAAGTGCGTACTGCGCGTTGCAGCCACCTTCGATGCCAAGTTCACGGATAATGCGCAAAGAAGCACTGCGCAGCATTTGATATTCATGATCGCTGAGCGTTTGCGTTGGAGCTACGACGATGCTGTCGCCGGTATGCACACCTACTGGATCAAAATTTTCCATGTTGCAGACCGTGATGCAATTGTCATTGCTATCGCGCATTACTTCGTATTCGATTTCTTTCCAGCCAGCTACACTGCGTTCGATCAGCACCTGGCCAATCATGCTGTACTTAAGACCACGGATGACGATTTCAATCAATTCTTCTTCATTATCAGCGATACCGCCGCCAGTTCCACCCATTGTATAAGCTGGACGGACGATGATCGGATAGCCGATTTTTGCTGCAAAATCAACTGCTGAAACAACATCTTCGACAATCGTGCTTTCCGGGATAGGTTCGTTGAGCTTTTGCATGGTTTCCTTGAAAAGCTCTCTGTCTTCCGCTTTTTTGATGGCCTCTAATGATGTTCCGAGCAATTCGACCTTGTATTTTTCCAAGATTCCTTGTTCAGAAAGTTTTACCGCAAGGTTTAACCCAGCCTGGCCGCCAAGCGTCGCCAAAAGACCGTCTGGTCTTTCTTTATTGATGATTTCTTCAAGAAATTCAACCGTTAAAGGTTCTATATACACACGATCGGCAATTTCCTTATCCGTCATGATCGTGGCTGGATTGCTGTTTACCAAGACAACTTCAAGGCCTTCTTCTTTGAGTGCACGACAAGCCTGTGAGCCTGCATAGTCAAACTCAGCAGCCTGTCCTATAATAATCGGTCCTGAACCGATAACCATTACTTTTTTAAGATATTCTTTTTTCGGCATAATTATTCCCCCTTCGTAAGCATCGTCCAAAATTCGTCAAACAAATACATATTGTCATCTGGCCCCGGTGATGCTTCCGGATGGTATTGCACCGAAAATATTGGCAGTTCCGTATGACGCAGACCTTCCACCGTACCATCATTGACCGACAGATGTGTAACTTTCAATGGAAGTTTTTCCAAAGAAGCTTCATCTACAGCAAATCCATGGTTCTGCGAAGAAATATGGACTCTTCCTGTCGCAAGATTTTTTACTGGCTGATTCGATCCGCGATGACCAAACTTTAGTTTATACGTATCGGCACCAAGCGCCAGTGCTAAAAGCTGATGTCCAAGACATATGCCAAACAAAGGTTTTTTACCGACAAGTTTTTTCACATTTGAAATGACTTCTGGAACATCTTTCGGATCGCCAGGACCATTTGACAAGAAAACTCCATCTGGTTGAAGTGCCAATATTTCTTCCGCTGTCGTATCGGCTGGCACTACTGTAAGGTTGCAGCCTAGATTATGCAGTGAATTGAGGATGTTTTGTTTGATTCCAAAGTCCATGACTACAACGTGTGGACCATCATTTTCTATTTTATACACTTCAGGAGTCGTAACCTCAGCTACGACATCAAGCTTCATTGGAACCGCCAGCAGTTCATCGATTTGTCCCTTTTTGGCATCCTCAGAAACTACTGCGCCTTTCATCGTTCCTGCTGAACGAATCTTACGCGTAAGTGCTCTTGTATCTACATTATAAAGGCATGGAATCTTTTGCTCTGTCAAAAAAGCACGCAAGCTCGTTTCCAAATGCCAGTTACTTCCATCTTCACACAATTCTCCAATAATAAATCCATTTACGAAAGATTTGCGAGACTGATTGAATACATCCGCTACCCCGTAGTTCCCGATCATCGGGTACGTCAAGGTAACGATCTGGCTGCAATACGAAGGATCTGTCAAAATCTCCTGATAACCAGACATCCCTGTATTAAAGACAACTTCACCCGTTGCCGTCATATCATTCAAAAGATCGCCGTAAAACACACTGCCATCTTCTAGCACTAATTTTCCTTTCAAAAAAACACCCCCATATTATTTTCAACCAAGAACTGCACCATCGCGCATGACAATTTTTCCGTCTACAATCGTCATTACCGCTTTGCCTTTAAGGTTTCTGCCCTTAAATGGCGAATGTGTTCCTCGTGTATAAAACTTATCTTCTTCAACTGTCCATTCAAGCTCTGGATTGATAATCGTGATATCAGCAGCTGCGCCCACTTCTAGAACTCCGGCATCGAGCTTAAAGGTTTTCGCCGGACCATAGGTCATCTTTTCGATGATTTGCGGCAACGTGATTTTTCCTTCATGATATAAATCCGTCAAGAGGATTCCAAGAGCTGTCTCCAAACCTGGGAATCCACTTGGTGCATAACGATATTCCACATCTTTTTCTTCCTGTGCATGTGGAGAATGATCCGTGACAATTGCATCGATGGTACCATCTTTAAGACCCTCAAGCATCGCATCGACATCAACCTTAGAACGGAGCGGCGGGTTTACTTTCGTTGAGCTGTCATATAGATTCACAGCAGCATCCGTCATTGTCAAATGCTGCGGCGTAACTTCTGCCGTAACCTTGATTCCGCGTTTTTTCGCTTGGCGGACAATTTCTACTGCGTTTTTAGAACTTATATGTGCTATATGGATGCGTGCATCTGCATATTCTGCCAGTAAGATATCACGCGATACAGCGATATCCTCAGCAACCGTCGGGCGGCCTTTCATGCCGAGCATTGCCGAATGATGGCTTTCGTTCATTACACCATCTTCAACCAGGCTGAACTCTTCCGCATGCGAGATGATGACTTTGTCAAAAGCTCTCAAGTAATCAAGTCCATTTAGAAGAACTTTTGAACTGCCCACATAATGTCCGTCATCGGAAAAGGCCACGGCTCCAGCGTCTGCCATATCGCCGACTTCAGCTAGTTCTGTACCTTTTTGACCTTTGGTCAATGCACCAATGATTTCAATGTGTACACAAGCTGCTTGCTGAGCTCGTTCCTTAAGTCCATTGACAAGAATCGAAGAATCCACAATCGGCTTAGTATTTGGCATTACAGCTACCGTCGTGAATCCGCCCGCTGCTGCAGCCTGTGACCCTGTAGTGAAATCTTCTTTTGCTTCCTGACCTGGTTCTCTAAAGTGCACATGCATATCAATCAGACCTGGCGTTACGATAAGACCTGCTGCATCGATTTTTTCTGCTGCCTTATCTTCAAGACCCTTGCCAATTGCCTTAATCTTACCGTCTTCCACTAAGATATCACAAATTTCATCAAAATCTTTTCCCGGATTGATTACCCGTCCGCCTTTAAGCATTAATTTCAATGTTTTTTCCTCCCGTCAAGACTAATGTCAACAATGCCATACGTATAGCCACACCACTTTGCACCTGCTCTTGTATGCCCGAATTCAGTCCGTAGGCAACATCTGGTGAAATTTCTAGACCTTTGTTCATCGGACCCGGATGTAGTACCAAAACATCTTTTTTTGCCATATCCAAGCGTTTTTGATTCAAGCCAAACAATCTTGCATATTCTCTTGGCGACGGGAAAAGTCCCGATTTTTGACGTTCTAATTGAATGCGCAGTACATTGATCACGTCGGCAGACTCTATAGCATCTTCCACTCTGTCGTGAACAAAAATCCCGGGCTCTTCTTCTAAGAAACGTGGCAGCAAGGTTCTCGGTCCAGCTACATGGACCTCAATACCCATCTGGCGCATCCCCCAGATATCTGAGCGAGCGACACGGCTGTGCAAGATATCCCCTAAGATGGCGACCTTTAAGCCCTGCAGCTGTTCTTTATGCTGCAAAATCGTGAACAAGTTAAGTAATCCCTGCGATGGATGCGCATGTGCTCCATCACCTGCATTTATGATAACGGGACTTACAACCTTAGTTGCATATTCTGCTGAGCCTTCGGCTTTATGGCGCATTACAATCGCATCTACTCCCATTGCTTCAACCGTAAGAAGTGTATCCCTTAGGCTTTCTCCTTTAACTATGCTGCTCGTGCTCGCCGTGATATTTACGACATCCGCCCCGAGATATTTTCCAGCGAGCTCAAAAGAAGTCCGCGTCCTTGTGCTTGGTTCATAAAACAAATTCACAATGGATTTTCCTCGCAGCGTCGGCACTTTCTTAATGTCACGCTGAATAATATTCTTCATTTCCTTAGCAGTTTCCAATACCATTTCGATTTCTGCCGGCGTAAAATATTCCAATCCTAAAATGTTTTTTCCTCGAAAGGAAACCTTGTTTTTTTCCAACAAACCAATCACTCCTTTTTCTAATACGCATCGCTGCGTCCTTGACTGCTTTCGCAAAACCAAGATCGACCAAGGCAGATTATTTACGCCGAAGGCTTTCGCCAGCACCCATAAATAATTATACCTTATTTTTGCATAAAAATCCAAAGAAAAATATCATCCTTTTTAGGGCATAAAAAAAGCTTTCTCATGCGAAGGCACAAGAAAGCTATAATAGCGCTACTATCATTCTCTATAAGCTCCCCTTCTCAGCCTCACAGGACCAATTTAAAGGCAATATTCTTTTCACACTATGTTAGCACAGCAGTCAGACTCTGTCAACAGTCAATATGTCATAATGAAGATGCCATCCTTCAGCTTTTGTAACGGAGAAGGCATTTATCGTTTCACTATTTATTGCCACATCGTTATCTATCGACCATATTTTACTACCATTTCGATGGCTGTCGCCCACGTTATTTCAACCTATAAACAATACACGCCTCACATTACAACCAACATCTGCCTATGCTATATGTGTATAAGTATCCAGCATATAGCGCATAGTTTTTCATTTGCCATCGTAAAGCTTCTGATAATTTTCTCTATTTTTTAAGACCCTAATTACATATTCTCTCGTTTCCGCATAAGGAATACGGTCGACGTCTCCAAAGGAATCATCCCAACCATATTCTTGCATCCAAGAATGCACCGTACCGCGCCCGGCATTATAAGCGGCCAAAACGAGTACTTCGTTTCCCTTGAATTCTTTTTCTAAAGAAGATAGATACCATGTTCCAAAACGTATATTCGTATCCGGTTCATGCAGTTTTTCCATATCATAGGAGTCATCAATTTGTTCAGCGATCCACTTTGCCGTATCTGGCATCAATTGCATAAGACCAATTGCGCCACGTGGCGAATGAACTTCCTTTTGAAATTTACTCTCGCTCATAATCACGCCTGCGACCAAAGCATTTTCAACACCGTAGCTAGCAGCATATTGGTCTACGATTTCTTTATGTGGATAAGGATATATATATTTTTTTTGAAAAATATCTGTTTTTATAACGCCGGCAGCCGCAAAAATAAGAAGCAATGCTATTCCAACAATAGCAATTGCCTTCTTCTTCTGTTCATACCGGCGATTTTTCAATCGTTCATGAAAAGAATTTGCCACGCTAACCCCTGCCTTCCAAAAAGGCCCATCTTTTTAAGACCTGCTTTTCCACTAAAGGCGGTGCTCCATTGTTATCAATAACAAAATCTGCCATAGACACTTTTTCTGTTAAGGGAATTTGTGCTGCAATACGGCATAGCGCAACATCACGGCTTAATGAATCTCGACTTATGAGGCGTTGCAACTGAATTGCAGCATCGACATATACCACCCAAACTTCATCTGCCAGCGATTGCCAGTTGACCTCATAGAGCAAGGGAACATCTAATACCACAAATGACGCGTTCTTGTTTCTGTAGTTTTCAAGTTCTTTTTCGACACACGCCTTAATCATAGGATGTGAAACTTCGTCGATCCATTTCTTTTCTCGCTTATCAGAAAAAACGATTTCACCGATTTTCCGGCGATCGAGCGAATCATCCGCCTGTAAAACAGTTTCACCAAAATGATTCACGAATACACGCCATAAAGGGCCCTGGGGAGCAGCTAATTCACGTGCAATTTCATCAGCATCAATAATAGCAGCTCCTAGTCGCTTCAATATCCGACTGACCGTGCTCTTACCGCTGGCAATTCCGCCTGTCAGACCAATCACATACATATCATTTCCCCTCCAGCACTTGGCATATAGGGCAAAAATGTGTACCACGACCGCCGACTTCAATTTTTACGATAGTTGCACCGCAATCGAGGCAGGCTTGGCCGTTTCTCCCATAGACGTGCAAATGCTCTTGATGGTGCCCTCTGCCACCTTCGCCATTGCGATAATCACGAAAAGTTGTCCCCCCATCGGCAATCCCTGCAGCTATCACTTCATTGATGGCTCGATAAAGGCTTGTGACTTCAATCGACGTAAGCCCCGCGCCTGTTCGCTGCGGGTGAATTTTGGCTAAGGCTAGAGCCTCATCTGCATAAATATTGCCAAGGCCACTGATATACTTTTGATTGAGCAAAAAAGATTTGAGCTTTGACGAGCTTTTTTTCAAAATCTTTGCCAAATAACTCTCTGTAAATTCTTCACTCAAAGGTTCCGGTCCCAAATTATTGAGTCCTGATATACGCCAGGTTTCGCCTGGCTTTAAAGCGTAAACAGTCCCCAGGGTTCTCGTATCTGCATAGACGAGAAGCGACCCATCGTCCAAATGAAAAATTATTTTTCGATATGCATCTTGTTCATCATCCGGCGACACACATAAAAGACGCCCTGTCATCCGCAAAAGAAACACTAATGTATTACCATTGTCAAGCTCCAACAGCAAGTACTTACCTCGACGATTAGCCGCAATTATCTTCCGACCAATTACCATTGATTTGAATTCATCTGCTTCTGGCCATTTTATCAAACGCGGTAAAAAAACCTCGATATTCACAATTTGTTTTTCGAGCAGGTGCCGTTTCAAACCGCGTCTTATAATTTCTACTTCGGGCATTTCTGGCATTTTTCTTCCCCCATTTACTTCGCTGCAGCCCAATTTTTCCCGATATTAATATCAATGGTCAAAGGAACCGATAATTTTACTACATTTTGCATCGCTTGTTTGAGCAGACTCGATACCGTTTCAATTTCAGCTTCGACGACCTCCAAAACCAATTCATCGTGTACCTGAAGCAGCACACGGCTCTTGAGCTTTTTCTCTTCCAAGCTGCGTTTGGTTGCAAGCATAGCCAATTTTATGATATCAGCCGCTGTTCCTTGTATAGGAGTATTCATCGCCATACGTTCAGCTAAGGTCCGTTGATTAAAATTAGAGCTATGGATTGCTGGTAAATAGCGCTTGCGCCCAAACAAAGTCGTCACATAGCCATCTTTGTGAGCTTTTTCGACAACACCATCGATAAAGTTCTTGATGCCAGGACATTTTTCAAAGTAGCTAGCGATATATGTAGCTGCTTCTTTGCGTGAAATGCGTAAATCCCTCGACAAACCATAATCACTTATTCCGTATACAATGCCAAAATTTACCGCTTTGGCTTTACCGCGATACTCTGCCGTCATTTGATCCATTGGAATGCCAAATACCTCAGACGCCGTGCGAGCATGGATATCTTGGCCTTCATTGAAGGCTTCCAAAAAGTTTTTGTCCTCCGACATATGTGCCAAAACACGCAGTTCAATCTGCGAATAATCGGCAGAAAGCAGATAGTCATAGCCTTCGCCCGGTTCAAAAAGTTCCCGTATTTTTTTACCTTCGGCCGTTCTGACTGGAATATTTTGCAGATTTGGATCGGAGCTGCTAAGCCGCCCTGTTGCCGTAACCATCTGGTTAAATGTAGAATGGATCCTCATGGTTTTTTCATCAATCAAGTTATCCAAACCGTCCAAATAGGTTGATTTTAATTTCATCCAAAGCCTGTAGGCCAATACCTGTTCGATAATCGGATGCTGGTCGCGAAGTTCTTCTAAAACCTCTGCATTGGTTGAATAACCCGTCTTGGTCTTTTTGCCTGATGGCAGTTCAAGTCGTTCAAATAAAATTTCACCCAACTGCTTTGGTGAATTTACATTGAATTCC
>RCMY010004148.1_pt1 | contig 12626 bp, 13 predicted proteins | sample 2041341 | NCBI WGS metagenome assembly RCMY01 (sample SAMN09708234, study PRJNA481090) | Marine sediment metagenome, whole genome shotgun sequencing project. | reverse complement strand
ACTGTTGAACGCACCTGCCCGACCTGCTCGGGTATGGGCCAGATCATCCAGAACCCTTGTACGAATTGCGGTGGCGCAGGACGCGTCGAAAAGGATCGCTCCCTGTCGGTGAACATCCCCGCAGGGGTCGAAACGGGCACACGCATCCGCCTTGCGGGCGAGGGCGAGGCTGGCCTCAGAGGCGGGCCAACGGGCGACCTCTACATCTTTATCGAAGTCGGTGAACACAACCTGTTCCAGCGCGACGGCAATCAACTTTATTGCCGCGTTCCCGTGTCGATGACCGCCGCAGCGATGGGCGGCGACATCGAAGTGCCGACGATCGACGGTGGCCGCAGCCGCGTAAAAGTCCCTGCGGGCAGCCAATCCGGACGCCAGATGCGCCTGAAATCAAAAGGCATGCCGACACTTCGGGGTGGCGCGGCGGGCGATATGTTCATCGAACTTGCCGTCGAAACGCCGGTGAACCTGACGTCCAAACAAAAAGACCTGTTGAAGGAATTTGAGAAACTCTCAGAGGAAAACAGCCCAGAAACTTCGGGCTTCTTCAACAAGGTCAAGACGTTCTGGGATGGCATGAAAAGCTAAGAAACGGGTCTGCGAATTCAAGGCGCCATGGGGCGCCAAACCGGTATCAAAACAAACGGTTCCTGGTTCGTCGATTAACGCGATGTTCACCGAAAACTGGTCAGCCTGTCCGCTATGACCGACCCGTCTTTTAACGAACCTCCATTGCCCCTCTTTGAGGGTCAGGAATTGATCTTTACCGGCGCAAAAGGTCGGCTGCCTTCTTATATCGAAAACCATCGGGAACGTCTGAGGGTCCGATTTGCAGCTGCCGGTGCGGTCGCGATGCCGGACTATGAACTTCTGGAATTGATCCTGTTTCGCTCGCTGCCGCGCTGTGATGTGAAACCGGTAGCCACCCGATTGCTGGACACTTTCGGAGATTTCAACCGGGTGTTGTCCGCGCCGATCACACGCCTGACGGGTGTGCGCGGCGTCGGCGCGGCGGTTGCCGGTGAGTTGAAGTTGATTGAGGCCGCCGCGCATCGCATGGCCAAGGCACGCATTCTGCAGTCGCACGTTCTGTCGTCTTGGGATGCTCTGCTTGAATACTGTCGCACTGCGATGGCGCATCTTGAAACCGAGCAGTTTCGCGTCCTCTACCTTGATCGCAAAAACATCCTGATCGCCGATGAAGAGCAGGCGCGCGGGACCGTCGACCATGTCCCGGTTTACCCGCGCGAGGTCGTCAAACGGGCGCTGGAACTTAATGCTTCAGCGATGATCGTGGTCCACAATCACCCCTCTGGTGATCCGACACCCTCGCAAAGCGACATCGACATGACTGCGCAGATCGAAAGCGCGGCGCAAGCCCTTGGGCTGACGCTGCACGACCATCTTGTGATCGGAAAATCGGCGGAGTTTTCGTTCAAAAGTGCGGGATATCTTTAGCGGAACGCCAGTTGCACCGGCTGAAATAGCGTCCCGAGCGAGACGATGTCTCCAAGAGCGTCGCAGGTTGGCATCGAAAGCGTCACAACGCGTACGACGGTCCCACCAAGTGCGTCCATCTGTAGGCCGGAGACAGTCGTGCGCTTGTCACAGGTCGCTGACGTCACTTCGGCGTCGGCGCTTAGACGCAAACCATCCGCCCGCCCGCGCGGCAGTGTGTAGACCTCGGCCATTGCGCCGGAACCATCTCCAAGTCTGACTAGGTACCCTTCTGCATTTTCCGCCGTCACCTGACCGGCGGCACCGCTGTGCGTATGGCCTTGTCCGCCAAAGACTGCCCCTGCTTCCAGCGCGTGAAGCCCCAGAACCTGCGGCCCGTTCCATGCCAATGCGGCGCGAAACAGCGTGGTCACATTTGGCATTGCGATCACAGCGTTGTCGTCGGTGCCATCAGCGAAACGCACTATGACGCGCGGTGCTACGGAAAACGCGGGCAAGTCCACCGAAAGTCGTCCGCGTGCATCAAGGGTCCAATCAACGTCGATACCCTCGTGCGAGACGGTGACCTTTTGATCGGGCAGGCACGGCGCAGAGATCTCCAACCAGATCATCCCGGCGTCTCCGGCGACGGCATCTACGCTGGTCCGGCAAGGCGCGCCAAGCGGGATACTCGAGGCGTCTTCCAGCGGTAATTCCGGCAGCGGAGGGTCATCGGTGATGCGGTTGGTTGGGCCAAGGTCGGGTGCGATGAAGGGGGTAAGCGTCGCGGCGGGCGGGAGCGGAAGGCTTTTTGCGCCTTCGCGCACCACCGGGGCGACGTCAGGGGCAAGGCCGCGCACGGCAAGATTGGCATCGCGCGCCAATACGTTTTGCATAATGTGTCCGGCGGAGAACGCCAGAGCCATCACCGACACAACCAAAATGATGCGCCGTCGTGTTGCGGGGTCGCTTAAAGCCAAGACTGCCTCCGTTGTCAGCGCAAAACCTCGCGCCGGACCGATCGTTTGTGTCGGTCATTCGTTGACCAAAGCTTAACCGCAAAGGCAAACCGCCGCTCCTCTTTCGAAGCGCGGCGGTTTATTTACCAACAAATTGAGCCGATTACGCCACAGGCGGTCAAAGCGCTCCGTGGCAGTGTTTGAACTTGCGCTTGGAACCACACGGACAGTTGTCATTGCGACCGGGACTACCCCAGGTTGTCGGGTCGGTTGCGACAAAGCCTGCGTCGATGGCTTCTTGCGTCGGTTCAGGCGGTCCGGCGGCCTCTGCCGCAGGGGCGGCACCGGTTGCGGCCTGCTGCTGCGCCAGCATTTGATCCATCATCGCCTTCTGCTCTTCTTCGGACATCGGGCGGATTTGCGCGAGCTTTTCGGTCACTTCGCCGCGCAAGCCGTCCAACAGACCTTCGAACAATTGGAACGCCTCGGTTTTGTATTCGTTCAACGGATCGCGCTGCGCGTAGGACCGGAAGCCCACGACGGAACGCAGGTGCTCGAGCGTCAACAAATGCTCGCGCCATTTCGCATCCATCGTTTGCAGCAAAAGCTGCTTTTCGATCGAGCGCATGTTCTCGACACCGAATTGCCCAGTCTTGGCGGCCATAAATTCGTTGGAGGCCTCATAAAGCCGCTCACGAATTTCTTCGTCGTCGACGCCTTCCTCGTTGCCCCATTCGACAACGGGCACGGTGATGCCGACTTTCTCTTCAAGCGCGGTCTTGAGACCCTCGGTATCCCATTGATCTGCATAGGATTTCGCCGGGATGTAGGCGTCGACCAGATCGTCGATCACCTGATGGCGCATGTCCTGTACGATCTCTTCCAGATCGTCGGCCTCCATGATCTCACGGCGCTGACCGAAAATCACTTTGCGCTGGTCGTTCATCACATCGTCGAATTTTAATAGCTGTTTGCGGATGTCAAAGTTGCGGCCTTCGACCTTGGCCTGCGCGCGTTCGAGCGACTTGTTCACCCAAGGGTGCTTGATCGCTTCGCCTTCGCTCATGCCAAGCGTCGACAGAACTTTGTCGAGCCGTTCAGAGCCGAAAATGCGCATCAGATCGTCTTCGAGGCTGAGGAAGAACGACGATTTTCCGGGGTCACCCTGACGGCCGGAACGACCGCGCAGCTGGTTGTCGATGCGCCGGCTTTCGTGGCGTTCGGTCGCAAGAACATAAAGACCGCCAGCCGCGATGACCTTGGCTTTGTTGTCGGCCACTTCGGCTTCGATCCGCGTGCGAAGTGCTTCTGGGTCGACCTCGGAGTCTTCGGCCATTGCCTGAAGGACCCGCATTTCGACGTTGCCGCCAAGCTGAATATCGGTGCCGCGGCCCGCCATGTTCGTTGCGATTGTCACGGCGTTCAATTTGCCCGCGTCGGCGACGATCTCGGCCTCTTTCTCGTGCTGGCGCGCGTTCAGGACGTTGTGGGTGATGTCCTCTTTTTCCAAAAGCTGCGACAGGAATTCGGAGCGTTCGATGGATGTCGTGCCAACCAGAACCGGTTGTCCAGTTTCCGCAGCCACCTTGATCTGCTTGACGATACCGTCGAATTTCTCTTGCGCGGTGCGATAAATCTGGTCGTCTTCGTCTTCGCGCGCAATGGGACGGTTCGTCGGAATTTCGACGACGCCAAGGCCGTAAATCTCCATAAACTCGTCGGCTTCGGTCGATGCCGTACCGGTCATGCCCGCCAGTTTGTCATAAAGACGGAAGTAGTTCTGGAATGTCACAGACGCCAAAGTGACGTTCTCGGGCTGGATTGATGCGCCTTCTTTGGCCTCGATCGCCTGATGCAGTCCGTCGCCCAACCGACGTCCCGACATCATGCGGCCAGTGAATTCGTCGATCAGCACAATCGCGTTGTCACGGACGATGTAATCTTTGTCTTTGCTGAACAACTTGTGCGCGCGCAGGCCCTGATTGACGTGGTGGACGATGGTCGTGGATTCTGGGTCGTAGAGCGATTGCTCTTCAGGCAACAGACCCGTTTCGCGCAGACGCTTTTCAAGGAAGTCGTTGCCCTCGTCGGTGTAGGTCACATTCCGGGTTTTCTCGTCGAGCGTGAAGTGCTCAGCGGTCAGTTCGGGGATCAGTTTGTCGATGGTGACATACAATTCCGACCGGTCCTGCGCCGGGCCGGAGATGACCAGCGGCGTGCGCGCCTCGTCGATGAGGATCGAGTCGACCTCGTCCACGATCGCGAAATAGTGGCCGCGCTGACCCATATCGATCAGGTTGGCTTTCATATTGTCGCGCAGATAGTCGAAGCCAAGTTCGTTGTTCGTCGCGTATGTGACGTCGGCTTTGTAGGCCTCTTTCTTTTCGTCGTCGGGTTGCTGCGGATAGACTGCGCCGGTCGTCATTCCGAGGGCGGTAAAGACTTTGCCCATCCATGCCGCGTCACGGCGAACTAGGTAGTCGTTGACGGTCACGATGTGGACCGCGCCACCGGTCAATGCGTTCAGGTAGGCCGGAAAGGTCGCCACAAGGGTTTTGCCCTCGCCCGTTTTCATTTCGGCGATATTGCCGCGGTGCATCAACATGCCGCCAATGAGCTGGACGTCGAACGCGCGCAGGCCAAGTGCGCGCCTGGCGCCTTCGCGGCAGTTGGCGAACGCTTCGGGCAGCACATCGTCGATGCTTTCGCCATCGGCGAGGCGTTTTCTGAATTCTTCGGTTTTGGCAATCAGGCCCGCGTCGTCCAGTGCCGCGAACTCTGGCTCAAGCGCGTTGATCTGATCAACAGTCGGCTGGGCCGCCTTAACCAAGCGGTCGTTTGTGGTCCCAAAGACCTTTTTAGCAATCGTTCCGAATCCAAGCATCTACACCAACCTTAACGTGCGTGTCTGACGAGAACGTGTGAGGAGTTCCGCTTGCCCGTGCCTCTGGCCCGCCATAAAAGGGCGAAACGAAACCGCTCACCCGTGTTGAACGGCATGTAAGCGCGCGGTTTCACACTGTCAACGTCGCCTACCGCTGCGACATCGAGAGAGGGTTAATAATGGCTTTGAGACGCACTTTTTCTGGCGTTTGTGTTGCGCTTTTCGCGCTATCGGCACCGATCCACGCAGACAGCCACGTGTCAGCCGACACTGTTGTCGCAACCGTGAACGGCACTGAAATCACGCTGGCGCATATGATCGTGCTTAAACAGCGCCTGCCCGCACAGTACCAATCCTTGCCCGCCAACGTGCTGTTCGACGGTATTCTCGATCAGTTGGTACAGCAAACCGTCCTTGGGCAGTCCGGCGCAGAGCTTTCGTCCGGGTCAAAAGCCACGCTGGAAAACGAAGAGCGCGCTTTGCGGGCCTCGGAGTTGATCCAAGTCCTTACCGATGTGGCTATCACCGATGATGCAATCGAGGCGGCTTACGCAGAAACATACGCCGGGATCACGCCCGAAGCCGAGTACAACGCTTCGCATATCCTGTTCATTCAGGACGACGGTGAGGCCGAGGGCACGGCTTTCGCCGAAGCCGAGCAAGCCATCGCTGACCTTGAGGACGGAGCGGAATTTGCGTTGTTGGCTGCAGAACGATCCGACGGGCCGTCGGGTCCAAACGGCGGTGAACTGGGGTGGTTTGGCCCAGGCGCCATGGTGGCTCCGTTCGAAGAGGCCGTCGCCATCATGGAACCCGGCACCATCGCGGGGCCCATTGAGACACAATTTGGCTGGCACGTGATCCGCCTGAACGACAGCCGCGTGAAAGAGGCGCCGCCTCTGGATGTTGTGCGCGCTGATCTGGTCACGCAATTGCGGCAGGTCGCGGTCGAAGCGCGAGTCGCCGAATTGACGTCCGAGGCCGACATCACCCGCTTGACGGTCGAGGAAGTCGACCCGGCATTGTTGGACAACCTGACACTTCTGGAGAACTGATCTTGGCTGGAAAACTGCCTGTATCGCCGCTGGCGCCTAAGGGCGGCTTTCCTGATTTGCCAGTGATCAAGGGCGTGCGCTTTGGCACGGTCGCGGCGGGCATTAAGTATAAAGACCGCGCGGATGTGATGCTGGCGCATTGTCCTGACACAGCCACGGTCGCTGGCGTTTTCACCAAGTCCAAGACGTGTTCGGCCGCTGTCACGGATTGCCGCGAGAAGCTTGGCGGCGGCAGTGCTGGGGGGATCGCAATCGTTGTGAATTCCGGCAATGCCAATGCCTTTACGGGTATTGCAGGTGTGACGTCTGTAAAACGCGTCTGCGAGGCAACTGCCGCAGCGACCGGCGTTCCGGCGCGCAACGTGTTTACCGCGTCTACCGGCGTCATTGGTGAACCCCTCCCTGACGCCAAGATCACCGATGCCTTGAGCGCGCTTGCCGCCAAGGCCTCTGAAGGCGACATGGCTGACGCTGCATCCGCGATTATGACGACTGATACGTTCCCCAAGGGCGCGTCGCGGACGCTTAGTGTGCGCGGCAAGACGGTCAACATTGCGGGCATCGCCAAGGGTTCCGGCATGATCGCCCCCGATATGGCGACGATGCTGGTCTATATCTTTACGGATGCCCGGGTGTCATTTGACACGCTGCAAGCCTGGACGGCCGAGATGGCGGACCTGACGTTTAACCGGATCACCGTCGACAGCGACACGTCAACGTCTGATACTTTGATGGTTGTGGCGACCGGCGGCGCGGATGTGGACATTGAAAGCGCGCCAGTGGCCGAGGTCGCCGCGTTCCGCGTCGCCCTTTTCGAAGTGATGAAGGACCTCGCCCATCAGGTTGTGCGCGACGGCGAGGGTGCGACGAAGTTCGTGACCGTCGTGGTGAATGGCGCTGAAACGAACGAGGATGCGCATAAAGTCGGGATGTCGATTGCAAATTCGCCCCTCGTGAAGACCGCTATTGCTGGCGAGGATCCAAACTGGGGTCGCATCGTCATGGCGGTCGGCAAATCTGGCGCAGCAGCCGACCGCGACCGTTTGTCGATCTGGTTTGGATCAACGCAAGTTGCGAAGGACGGCCAGATCGCGCCCGGTTACATCGAGGCCGACGCCGCGACCCACATGAAGGGCGAAGAGGTCCACATCACGGTCGATCTTGGTCTTGGCGATGGCACGGCCACGGTCTGGACCTGCGATCTGACAGCGCAATACATCGCCATCAACGCCGACTATCGGTCGTGAAATCCGTTCTCGTTTCCGCCGTTGCTCTTATCGACGCAGACGGGCGGGTTTTGATTGCCCAACGTCCCGAGGGCAAATCAATGGCCGGTCTTTGGGAATTCCCCGGCGGCAAGGTCGAAGCGGGCGAAACGCCCGAATCGGCTCTTATCCGGGAATTGCACGAAGAACTTGGGATTGATACGTGGGCGTCCTGCCTTGCGCCTTTGACCTTCGCCAGCCACGCCTACGACGATTTCCACCTATTGATGCCGCTGTTCGCCTGTCGAAAGTGGGAGGGAACGCCCACTCCGCGCGAGGGCCAGACGCTGAAATGGGTCTTTGCACGCGACTTGCGCGACTATCCGATGCCAGCCGCAGATGTGCCGCTTATACCAATTCTGCGAGATTGGTTATGAATGCACTGTCTTTGTGCGTTTCCGCGCAATAATTGCGAAGATACCGCTACCATTTGTAACGGTTTCGTGTACACATTCTGTACCGATTAGCGGGGGCGGCGGTATGATCAGAACAATCCTTTTAGGGAGTTGCGTTTCGGTGCAGGGGCGGTTTGTTCAAGCTCTGGCCGACGGACGCATCGCAGTGATGGTCGGAAAACGGCTGTATTACGGCCAACCAGTCTAACCCCTTTCGAAGGCGGTACACTCACGGAGACTGGGCCTTGGTATGTCTCAGGTAAAGGCGCGCTGTTGGCTCACAGCGCGCCTTGTCCGTTTATTGGCCCTGTGTTCAAACCTTGAAATGCGGGGCAACGTCCGGACCTGTCGCTTTTACTTTTTCAGCGGGCAGGTGTTAAATCCCAACATCGAATATATTGGGCAGGTGCCGACCAGCCCGGTGACAAGCGGCACAAGGCCGATCCATCCAAGGGGTGTGGCTGGTCCGACAAAGACCAGTGAGATCAGTACAAGACCGAGGACAACGCGAAGCACGCGGTCCAAGTTTCCTTCATTGCGGGTCATAGTAGAACTCCTTTGCATGACTACGTGCGACTCTCGCATATTTTCAGCCTGCTGTCGGTGACACTGTCACCCTTCGCCTGCGGCAATCTGATGCAATAGACCGGAAATCAGGATTTCGATCTCGCCGCGGTGCTTTGCAATCGCGCCATTGCGTTCAAATTCTGCAAGGCGGCGGCTTACAGAAGCGCGCCAAGCGGGTTTTGTCGCAAAATTTTCGCGTTTGGGTGAGATGGCAGCCATTTATACATCCGTTTTCTCAGGATATGGGGATCAAAACCCCTGCATAAGCATGTCGACGGCTGTTGTGACCGTGTCAAATTCCTCAGTGAGGTTCCCGACAGTGGGCTTGAGAATTCCAACCGGGACCGCCGCCAGAAATTGGGTGGCCATGACGACGGATTGACCATTAATATCGAAGGTCGGATTGAGCCTCGTCGCGGGCTTGGGTGCGCTGGACTTGGGTAAAAGAGGCACCACGACCCGCGTGTTGAGATCACTCAGAAGGTCTGTTTGCACATCCAACAGGAAGCCATCACCGGACGGGTTGGGGAACACATCGTATTTGGCCATTAGAACTGGCGGAAGATGTCGAGCGGCAAACCATGCTTTTCTACGTAGGAGTTAGAGCTTTTCAACGCTGCGGCGTTTGTAGTTTTCCATTGCTGCGCTTTGGCGGCCACAACAGCACTTCGAACGCCTTCTTCTGCCGCGCGTGACAAATTCACCTTCAACTGCTTGGCTTCAGTGAGCAACGTGGCATCGAGCGACAGGTTCGTAGGTTTCCGTGGTTGAGCATTCATCGGCTGGTCTCCTGACAACAGATTACGATCCAGTACCATGTGCGTCAATCATGCGCATAAAATATGCGCACTACAAGCAATCCTATGTTAGTCCTATCTAGGTGGTTCCGGTTTGCCGTATCGAAGTCTTCCTAAGGGGTGCCCTCTAACAATCTGCCTAAGGTGACTTTGGTTTGCTCTCTCAGCTTCGCAGTTTGCGATATGATTTGGGCAGAACTCAGAAAATCCAACGACCGAAATCCATCAACAGGCGCACGCATTAAGACTGACTTTGGATATGCCTGAGCCATCAGATTTGCGATTGTTTTCTGCATCACCTGGCTCGCTGTATACATCGAATCCATTTTGCTGGGCCTGTCAGACTCCACGCCAACAGGACCGCCAGAAACGTCGACCGCTATCACGTGATCGGTGATTTGTTGAACTGTATTCAAGGGGCATGGGTTCGTAGAACTGCCATCAACATAGTAACGGCCATCAATCTCAACGGGGAGGAAAAATGCTGGCATCGCTGCCGATGCTGCGATCGGTTTGCGCAATATTCCGGTATTAAACACTGTGGCAGCCCCGGCGTAATAGTCCGTAGCGACAACATGCAGCGGGATTGAAAGTTCTTCAAAAGTTGCCGGAATTTGCGCAGGTAAAAAGACCGAAAAGATGCTCTCTAAGTTTAGCTCGCCGAGGCGCAAGCCACCATCATTGAAGAATCCTTTCAAACTGCTTGGACGAACCTTGAATGCCTCCGCCATAAATCGCGCGCGATCATTGAACCGTTCGAAAACGTAGGCTTCGATCTCAGAACCTGACATACCCGCGCAAAAGGCCGCCCCCAAAACAGATCCAATAGACGTCCCCGCAATGACGGAAGGGCGCACGCCAAGATCGTCGAACGCCTTTAAAACATGAATGTGGGCGAGGCCTCTGGCCCCCCCTGCACCCAAAACTAATGCAAAAGTATCCAGTTTGTCGCTCTTAGTGTTCTCGAGCATGTCATTCTACAGCTTCTCTTTGGAGTGCGCAGAGACCGGACCCGCTGCCTTATCGAGGGCTGCCGTTTCAATCTTGCTCATCTTCATCATCGCATCCCTGACGCAACCGACAACGGCTGTGTCGGAGTTTGCCAAAAGTTCTGGCAGGCGTTTCGGGATAATCTGCCAAGACACACCGAACCGGTCTTTGAGCCAACCACATTGGCCGGCTTCGCCACCGTTTCTAAGGAGAGCCAACCAAAGCCTGTCCGTTTCGTCCTGGTTTTCAGTCAAAACGCTGATCGACGCCGCTGGTGAGTGTTCAAAATAGGGGCCCGCCGTCAAGATCATCATCGGCGCCCCGGCGAGCGTGAATTCGACGATCATGGGATCATCTGGCTGGCCGCTATCGCGGATGGCATCGATATGGCTGTCTGGAACGAGGCTGACGTATTCGCGCGCGGCCTCTAATCCACTTTTCGCAAACCAAAAACATGTGCGGACTTTCGAGATGTGATCCATCTTTGTTGCTCCTTTGGTATCTAGGCTTAACGCTCCAATGCGCCTTTGCCCGAGATGATCTTTGCCCTAAAGCCAGCGATGCGGGATACTCGCGTCTCTGATTTTTTCGCACCGTTGAGGTTGATAACGTAGCTGCGTTGGCGCCCCGGTGTCAGGGTCTTAAACGCTTCTGCAAGCTCTGGATCAATATCCAAGGCGTCGATGAGTTCGGCAGGGAGTTCAAGTTCGACGATCTTTTTTGCCGGTTTTATTCCCTCGTCCACGTATCCCATCGCTTCTTTCAGATAGGCCAGAATGATCGGTTTCATCGCCATGACCTGAGCGTTGCAGATAAAACGAATGAGATCGGCCTGTTGAGTGTTTGGGCCGCGTTTTTCTAGCAGGCCCTCATGGTCTTTCATCAAAGATCCGTTGAAAAACGTTAGGCGAAAATCGCGTCGATAAGCACCAATAATAACAATATTGCACGCGTTGTGAGTGTAGCAAGGATGGCCCCATTTAACTGTCTCGACCAGGCCCGCATCCAGGCAAATCTGCCGCAAATCGCGCAGCCCACTAGCCCAAAATTTCGTGGAACATTCAGGCGTGTCAAAACGCTTGCAGCGCCCGCACCCTTTATGGAAATAGTCCGTTATATCTGTGATCATCACGGTCCTCCCAAACCGCTCGTGGCCTAAATTTCCAACTTTCGCGCAGAATTGGAAGCGTTGACTCGCCGCTCTTTGCTCGGCGAAAAATCCATTCTCGCCTACACCTTTTTAAGCACTTCCTTCAGGTCAATCTTTCGGGAATTTTACAATTTGGTAAAACTCTCTGTTTTCTCAGTGCCTTACGATAAGCGAATTCAAGCGGTTATGCGGAATGAGCGACTCCCGGAAAACCCGCAGTCGGATAAAGGGACAAAAGCGAAGATGTCGCTGGCGTCCTCCTTTGCGCGTATTTTAGGGCGCGATCGTATTTGTGCAGCATAGTCGAAAAGCTCTTTAGTGACACTGGGTCGCCCTGTGAAACGCCGTTTTTGAACAGATGAGCCTCCAAGCCCGCCCAACCCTCGACCAATGAAGAATTGGCCGCGATAATCTTTTGCGGCGCGGTTTTTGACTGGGCTGCGACACAAGACAGCCATGCCGACGCTGCTGCGTGCACACCAGCCACGTCGTGCGCTTTTGCAGCGCGATCAACATGGGCCAGTGCATCACGGCGTTGTTTGGTCAAATCGTCGCGACGATCTTTGGGCTGACGTTTGCGGGACACAATGACCGCAGAGCCAATCAAAGCGAGTAAGACGGTCGTGCCCAATGCCCAAACCCAAAACTGGGTTGTGTGTCCCTCGGGTGCAGCCCGTGCTTCCAAAGTTGCTGCTGGCACGACGAGTGCGTTTGCTTTGAGTGGCCCGATCGCAGTGATGGTCTCAGCCGCTAGAGTTGCCATTTCGGTCGTTTCAGTCTGCGTATTAAACCATTGCAGCGTCACCTCGGGCAATCTGATTTCACCACCATGCGAAGGCACGATTGAATATGTGAACTCGCGAAGCGACGCAGTGCCGTTCACTGTATCTGCTGTTCTTGCATTCGATCCTTCCAAATAGAATCGCACGCCCTCTCCCTCTGGCATTTCAAGATCAGGGAGTTGAACGTCGCTGGCCCCCAAGGCCAAGAGCTGGATTTTGCGAGTAACGGCTTCACCGGCTCTAAAGGTGGGTGTTCCAGGCTCCCAAGTTGCGCTCAGTTGAACGTCCTTCGCCGGTAGAAACCAACCGCTTTGTCCGGTCGGGTTGGGGAGAACGTCCAGCGTA
>RCMY010004147.1_pt1 | contig 12627 bp, 10 predicted proteins | sample 2041341 | NCBI WGS metagenome assembly RCMY01 (sample SAMN09708234, study PRJNA481090) | Marine sediment metagenome, whole genome shotgun sequencing project. | reverse complement strand
CTGGTTTCAGGACCTATACAAGTATCCCGAATTTGACATCGCCCTGCGCGGCGGCGACCGTATTCTGGTCGAGCAGGACACGCGCGCCTTTACGGCGTTGGGCGCCACCGGCGCGCAATCTCGCGTGACATTCGAGACGCAGACCCTGTCCGCGATCGAGGCAATCGCAACCGTTGGCGGCCTTCAGGCGGCGTCTGCCGATCCGACCGGCGTGTTCGTTCTGCGCAACGAACCTGCGGAAATCGCCAATCAGGTGCTGGACCGCAACGACCTCATCGGTGATCAGCGGATGGTATACGTTCTTGACCTGACCAAGCCCAACGGCATGTTCATGGCGCGCGATTTCTCTGTTCGCGATCAGGACACGCTTTATGTCACCGAGGCCCCGTTCGCTCAGTGGAGCAAGGTGATCGGCGCACTCACAGGCTCGCTTGGCGTCGTCGCAAACGTCGATTCCGCCAGCACGGCCTTCGGCGGCTAATGCAAACCTTGGCCGGCCATGAACCCGCCGGCGCCGAAGGGCGCCGGCGGGTTTTCTATTTCAACGGCGGCTTTTTGCGCCAGCGCCGCTTGCGCCGGATCATCGCGCTGGCTGGCTACGACATGCGGCTGGGCTGGCCCCGCGCCGATGATCTGGTGGCGGTCTGGGGCCACAGCCCATACGCTCACCGAGGCGAGGCGATTGCGTCACGTACCGGCGCTGACCTGATCCGGCTAGAGGATGCGTGGCTGCGCTCGGTCCATCTTGGCCGAACCGGCAGCCCGCCACTGGGCCTTCTCATCGACCATTCAGGTGTTCATTTCGATGCCTCAACATCATCGGATCTGGAGCAGCTTCTGGCCACCCATCCGCTGGACGACACCGCGTTGATGAACCGCGCCCGCGGCGCCATCGCGCGGCTTCAGGACGCGCATCTGAGCAAATACAACGCGCATGATCCGGATCTGCAATGCCCCGATCCCGGTTATGTGCTGGTGATTGACCAGACCCATGGCGACGCCGCCGTGCAGCTTGGCGGCGCTGACGCCAATACCTTTCGCGAGATGCTGTATTATGCGCAGGAGGATAATCCGGGCGCGCGCATCGTCATCAAAACGCACCCTGAAACCTTACAGGGCCATCGCAACGGGTACTTCAGCGACGCCAATGCGGGCGGGAAGATCACCCTTCTGGACGAACCGGTTTGCCCATGGCGCCTGCTGGAGGGCGCAATCGCTGTCTATACCGTGTCCAGCCAACTGGGGTTTGAGGCGATCTTTGCAGGGCATCGCCCGCGCGTTTTCGGCCGTCCGTTCTATGCTGGATGGGGGCTGACCGATGACCGCCACCCTCTGGGCCTGCCGCGCCGGGGCCGCGCGCTCAGCCGGGCGCAGATCTTTGCGGCGGCGATGATCCTTTATCCCAAATGGTATGATCCGTACCGGGGCCGCCTGTGCCAGATCGAGCAAGTCATCGACACGCTGGAGGCAGAGGCGCGCGCGTGGCGCGAGGACCGGCGCGGCTGGTGCGCGCACGGTATGCGCCTTTGGAAACGCGGACCGCTTCAAAAGTTCTTTGGCCGCTACCAGCCTGTCACCTTTCGCCCGGTCGATGAAGGGAGCCGCCGCATCATGGCCTGGGCAAGCCAGGCCGACACTGCACCAAGCGGCGCAGTTAAGATCGAGGATGGGTTCTTGCGCTCTCGCGGGCTGGGCGCAGATTTGGTGCCCCCCCTCAGCTTGGTCTGTGACACAAGCGGCATATACTACGATCCCTCCCAGCCCAGCGATCTGGAAGACTGGATCACCCGCCGCGCGCATATGCGCCCGGATCAAACACGCCGCGCCGAGGCATTGATCGCGGCAATCTGTGCGCAGGGCGCAACCAAGTACAACCTTCGCGGCACGGTCCCTGCCCTGCCGGAAGGCCACCGTATTCTGGTGCCCGGACAGGTCGAAGATGACGCGTCCATCCGCACCGGCGCAGGCGACATTCACACTAACCTCGCGCTTCTGCGAGCAGCCCGCGCCGCAAATCCGGACGCCGTGATCCTTTACAAACCGCATCCTGATGTCGAGGCGGGCCTGCGCTCCGGCAGCACTGATCTCGGCCAAACGAAAGAACTGGCTGATCTCATCCTGCCCCGGTCAGACCCGGCGCAGCTCATGCAGGCAGTGCATCAGGTCTGGACCATGACATCGCTTTTGGGATTCGAGGCATTGATGCGCGGTCTGCCCGTCACCACAACCGGCGCGCCGTTCTATGCCGGATGGGGATTGACGACGGATCTGGGGCGCATACCCGCGCGGCGCAGCGCGCGGCCCACGCTGGCCGGGCTGGTCCATGCCACCCTTATCGATTATCCGCGTTACCATGACCCGGTTACTGGCCTGCCCTGCCCGGTGGAAATCATCCTTGATCGGCTTGCCAGCGATATCCTGCCCCGCCCCGGCCCGGCAAACCGCGCAGTGTCAAAGCTTCAGGGCATCTTTGCATCGCGCGCTGCCCTCTGGCGCTGAACAGCAAAGCGCCGCGCGGGATTGATCCCACACGGCGCTTTCATCTTCCGTAAAATACTCAAACAACGCCGGGCCCGCCCAACGAGCGGCAGCTTTATGCGCGCTCGGAATATTCCATCGTCTCGGTGTTGACGATAATCGCCTCATCCTGCCCGACGAAGGGCGGCACCATTACCTTGACGCCATTGTCGAGAATCGCAGGTTTAAAGCTGTTTGCGGCTGTCTGGCCCTTCACCACCGGCTCGGTTTCCACCACAATGCAAGTGACCTTCTGCGGCAACGTCGCATTCAGCGCTTCTGACTCGTGATATTCGATATGGATCGTCATGCCGTCCTGCAAAAACGGGCGCCGCTCGCCCAGCAGCTCGGCTGGCAGTTCGATCTGCTCGTAGGTCTCGCTGTCCATAAAGACCAGCATACCGTCGACCTCATACAGAAATTGCTGGTCCTTTTGGTCCAGACGCACACGCTCGACCTTGTCAGCTGAGCGGAACCGCTCATTCAATTTCGATCCGTTGCGCAGATTGCGCATCTCGACCTGAGCAAAGGCGCCGCCTTTGCCGGGTTTGACGTGATCGACCTTCACGGCCGACCAAAGACCGCCATTATGTTCCAGAACGTTACCGGGACGGATCTCGTTTCCGTTGATCTTGGGCATTGTGTCAAAATCCTGACGAAAAAGTTGAAGCTATTTAGGCGCACACTATATATGGGGATGCGGAGGGGGACAAGCCAACGACATGTCGTGCTGCAAGTGCAGCAGCTATGTGTAATTTGCATAGAAGGTATGCATCTATGCTCTATCCGAATCATAAAAACTCGGCCATACACAACGACAAGCCGAAAACACAAGTGCAATAAAATTGAGGACGAGTCATGAAGGATTTCGTTGACGGTGCCGCTTTCAACAATGAGCAAGGCAACCGCGCGCGTAAACTGTTTGCGGCCGTAGTACTGGCCGCTCTCGATGATGCTATTTCCGACGACAAGAAATATGGCAATGGCCCTGATCAAATCGCCCGTTGGGCGCGCTCGCGCGATGGGCGCGAGGTTTTGTCTTGCGCCGGGATTGACCCGAACGAGCGGGTTGTATCGGGCCTGATGGATTTTGTATCCAAGGGAGTTCGCACTTCTGTCGCGCTGTCGCGCGAAGAAAGCGAGCGTCGTCACGCAGCCGCACAGGCCGAAGCTGCCTGACGTTCAAAACGTCCGGCACGCCTGACACAAGCCCCGCTTTATGCGGGGCTTTGTGTTTGTAGGTGACGCCATCCTTGGCGGTTCGCAATTCCGAAGCAGATGTTAGGTTAGTTTGGATACAACACCGACCGGACCAATCGCACGTATGGTCCGGGCCATTATGACGCGTCACGCCTTGGCAGATGTGTCAAATTTGGTATTCACGCTGCATATTACTGTCTGCATTGTGCGCTTTAAAATAGATACAGCGCGCCGAAGCGCCGACCTACTGTAGTTCCTGATTAGTCAATGCGCGATGGATTTCGCGGCGCACCAACTTGCGCACGTTACGCGTAATGCGTTCGCCCAGCGCGCCCTGTAGCTCTTGGCGGACGATGTCCGCGACCAGATCGCGCAGGGCGTCTTCGTCAAGAAATTCATCACTCGCTGCCAAAAAATCCCGCGCGCTGTCGCCCAGTGGAGCATCTGCCAGTGGAGCATCTGCGTCCAGGATACTCTCGGCCGCAAAGCCATCCGAACCCTCCCCGGTGTCGTCCGATGCCACGTCGGGCTGGATCGCGGGGTCGCGGTGCTGCGCTCTGGCGGCTGGATCGTCAGTCTCAACCGAAGCGGGCTGAGGCATTTCCTCGGCCGCGTCAGTCGCATAGTCCTCCCACGGAAGAGAAGCGACCGGGCTGCCGGAATTTGCATCAGGCGAGGCGCCATCAGGGTCCCATTGGTCACCCTGACGTGACACAACTTCTTCCAGTTCGGCAACGCGGGCCTTTAATTCGGCCTTGGGATCGCGGAGGGGCTGGGCGGTGGCGGCTTTGTCCATCTCAGCGGATTCGGCAGGGACGGCCGCCTGCTCTGGCGTGGCAGACGCAGCCATGTCACCGCCTGACGCCCCATCCTGAGCGGCGGATTCGGGCCACGATCTGTTGGCCCCTCCCGCAGACTCTTCGACATCCAGTTCTACGGTCGGTGCATTTTCCGAAGGGTCAGACGCTGCTCCATCGACCCGCAAAGATGGCGTCAGAACCAAACGCTCGGGATCGGCAGATGCAGGAGTCGCCTGTACTGGCGTCACGGATTTTGGCCGTTCGTCGCTGGAAACCAGCCGCCGGATCGACGACAGGACATCCTCAATTTCCACATTGGTTACGGGATCGGACATTGTTTTTACCACTCTTGCCTCGATCCATAGTCTACCCGCAGAGGCGCATCCGCACAACAGATAGGCACAGTTTTACTGTTTTCCGATCTTGCGCAACACCCGGTCCAGCGTCCGGCCCCGCTGGCTAAGGGCGGCAGGCGCATCCTTGACCAGATTGTAGTAGGCAGACGGATCATAGGTCTGCACGGCAAGGTTGAGATCACGCACAGTCAGCTCGCCCATTGCTTCCAGCACAGCGTAGGAGGCGATAATAACATCTGCCTGCGCCGAAATCTGGTTGGCCTGAGCATCCAGATATTCCTGTTCGGCGTTCAGCACGTCCAGCGTGGTCCGCGCACCCAGCGTCGCTTCTTCGTTGACGCCATCAAACGCGACACGGCCGGCGCGCACCGCCTCGGCGGTGGCGGCAGCCGAGGCGCGGGCGGCCTGAAGAATCGCGTAAGCATTGCCGACATTCTGGCGGATACGGTCCTGCGTCTGGTGCAATACGCCCAGTTGCGCGTCGGCTTGCGCAAATGCGCGCCGCTTGGCCGAGGCCAGCGCGCCGCCCTGATAGATGGGGCCGCCGATCTGAACGCCAAAACTGCCTGTCTCACCTGCGGTGCTACCGTTCAGCCGTTCGGTTACACCGACGCCGGCGTTCAGCGTCACGCGCGGCTTCATCGCGCCTTCAGCCACCAGCACATTCAGCTTGGCTGCGGCCACGTCATACTGCGCGCGCAGCATGTCGGGATGGTTGCGCAAGGCGACCTGCTTGGCCGTCTCTTCGGTTCGGGTCAGCGTCGGGACGCTGCGCGGCTGCGACAGATTGCCGGGCACGTTGCCAACAACGGCAAGATATTCTTCCTTCGCACGCTCCAGATCGCCAACGGCCTGCGCAAGGTTGCTGCGTGACAGTGACAGGCGCGCTTCGGCCTGCGCGACATCCGTCCGCGTCACTTCGCCCACTTCAAACCGATCGCGGGCGGCACGCAGGGATTCGCTGATCACGCGCACGTTGCTTTGGCGGAGTGACACAAAACGCGTGTTACGCTGCACGTTCATGTAAGCCTGCACGGCCCGCAGAAGAACCTGCTGCTCGATACTGACAAGGTTCTGACGCGTGGACAGAACGATTTCCTTGGCGGCATCGGCGCTCAGCCGGGTGCGCCCGAAATCATAGACCAGCCATTCCGCGACAATGCCGGCATTCAGGTCAGTCGATCCGCGAGAGCCGATAGTACCGGGACCACTTCGGTTCGAGTAACTGCGCGTGATGTCCGTGGTCCAGTTAAGGATCGGGCGCAGCCGGGCGATCGTACTCGCTACGTCCTCATCCGCGGCCCGCAGAAGGGCGCGATTCTGTTCCAGCAGACCGCTGGTGTTGTAGGCCCCGGCCAGCGCATCAGCCAGCGTATCGGCAGCGGCCACCGGACCGGCCAGCGCCAAGGCACCGGCGATCAGTGCGCTGCGCAGACCTGCGCGAAACGTCCGGGCCGGGCGCTGCGGCGTTGGTTGCATGGAATTGATCATCGTGCCATCCTTCTCGAAGGGTTCGCTTTATGGTTACAGCGCGAACGCTGCTTGTTTTTCGAACCCCGGCAAAACCGGTGCGCCCGCGTTAAACGCAAAGCGCCACGTCATTTGACCGCCCGCCTTGTATCCGACCCGCACCGCGCCCAGCGCGCCGTCCATGAACAGGCAGGCAATGCGGCCGCCATCCTTGATCTGGTCGATGAGATCGGCAGGCACCTGTTCAACGGCGCCCTGAATGGCGATCACGTCATAGGGCCCATGCTCGGGCGCGCCATCCTTGAGCGCTCCGGAATGGACAATCACGTTATCGACGCCATTTTCCAGCAGCAACTGCTGCGCCTCGGCGCCCAGCACCTCGTCCTCTTCGACAGCAATGACCGCTTCGGCCATGCGCGCTATGACAGCAGCAGAGTAGCCCATTGCGCTGCCGATATCGAGAACCAGCTCAGTGCCGCGAATGTCCAGCGCATCCAGCATCTTGGCCAATGTGCGCGGCTCAAGAACCACGCGCCCCCCGCCAAGATCGACATTCTCGCCAACATATGCCGCATCGCGCAGAGCGCGTGGAACGAACGCTTCGCGCGGGACGCTCAGCATTGCATCAATGATCGGGAATTTGGTCACATCGGCAGGGCGAACCTGCGTGTCCACCATCATCGTGCGGCGGGCGGCGTAATCGGTCATGGGAAACTCATGCGTTCTGGATTTTCGTATTTGATTCTGACACAGTTACGGGCGTTCGGCAACGCCGCACTGCGCGCTTTCCTGAGGTGTTGCACCGCAGCATATGCTTCGCGAACCTTACCCTGCTTCCGAGACCGCCCCTGCCCGCAGGGCACGCATCATTCGGCGGCAGTGCGCGCCAGACGCGGCGGCGGCATTCTTTCTGCGCCCAGCAGATCGGCGGCGGGGCCGGATGGACGATATCCCACGGGCGCAGCAGAGATAATCTGGCGCAGTTCGGCGATGTCCTGCGCCAGACACGCCGCCAGCACCTGATCCAGCAGGATATCCAGCCGATCGGGCTCAATGTAGATTTCATTGGCCGTCATAATGCGCGGATGCTGCGTGGGCACGGCATGCGCGCCGATTAGCAGTTCTTCGAACAGTTTCTCGCCGGGGCGCAGACCGGTAAAGCAGATCGCGATATCCCCCCGATGCTTATCCTGCGCGCTGCGGGCATCGCGCCATTCCTGGCCCTGCGGCACGCGGTAGGGCGTCAGGCCGCTGAGCCGGGCGATCCGGTCGGCCAGATCGACGATCTTTATCGGCTCGCCCATGTCGAGCAGGAAAACATCCCCTCCGGTTGCCAGCGCGCCGGCCTGAATGACCAGCTGAGCTGCCTCGGGGATGGTCATAAAGTAGCGGGTAATGCGCGGATGCGTCACCGTGATCGGGCCGCCGCGTTCGACCTGTTCGCGAAAACGGGGAATGACCGACCCGGATGAGCCCAGAACATTACCAAAGCGCACCATCGAAAACACTGTTCCCGATTGGCGCAATGCAGCGGCCTGGCAGACCAGTTCGGCCAGACGCTTGGACGCGCCCATCATGTTGGTTGGGCGCACGGCCTTGTCCGAGGAGACCAGAATTACCGACTCGACCCCGGCGATAATGGCCGCATCTGCGACCACTTTGGTGCCAAAGACGTTGTTGCGCAGACCTTCGACCACGTTCTGTTCGACCAGAGGAACGTGTTTATACGCGGCCGCGTGGTAAATCGTCTGCACGCCGAACCGCTGGAACGCCGCCAGAATGCGGCGCGGATTTTGCACCGATCCCATCAGTGGCACTAACCGGATAGTCAGGTTTTGCGCCTCAATCACCTCGGTCAGTTCATTGTTCAGCGTATAAAGGCCCAGTTCGGACAACTCCCACAAGACAAGTGTATGGGGTTCATGCTGAATGATCTGACGGCACAATTCGCTGCCAATCGACCCACCAGCGCCGGTGACCATCACCACCTTGCCCTGAATGTTGCCCTTCATCAGCGAATCCAGCCCCGGTATCGGATCACGCCCCAGCAGATCCTCGATGGAAACGTCGTGCAGTTCGTTGACACGCGATTTACCCGTCACGATGTCCGACATGCCCGGTATGGTCTGAACCCGAACCGGCAGCGTCTCCAGTCGCTCAACAATCGCACGCCTTTCGGCGCGTGAGGCGCTCGGAACGGCCAGAAGTACCGCTTTGATACCATGGATCTGGATCAGCCTGGCAAGGCGCGCCGGATCATAAATGCGAATGCCGCCCACCTCGGAATCGCGCAGCTCGGCCGCGTCATCGACAAAGGCAATCGGAATGAATTCAGACGACTCGCGCAGTGAGCTGAGCAGTTGGCGCCCCGATTTACCCGCGCCGTAAATCACAATTGGCGTGCATGCTTGGGAGGTGTGGCGCTGCAAAAGCTCGCGCAAGCCCAGGCGCAAGCCGCCCAGCACACACATTGCGATCAGACCATATATCGCGACCACGCTCCATGCCACAGGCACCTGCATCAGGTTGACAGACGCGACCATCACAAACGCCGATGCAATCACGCCAGCTAGAATCGTCATCAGCAGCTGAATCGACATATAGCGCACAACGGCGCGGTAAAAGCCTAGCCGTACGAAGATCAGCAGGCTGATAGGCACAAAGACCAGCGATGCCAGCCAGAAATCCACCGACCCCAGCACGCGGATATCCGTGCCGCTGAAAAGCGTCGCACCCAGATAACTCAAGGTCAGCAAGACGGCATCCGCAAGCAGTTGCAGCGCACGCTTGTGTGCACGCTCTAACTGCAAAAGGTGGGCCAAGCCGCCATCTAGCATAACAAGTGACATTTCGCTTCTGCGACCTTCTGCTTAATCGACATCAGTGGAACAGTGCCCAATGCAATAATTTGATTCACATGGCCATATGGCCCATGCAGATCAAATGCGGTTCTTGGCCAAATGCCCAGCCGGACCATTCGCCGATTTCAGGCAATACAATTCCCTACTGGTGCGCCGTTTTTCCAGACAGCACAACCCAAAGTGGTTTTTTCAGCGGGAAATCGCACACATACCGGCTGCCCAGCGCTCGGGTTCCGCCTATGCTGTGACTTGGCTCCGAAAATGGGGCCGCTGACCGCTTTTTCTGGCAGTCTCCTATCACCCGCGCAACGCGCAGGCCGGAAAAACCGGCGGATTTTCGGCTGCGCATGTTTCGCCCGCTTTTGCCCGGTGCGTACCTAGCCTATACTCATCGTGAGGTAAAAAAATAACAGGCGGGCAAAATCATGGGAATGACACGGCGACATTTCGGCATCGGCATCGGAGCCCTCGGGCTGGCGGCCTGCGGCGACATGCGAGGGCTGGGCGGCACGGGCAGCGCAGCAGCGGCGACACCGCTGGCCAGCGATCTGCGCCCCGCTGCGAATGCGGGATATGATGCATGGGTTGCAGGGTTTCGGGCGCGTGCAGGCGGCTACGGCATTTCCAGCAGCACGTTAGAGCAGGGGTTTCGCGGCGCAGGGTATTTGCCGGGCGTCGTCACACGCGACCGCAATCAGACCGAATTCACCCGCACCCTTGAGGACTATCTGGCCATTGCCGCCTCGGACGAGCGGGTGACAAAAGGACGCGCCGCTTATGCGCGCCATCGCAGTACGCTGAACGCGCTGGAGGATCGCTATGGCGTCGATGCGCGCATCATCGCGGCGATCTGGGGCCTTGAGAGCTTCTACGGCGAGCGTCGCGGCAACGTGCCGGTCATCTCGGCCACCTCGACGCTGGCCTTCGACGGGCGGCGCGGCGCGTTTTTCGAAAAGCAGCTGGTTGCGGCGCTCAAGATCATCCAGAAGGGCGACATCACCGCCGACCGCATGCTGGGCAGTTGGGCCGGCGCCATGGGCCACACCCAATTCATCCCCACATCCTACGAGGCGTTCGCGGTGGATTTCACCGGCGACGGGCGGCGCGATATCTGGTCAGAGGATCCCAGCGACGCGCTGGCCTCAACCGCCGCCTACCTGTCGCGCAATGGCTGGACGCGCGGTCTGGAATGGGGGCGCGAGGTGACGGGCAGCGCCGCTGGCGGGCGTATCATTCAGCCGCAGGCAGGCGGTCCCCGCTTTGCCGTCACAGGCAATTTCAATGCGATCAAGCGCTATAACAATTCGGATTCCTATGCGATCGGGGTCGGCCATCTGGCAGATCGGATCGGCGGCGCCGGGCCGCTCAGGTCCAGCTTTCCGCCCGATGCGAATGGACTGACGAAACAGGACCGCGTGACCTTGCAGCAGCGCCTGACCGCGCGTGGCTTCGACACAGATGGAGCTGATGGCGTGATTGGATCCAAGACCGAGGATGCCATCCGCGCCTATCAATCCAGCAGCGGCCAGCCCGTTACCGGCGTGCCCTCGACGCAACTTCTGAACAGTCTCAGGTAACGTCGTCTGGCCCACCTGCTGTGCGGTGGGCCAGACGACAACGGCGCATAACTTATTCTGAAATCACGAAGATATTAGCCCTTCATCTCAGATACCCATACCTGCACCGGTTCCAGAGAGATGCTGTTCAGGCACCTCGCGCGGCGGCTTTGGCGGTGTGTCGCCGGGCAGGTCATGCGGCACCTCTTCGGGTGGTTGTGGCACGTTTTCCGGTGGCAGATCGTTGGGCACCTCGACCGGAGTCGGGTCTGGCCTGCCGGGGTTCAACGGGCCGGGGTTCGTGGGGCGGCCCGGTTGCGCGAATTGCGGCGCGGTGGAATGGGTCATGGCACTTCTCCTACATGGGTGAGCTAAAGAAACATGGCTGACAAAACCTGTGACGTTAATCCGTCTAAGGCGCATGTTTATCTGAATACTAACCCAAGCTGCACACGCCCGGTTCCGATCGCAGCCAAATTAAACCGGCAAAGATTTTAGCGCACATGGGTGCGAGCAAATCTGCATCGCTCACTCGTCTGACCAAAAATCCGTCATAAATCTCAGCGTGATAGCTCACACCAGAGCGGCGTCGTTTCTGCCATACACGAATAGAAACTGAGGCGGTTTGTGGCGAATGTGTCGGCCCGGCTTGTCCTGCGCATGTTGTGAACTCCTCAGTCTGCGGGCGTCAGCGCTGGATCGTCTCCCGCAGTTTGACGGACCCTTTTACTGAAGCTCTGGGAAATACTCAGCCGGAGACAGCAATCTGTCATCAAACCCGTGGTTCCCGCTGGTTAGCAGGATGATGTCCGGCCCAATCCAGAGGCCGTCCCCAGACGGTGAGGCGGCGGCCGTTGCTTCGCGAACCGCCATCTCGCCTTGCTGCACCGGGCTGTCAAAGGACGCAGCCAGCACGCGGCCATTCTCCAGCCCGCGCAGAACCGAGTGGTTCACATAGCTCGCCAGCAAACCCGGACTGGACGGCGATGTTTGCGCAGCAAGCAGCCCAAGCGCCGCCTCGATCGCGGGCGCGCTGCCGATGAGGTAGTCGGCACTGGGGTGACGCAAAAGGGCGGCTTCGACCAGATCAAGCTGCGCACGAAATCCGGTATCTGCGCTGTAAACCTCGGTTATATTGACTGAACTGGCCGACAACCCTTCCCGCAGCCCGACCTCCAGCGGGGCGGTCCAGCCCGACATTGCAGGCCCGGTCAGAAAAATGGCAGTCTTCGGCGGCGATCCGGCGGGATTCAGCCCGCTCAGGTGTTCGCCCAGATGACGCCCCATGTCCCGCCAATCGACGCCGATATGCCCGCTGAGTGCGCCCGAGTGCAATTCATTGACCAGCCCGAAAACCGGCACCTGTCCCGCCACCTGCGCTACCTTGTCAATCAGATCGGCGTGATCTGACGTGACCGCACCAATCAGGATCGCGCCTGCGCCCTGCGCTACGCAGGCGTCCATCTGGTCGATCTGCGCCGCGCGGGCAAGGTATCCGCCCGCCTCGAAAAACAGCAAATCGACATTCTGCCTTGCTGCCTCCTGCTCCAGCCCAAAGCCGACGCTGAGCCAGTATTCATCTTTGAAATGCGGCACCAATGCGCAGAGCAGCATCCGCTCGGCTGCGCTGGCTGAATTCATCCCGGCAACGGCGATTGTGCAGGCCAATGCGGCCCCGTAAAGTCCGGCTATGAGGCAAGCAAGTTTTGACACGCGATTGATCCGGATCCTGAGTGCCATGGCTGCGCTTGCCATCATGGTGGGCGTGGCCGCGATTGGCGTCAACCGGTATCTGGTGCGCACTCAGGATGATCTGGTGCGCCCCAGCCTGCCCGCGATACAGCTTGCCAGCCGGATCGGGGCCGCG
>RCMY010004145.1_pt1 | contig 12629 bp, 12 predicted proteins | sample 2041341 | NCBI WGS metagenome assembly RCMY01 (sample SAMN09708234, study PRJNA481090) | Marine sediment metagenome, whole genome shotgun sequencing project. | reverse complement strand
CCCAGGCCAAGGCAATCTCGCGCGCAATCTCGGCGCCACGTTCGGCAAGAATGCTCCGAGGTTCACCAAGGTAAGAGGCCGTGAATTCAAGTGGTGTCGGTTGAAACCCAGGGTCAAACTCCTCGATCTGATCAAGCGCCAACAACCCTGACGCCAAAGCGCGCGGGTAGGGACCGACTGCAATCCCGGCGGCAATCATCTGTAGGCTGGCTGACAGCGACGCCGACGTATAGACCCGCACATTCGGCCCGACGCGGCGCGACAAATCGGCCATTAGTTCGCGGTGGGGCCGGGTCTTTGCGGCATAGGAAATCACCGGTGTTTCACGCAAATCAACCTCGCCGCTCCCTTTGGATTTGTACCAATGCAGATGAAACTTCGGCAGCGCGGTGTTCTCGACAGTAAACTCTGAAACAGGTCCCATCAAAAATGCCAGATCAATGCCCTGTTGCAAAAGACTGTTGCGCAAATTGCCCGATATATCGACGGTCAGATCGATATTAACCCGCGGGTACTCAGCGCTGAAGGCCTTCAAGAACTGCGGCAACCAAGCCTGCGCGATCGTCTCCGAGGATCCGATCCGGAACAGACCTTCAATGTCGGATGGATTGGCCACCCGTTTGACGATCTCCTCGTGAACGAACAGCATTTGCTCCGCGTATCCAAGCAGCATCGTGCCGCGTTTTGTCAGGGTCACGCCCTTGGTGGTCCGCTCTAGAACGCTCACGCCCAACTCGGCTTCCAAGGTTGCGATGCGTGTCGAGATCGCGGGTTGTGACAGGCTGAGGTGATCAGATGCGCGTCGAAAACCGCCAAGCCGCGCGACCCAATAGAACGTCTTCAACTGCTCAAAAGTCATCGCATCGCGCTTTCGTCTTTCAGCGGCGAAATTGCTGGACACTTGTCGCCGGGCCACTCAGGTTCGCCAACAGTATCAACGTTTTCAGGACCGTGACATGCAATTCAACACCGAAAATGGCCCGATGTCCTTCGTGATTGACGATGTTGTTGTGGCAGGATGGACAGGGCGCAACGCCGCCGGAGTTCAACATCATATCGACGAACTTGCTGCAATCGGGGTCGCGCCGCCGTCCACTGTCCCATTGTTTTACCGCGTTTCAAAGTCGCTTTTGACATCCGACAGCGTTGTCGATGTGCTTGGTGACACCTCCTCCGGCGAAGCCGAACCGATGATCGTGCGCCAAGGCAACGGCCTGTGGCTCGGCCTTGCCTCTGATCACACTGACCGCGCACTTGAAACCACCTCGGTCGCCGCATCCAAGCAAATCTGCGCCAAACCCTGCGCAACGGAACTGTGGGACTTCGCCGACGTCGAGGCGCATCTTGACGCGATTACAATCCAGTCGTGGATCGAAGAAAATGGCGCATGGGTCCTGTATCAAGATGGGACGCTTGGGGATATTCGTCCCTTGGCGTCTCTGATCGAGGCATCCCGACTACCGCCAAATTCCGCCATGCTTTGCGGTACGTTCGCGGCCATCGCAGGCGTGCGTGCGGCGCCGAGGTTTCGCGCGGTGATGCGCGACCCGGTGCGCGGCAAGGAGATCACCCTGACTTACGAAGCGCGCCCTCTGCCGGTTGTGGCCTAGACCCAATCCGCCGATGGACGCCCCGCAATGGACATGGCATGAATGGGCGTCTCATTCATCACTCTAGGGTCCGAACATGCCGCGTTTTTCTGCCAATCTTGGATTTCTCTGGACAGAAATGCCACTGCCTGATGCGATCCGCGCCGCCCACAAAGCGGGCTTTGTGGCCGTTGAATTGCACTGGCCCTACGACACACCGCCCGAAGACGTGCGCGCCGCAATCGACGAAACGGGTGTAGCGCTGCTTGGGCTGAACACACTGCGCGGCGATGTGGCAGGCGGCGAAAACGGCCTCACCGCCTTGCCGGGCCGCGAGACAGAGGCGAAAGCCGCAATAGATCAATCGTTTGCCTACGCCGCCGTCATTGGCGCGGGCGCGGTCCATGTCATGGCCGGGAACGCAAAAGGTGACGCGGCTCATGCCACATTTGTCGACAATCTCCGATATGCCTGCGCCAAGGCAGTGCCCGCCGGGCTGAAGGTTCTCATTGAGCCTCTGAACCGCAACGACGCGCCCAACTACTTCCTTCGCACCACGGACCAAGCCGTCGCGATCATTGATGAAGTGGGAGCGCCAAATCTCAAGCTGATGTTCGATTGTTATCACGTCGGACGAAACGAAGGCGATGTCCTCACCAGACTGACATCTCTGTTGTCGTATGTTGGACATATCCAATTCGCAGGAGTCCCGGCGCGCGGCACGCCGGATGTGGGCGAGTTGAATTACACTTACCTGTTCCAGGCGATCGATAAACTCGGCTGGTCGACCCCACTTGGTGCAGAATACAAACCCGGCGGCCCAACCGAACCAACGCTTGGATGGATGGACACTTTGCAATGACGACCACACCGCGCGATCAAACTCAACAGCAATCTGGATAACGCGTCATGGTCAAACTCATCAAGTCTTCAGCGCACCTTGTGGCCGATGCGCGGGCGCGCATTGAAGAAATCGAAACGGTCGATCTGATTGCAAATCTTGACGATCCGAACCTTGTTATTGTCGATATCCGCGACATTCGGGAACGGCAACGCAGCGGCTTCATCCCAGGTAGCGTTCACGCGCCTCGCGGCATGGTTGAATTTTGGATTGATCCGGATAGCCCCTATTTCAAGCCGGTGTTTGGTGAGGACAAGGCATTCGTTTTCCATTGCGCCAGCGGCTGGAGATCAGCGCTAACAGTCGCAACCCTTCAGGATATGGGCTTCAAGGCCGCGCATCTGAAAGACGGGTTTTCGACTTGGGAAACGCACGGTGGACCTGTCGAACACATAGACTCCGTGCAGAAATAACGACGCCGCAACGCAATTGAGATTTCTCACGATGAGCACAGAACGAGACAAAACATTCCTCGTCAGCCTCTTTGACGCAGCCGTCGCCGCGGCGGATCCAAAACTGGTATTGGCGGCGTATCTACCACCCCCACCCAAGGGCCGCACTGTTGTGATCGGAGCGGGCAAAGGGGCTGCGCAAATGGCCGCCGCCTTCGAAGATCTGTGGCCAACTCCGTTCAATGGTGTCGTGGTCACGCGCTACGGATACAGCGCCCCGACCCGAACGATCCGCGTTCTCGAAGCCTCGCACCCGGTTCCGGATGCCGCGGGTGTCATAGCGACCAAAGCCTTGTTCGACGCCGTGTCAGACCTTGGCCCGGACGATCTGGTGGTGGCCTTGATATGCGGCGGAGGATCCGCACTTCTGCCTGCACCGCCAAGCGGAATGACGCTCGCTGACGAAGCCGCCCTGAATGAAAGCCTTCTGGCGTCCGGCGCGCCAATCTCGGTCATGAACGCAATCCGCAAACAGATAAGCGGCATCAAGGGTGGTCGGCTCGCCGCCGCGGCCCACCCCGCCCGCGTTGTAAGCCTTATTGTTTCGGACGTCCCGGGAGACGATCCGGCACAAGTCGCCTCCGGTCCGACCGTCCCCGATCACGTGACCCGCCGCCAAGCCCTTGATCACATCGCGGCCTATGGCATTGAACTGCCCAAGGTGATCCAATCCCATCTGGCCAGTGATATGGGCCTCCCCCCCAAAGCCGACGATCCGGTCTTTGCAAACAACGAAGTGCACGTCATTGCCTCGGCGACCCTGTCGCTTGAAGCCGCCGCCGAAGCCTCAATGGCCGCCGGCGTGCCTGCGGTGATCCTGTCGGACGCCATCGAAGGCGAAGCCCGCGACGTCGGCCAAGTCCATGCCGCAATCGCCCGTGAGGTGCGCAACCGTCAGCGCCCATTTGTGCCGCCTGTCGTTATTCTGTCCGGTGGCGAAACCACCGTAACCATCCGTGACAAAGGCGGGCGCGGGGGCCGCAACACCGAGTTCTTGCTGTCTTTTGCAGGTGGGATCGAGGGCGCCGCGATCACGGCACTTGCCGCCGACACCGACGGCATCGACGGCTCTGAGGACAACGCAGGTGCTTTTGCCGATGGCTCAAGCTGGAAGCGGATGCGTCAAGCCGGTATTGACCCAGCGGCGACTTTGGCGACCCATAACGCCTGGGTCGCGTTTGACGCCGTGGGTGATATTTTCGCGCCCGGACCTACCGGCACAAACGTCAACGATTTTCGAGCGATCCTAATCCGATAACACCGCCCTATTGCGCCCGGAACAAAGCGCGCCCTACAAAGGTCAACGGCGCCCGGCCTGAACAGCACACAAGGAACAACGATATGTCAGACTCTCCTCTCGCTTTGGTCACAGGTGGCGCACAGGGCATCGGATATGCCAGCGCCGAAGCTCTTATGGCCGATGGTTTTCGCGTCATTCTGGCGGATATAAAGGCCGACGCGGTGGTAGCGGCGGCAGAGCGGCTTGGCGCTGTCGCGGGTCTCGTGTGTGACATGGGCGACGCCGATCAGGTGCTGGCGATGTTCGACAAAATCGAAGCCAACTACGGCCCCGTGACGGCCCTTGTAAACAACGCCGGTATAGCCGCTGCGGGTGACTTTCTGACCTACGATCTCGCGACCTTCGATCGGGTTATCAGCGTCAATTTGCGCGGCGTTTTTGTCGCTACGCAACGCGCCGCGCGCACGATGGTGGACAAGGGAATTGAGGGCGCAATCGTCAATATGTCGTCGATCAACGCGCAGGTCGCGATCCCGGCCATTCCTGCTTATTGCGCCTCAAAAGGCGGCGTGATGCAGATCACCAAAGTCTCGGCATTGGCGCTTGCCCCTCACAACATTCGCGTCAACGCCGTCGGCCCCGGATCGATCGACACGGAAATGATGGCTGGCGTGAATTCCAATCCGGAAGCGATGAAAATTGCTATGTCGCGCACACCGTTAAAGCGCCCCGGCACGGCCAAAGAAATCGGCGATGTGGTCGCGTTTTTGTGTTCCAAGAAGGCAAGCTACATCACGGGCGAGACCATCTACGTGGACGGTGGTCGCCTTGGGCTGAACTACACCGTCTGATCTGGTTGCCAGCCGTCAAACATCGGATGCGTGGGCGTCAAAGGCAGTGAAACCCGCGCCCCGTTTTTGGCCGCGTCATAAATGGCTGTCACAAGTTCGATGGACGCGGCTCCATCCTCAAACGTCACCTCGCGTCCGTCTTTGCCTTGCAGGGCGTCCGCAATGGCATCAAAGGCGCCGATATAGCCGGGCTTTGCGTCTTGCGTCCGCGAGACGACAAGATCGATGTCGCTCTGCCGGTCTGGGTCGCGCGCCTCAAAGCTCCACGGTCCTGTTGCAGGTGCGTAGGGCGTCGTCCCGGAAGTCGCCGTGAGCCACTCAAACACCAGCCGCAACCGCGTTTCATCCCGCGCCGCGCCAAGCGTGATAGAGCTGGTTGCAAGCGCTCCGCTGGCCATTTCGAACGCTATCGCGGCACAATCTTCAGTCTCAATCCGGTTGATCCGCGTCGTAGTCATGGCCGAAACCTGCGCGACCGGCCCCATTAAGTGGGTCAACAGATCATGGATGTGGATCGCGTGACCAAGCACCGCACCGCCTTGCTCCCCCGCCCAAGTCCCGCGCCATGGAATGTCGTAGTATTCCGCTCCGCGCGCCCAATGCGTCTCAAGCGAAGCGACCTGTCCGGCACCGGCCAAGCCTTCCGCAATAAGCGACTCAAGCGCCGAAACCGCAGGCCCGTACCGGTACTGAAACACCGGAAAGAACGTCGCAGGGCTGGCATTGATCGCTCTTTGCAGCGCCTCGATATCAGCCAGCGACGTCGCAATAGGTTTCTCGCAAATGACGTGCTTGCCAGCCGCTAAAGCCTGCAACGACGTTGCCACATGCAAATGCGGCGGCAGACAGATGTCGATCAGATCGATTGAGGGATCATCAAGCGCGACCTGTATATCGGCGGTTCGTCTTATCGTGGCGTCCACTGCCTCCGCACGCATTTCGTCTCGGTCCACAATCAGGCTCACATCGAACCGATCCGGCAAGGCGCGGTAAGCGGCCAAATGCTCGGCCCCGATGCCCGCGCCAAGAATAGCAACCGTGATCACGTCCCCGCCCCTTCGGCCAACGCCTGTGCCTGCAATGCAAGTTCCATCACCGAAAAGCAGTGCTCCTGAGACATGGCGGTTTCAGTTCGATCCTCGATGTCCGCCAAAAGTCGGGCGAAATACGGCAGCCCCGCCGCGCTTGCGTCGATCATCTCGCACCTGTCGCCATTGACCAAAACGACGTGGTCGGTTCCCGGGCGCCCACCGACATCCACGTATTTGCGCAGCTCAATATAGCCTTGTGTGCCAAGGATCGTCAGCCGCCCATCGCCCCAGTTCGGCAGGGCATCGGGCGTAAACCAATCCACCCGAATATAGCCGGTCGCCCCGTCCGAACGGAGTGCGATCTCGCCGAAGTCCTGCAGACCCGGATCGCCTGGATTCGCGCGATTGGCCACCAATGCGTGAGAAATCTCCGCGCTCGCCGCGCCTGAGTAGTGCAAAAACTGATCAATCTGATGCGACGCGATATCGGTCAGAATGCCACCGTATCGCGCGCGCTGAAAGAACCAGTCCGGTCGTGTGGCCCGGTTCAACCGGTGCGGCCCTAAACCAACGGTCTGAACGACCTGCCCGATCTCTCCTGCGTCAACGAGGGCACTGGCCATGGTCGAGCATGGAGTTTCAAACCGTTCAGAGAAATTGACCGACCATATTTTGCCGGTTCGCGCCACACAGGCGTGGATCGTTTCAAGCTGTTCCAGCGTGGTGCAGCCCGGCTTGTCGACCATAACATCAAGGCCTGCGTCCATCGCTTTAATGGCCAGTGAAGCGCGATCCGCCGGAACGGCCGAAATCAAGGCCAAGCTCGCCCCGGCCCCAAGCGCATCCTCCAAATGGTCGAACCGACGCAGTTCGGGAAATCGTTTTGTATAGCCCGCCAGCGTCTCCGGAGTGCCGTCCGTCCAGAACCCAAGGCAGTCACCACCCGCCGCCGCGGTTTGCTCAGTCATGCCGAAAATATGCCGGTGATCCAAACCAATGGCGACAAATGAAACACTCATGTCGATCTCACTTCCGTCACCATTTTTGTTTTTGTGGACCGCTCCATAGCGTCAATAACCGCGTGGCTTTGCAGAGCAAACCGACCGGTGCACGACGGCGCGCGCTTGTCCGTAATCGCTGCGGCAAAGTCCTCAATCACGCCTTGATGCCATTGATGGGTGAACGCCATCGCATCAGCGCCCCCGCCGGTGCCATTAGCTTGCTCGCCAAGGGTTTCGCTCCGGCCGTCCAAATAGGACATCTCCAAGATACCGTTCTCCAATCTTGCATGGGCCTTCGTCCCCTGAATGGAAATGCTCTCGGCGCCGCCTGGAAAAAATGACGTCGTTGCTGTCAATGTTGCGACTGCACCCCCTTCAAATTCCATAAGCGCCCCAGCCCAATTTTCGGCCTCCATCCGATGCAAAGATGTCGTCGTCATCATGGCTTGCACGCGTGCCACCGGGCCTAACAGCCAAAGCGCCAAATCAAGCGTGTGGATCGCTTGGCTGATCATGACACCGCCGCCGTCACGCGCGTAACTGCCGCGTCCGGGCGCGTCGTAGTAGTCCTGATCGCGCCACCAAGGAACTCGTATCTCCGCCGCAACAAGATCGCCCAACGCACCATCGTCTACTAGGGCCTTAAGGGCCTGAGAGGCAACGCGCATACGGTGTTGAAAGATCACGCCAGTCACAACACCGCGCGCCTCACAATGCGCGACGATCTCGGTTGCGGCTGCAAGATCGCGCTCAATCGGTTTTTCCATCAACACTGGCAGACCAGCTTCGGCCAACGCCGATACAATGTCCGCGCGCGCATTTGGTGGCGTTGTGACAATCGCGAAATCTAACGACGGATCAGAGCAAAGAGCGCGCAGGTCAGGGTAGATGTGCGCCCCTGCAGCATGCTTCCGCCCATAGGCCTGCGCGCGGTCAAAGTCGCGTCCAAGCAGTCCGGCCAATTCGACAACATTGCTGTCGGAAAGGGCGCTCAGGTGTGTTCCAGCAACCATCCCATGACCGATCAATGCGGCTTTCATTGCAGCCCCTTGTTAAAGAACGCGAACGCATTTGGCCGCAGCGCTACCACTGCCCTGCCGGTACAATTGCCCCACGAAACCCAACAACCTTAGCCGCAAAATTATGGCCAGCTCTCAAGGCATCGGCCTGCGAAGCACCACGCAATCGCGCCGCCAAATAGCCGCCGTTAAAGCTATCTCCGGCAGCAGTTGTGTCGACGACCTTCTGAGCCGGCGCGTACTCTTGCGCGACCGGCTCACCGATAGACAACGGCCCGGATGCCCCGCGTTTCAAGGCGCCCATGCCCGCAATTGCCAGACATTTGCTCTGCACTTCTTCGGCTGACTGCCCGAATAAATCCATCTCGTCGTCAATCGAAGGCAGGGGAATATCGCAAAAAGACCAGAACGCCGATGTGATTTCGCGGGCTTCCGCTGTGGCCCACAATCTCGGGCGGTGATTGTTGTCGAACGCCACTCGCACGCCTGACGACCGAAGGTAGTCAATCAGCGCAAGGCGCACGCTATGAGGCAGAATGGCCATGCTGATCCCTGAAAGGTACACCAGATCGTATCCTTCCAGCGTCGAAAAGTCATGATCAGCAAACAACTGTCGCGCAGCCGCTGCACTTCGCCAATAGGTAAACGACCTCTCGCCGCTCTCGCTGAGAGAAATGGCATAAAGGCCCGGATTCCGCTCTGGATCCAAGCCGATGCGGTCGACCCCAAGCCCTTCGCCATGGATGAAATCGCGTATGCGATCCGAGAACGGATCCGTCCCGACACAGGTTATATAATCGACCTCCAACTCAGGTGCGCCTCGCTTAAGGTAAACAGCCGTGTTCAACGTGTCGCCCGCGACGGCCAATGACGCCGTATCGCCGTTTAGCGACACTTCAATCATCGCCTCTCCGACGCACGCGACGCGCATTTCACGAACCAGCCTTGTAATGCGCGGCATAAAAATCAACCATTTGCGGGACCATGTCCTCTGAACGGCCGTCCGCAATTGCTGCGTTCAATCCGTTAAGCGCAGATTGCGACATGATGCTATCGACCCCGGCTTCCTTGGCCATCTGAACGTAATAGCCGACGTCTTTCGCGCCGTTTTTGATGGCGAACGCTAACTGCATCGGATCTCCGTCCACGCCGTAGGCCTTGACGAAATCCATCATGCCGGACCGCAAAGGCCCGGCCGCCATGACGTTGTAGACCTTCTCGCGGTCGACCCCCATGACGTCGGCCATCGCAAAGGCTTCGGACATGGCGTTCGCGGTGGTCATGGCAAAGAAGTTGTTGATCAACTTGATCGTGTGTCCTGCACCAAGGTCTCCCAGATGGAAAACATTCTCTCCAAGGTCCTGAAGCACCGGCTCAACGCGATCAAAAGCAGCCTTGTCCCCGGACCCCATGATGTTCAACAAACCGTCCTTGGCGTGCAGCGGCGTGCGCCCCAAAGGAGCATCCAGATAGCTGCCACCCGCAGCCGCAACCTCTGCGCCTAAAATGCGCGTCGACGCCGGAAGCGACGTGCCAAAGTCAATTACCACCGCCCCATCGCGCATACCCGCGATCACGCCGTCACCGCCGCGCATCCGGGCCTCAACGCTGCTCGATGTGTCCATGCACAGCATCACAATGTCGCTGGCGGCCGCCACTTCACGTGCCGTGCCAACTTCGGTAGCCCCCCGAGCAACAGCAGCATCAATATTGGGTCGGGACCGGTTAGCCGTGATCGTTACATCATAGCCGCGCGCCTGAAGCCGCTCGACCATAGCCGAGCCCATAAGCCCGAGCCCGATAAATCCAATTGCAGGTTTGGTCATCTCATCATCCTCTTTCATAATTCTGTCACAACGAGCGCCGCGCCGCGGCGTCCCAATTCATCCGAACATTTGGCACCAGCACCGTTCCCGGCTGACACGACCGAAACACGCCTGGAAAGCCGCGCTATTTCTGGCCGCATATCGTCTGTCCACGTCGTCATGCAGGCATCCATTGTGGTCGCCTCGATCGTGACGCTGGGATAGAGGGCGCGAAACCGCATTTCTTGATCTGCTTGCACATGCGCGCGTCCACCCGAGCGAAACCAGTCGCCAATCTCGTCTGCCGACGTCAAATGCAGATCGTCTGGATCACCACCAAGCTTCATATACATTTTGCCGTCCGGATAGCGGATCGGCGGCAAGGCATAGTGTCCTTCCGGCGTTCCCATAACAAGCGAAGGCAGATACGCCAAGCGGGCGGCTTCAACCTCGGACAGCTCAAACAATGACACCGTTCGTGCGCAAACACGGTAGCGCCGCGCACGGCCCAAAACGTGATCCGTCATCCCTCCAGCGGCCACCAGAATCTGGTCAAAAACCTGCATGCCGGCGCCAGTCCGCACACGCACTCCCGCAGCGGTTTCCTCAATGCCATCGACAGCGACGTCCAAAATAGTGGCGCCAGCGGCTTGCGCCAGTTTCGTTTGCGCAGCCACCAATCGGCGCGGTGAAATGTGCCCGCTGTCGTGCGGCTCCCACAAAACACTCCAGCCTTCCTCAAACGTCATGTCGGGAAAAGTATCCACAATTTCAGGGCCGCTAAGCTCTTGATGCAAAATACCTAAATTAACCGCGACTTTGCGTGCATCACGCAGAAACTCACCGTCCTGCGCCCCTGCCATCAACGCGCCAACCGGAGAAAAGAACGAGATGCCGGACGCCGCTTCGATCTCATCATACCGTGCAATGGAGGCCATCGAGGCCTCGGCCCAATACCGATCCGTCGCATTCTTGCGCGTGATCCGTCCTTCGTCATAGTGACTTGCAAAAACACCTCTGTGGGTCGCCTTGTTGGCAGGTTCACGGGGACCGATCACCACTGGCGCATAACCCGCTATGGCCAGATGACGCGCCGCCGCACTGCCCATCAGGCCGCAACCGATCACAGCAATAGAGGGAACATCTCGCATGCGTGTCTCTCAATCTGGACGAAGCGTATCGATCAGCGGCAGCATCGCGTCCTTATCGGGTTCGATCCCGCTATAGGCCGCGAACGAGCCGATAATCATGTGACGAAACAGATCAAAGCCGGAAATTGTCGTCAGCCCTTGCGCGCCTGCCGCCCGCAAAAAAGTCGTCTGTGTCGGGGTATATACAGCGTCGAATGCCCAGATCTGTGACGCAACCGCGTCCAGAGCAAAGGCCGACCGCCGGTCGTCGCCCATCCCCAAAGCCGAGGCATTTACCAACCCGTCGGCCATCTCGATCACGTCGAATGTGTCCCGCATCGCAACCGCGCGTACCGGTCCGCCGACAAGCGCTGCAAGCTCCTCTGCGACGCCCCGTGCCGGGTCCCAAACTGCCACATCGGTTGCGCCCAAAGCTACAAGCGCTGGCACAATCGCGCCCGCCACTCCGCCCGCGCCCGCGACGGCCACTGCTCCGGGCGACGCGTCGCCCATGACCGCCTCCCAGGCACCCAAAAACCCCGTGTAATCAGTGTTAAATCCGCGCATTTCGGGGTGAAACGTCAAAAGGTTAGACGCCACCAGGTGCGCGGCTTCGGCAATCATCCCGTCCCCCGCCCGCAAGCGCGCGGCCTTCTTATGTGGATGCGTGATCGTCACCCCCGTCCAATCCGCAGCGATCAGTTCCTCAATCTTTGCGTCGAAGTCGAAGTTTGGGTCGTCCCCAGTATCGATGGGCGTGAAATCCGTTGTCAGTCCATGTTCGCGGCTAAGCAATTCCATCGCCGCGGAAAACCGCGAGCGCCCGATGTGATCCCCAATAAGTCCAAGTCGAATGACCTTGCTTGCGCTCACATCACCGCTCCGATTTGCCATGGCACGAACTCGTAGTCACCCAAGCCCTGCGTCTCGGATTTTGTGCGCTCACCAGACGCAACCCTCAGAAATGCCTCGTAAATCTCGCGTCCTTTGGTTTCGACCGTGACGCCGCCATCCAAGATATCTCCGGCGTTGATGTCCATGTCATCGGTCATCCGCTCATACATCCGCGAGTTTGTCGCCACCTTGATCGTGGGGGCGGGTTTCGAGCCAAACGCCGACCCACGCCCCGTGGTAAAGCACACCAAATTGCAGCCGGCAGCGATCTGCCCCGTGACGCTCGCCGGGTCATAGCCGGGGCTGTCCATAAACGTGAATCCGCGCGCGCGCACTGGTTCGGCGTACTTATAAACCCCCATCAACGGCGTGGTGCCACCCTTTGCCGTCGCTCCAAGCGACTTCTCCAGAATGGTCGTAAGCCCGCCCTTTTTGTTGCCGGGCGAGGGGTTGTTGTCCATCACGCCCTTGTTGCGCGCGGTGTAATCTTCCCACCAGCGAATGCGCTCGATCAGTTGCTCGCCGATCTCTTTGGTGGCGGCGCGCTCAGTCAGCAAATGCTCCGCGCCATAAACCTCCGGCGTCTCCGCCAAGACCCCTGTGCCGCCTTGTGCGACCAACAAGTCGCAAGCGTACCCAAGTGCCGGGTTCGCCGTGATGCCGGCCCAAGCATCGGCCCCGCCACACTGCAACGCCACCATCAATTCTGACGCTGG
>RCMY010004144.1_pt1 | contig 12629 bp, 11 predicted proteins | sample 2041341 | NCBI WGS metagenome assembly RCMY01 (sample SAMN09708234, study PRJNA481090) | Marine sediment metagenome, whole genome shotgun sequencing project. | reverse complement strand
GCCGATGACCCGGATGATCTGGAGGCGCTTGATGCCGCATGGGAAGAGGAGGAAGTCACTTTCGGTGCCGGCTCCGCTCCCCAGGACGCGGGCGAATGTCCGCAAGCGGCCGCAATGGTCAACCGTTTTGCCGTACCTCCCAATTCCGAACCCGTGAGGAGTAACTGACATGGCTGATTATCTGAATCATCTGATCTTTGGCATTTATCCCTATATCGCGCTGTCGGTACTGGCGCTCGGATCAATCATCCGCTTTGACCGGGAACCTTACGGCTGGCGGTCGGGCTCGAGCCAGTTGTTGCGCCGCAAACAGCTCATGGTCGGATCGGTCCTGTTCCACCTCGGTGTCATCATCATTTTCTTTGGCCATCTCGGCGGACTGCTGACCCCGATTGTCTTGTTCGATGCCTTGGGCATATCGCACAGCGCCAAGCAGATACTGGCGATTGTTGTCGGCGGGATTGCCGGAACGCTGGCTCTTGTCGGCGCCACATTGCTTTTGCACCGGCGTCTGTTCGATCCCAGAATTCGTGCGACATCAAGCTTTAGCGATATCATGATCCTGACGCTGCTATGGATTCAGTTGGTGCTGGGCATGTCGACCATACCTTTGTCGATGGGTCATCTTGATGGCGGCGAAATGGTCAAGTTCATGACTTGGGCACAGGGTATTTTCACCTTCCAGTCCGGCGCATCGAGCTTCGTTGCTGATGCCCATATCGTCTTCAAACTGCATCTTGTGCTTGGCCTGACGATACTCTTGCTATTCCCGTTCACGCGGCTGGTCCATATGCTATCCGCTCCGGTTCGCTATCTCTGGCGTTCCGGCTATCAGATTGTGCGTTCGCGTAAAATGGCGATGCGCAATGGATGATGTAATGGAAAATGTAATGGAAAAGATCAGCGTTGCCGGAATCGAAATTGCACAGAGCGATATCGCGGCAGAGGCCCAAAACCATCCGGCGCAAAAGCCCGACGAAGCCTGGGTCCATGCCGCCAAAGCGCTTGTCGTCCGGCAATTGTTGCTGAACGAGGCCGACCGGCTTGATATTGTAGCACCCAGCCTGACCGACGCCGATGGCCACAAATTGGCCCCCGACGACGCCCGGATCGAGGCGCTGCTGGATCAGGAAGTCAAAACGCCATCAGCCGATGACGAGACCGCAAGGCGCTATTACGAGCATCATCAGGAGCGCTTTTCATCGCCGACAATTGTCGAGGCAGAGCATATATTGTTTGCAGCGTCGCCGGATGATGAATTTGCCTATTCCCTGGCGACCGGCGATGCGCGCGGTGCAATCCGGACGTTGCAGGCAGAGCCAAAGCTTTTCGGCAAGATGGCCAAAGAACTCTCTGCCTGTTCTTCCAAGGAACATGGCGGCAATCTGGGTCAGATTGGCCCTGGGCAAACGGTCGAGCCATTTGAGCAGGCCCTTTTTGCGTTGAAAGAAGGGGAACTCTGCGATCATCCGGTAAAATCGCGTTTTGGTGTCCATGTCATTCGTGCAGGCCGCCGGGTAGAGGGAGAAACATTGCCCTTCGAAGCCGTCCGGCAAAAGATCGCGGACTATCTCGAAGAGGCCAGTTTCCGAAAGGCCGTGTCGCAATATCTGTCGATATTGGCATCGCGCACCGAGGTTGAAGGTATCGCACTTGAAGTCGCGGACGGGCCATTGGTGCAGTGATGGATCGAATCCCGGATCGTATCGAGCCGACAGCCTCCTACCCCATAGAGCAAACCGGTGGGTTGTCCGACGCGCTGGGTCGGCGCTTTGAATATCTGCGATTGTCACTCACCGACATGTGCAATTTCCGTTGCACCTATTGTCTGCCCGATGGCTACCGGAAAGCCAAAGGTGCACCGCCCAATCTCACGCCGGAGGAAATCGTGCGTCTGGTCCGGGTATTCGCGGCGCTCGGTCTGTGGAAAATACGGCTGACCGGTGGCGAACCCACGCTTCGTAAAGAATTTACAGAGATTGCCACTGCCGTAAGCAACGTGCCGGGCATCCGCCGTCTCGCCATGACCACCAATGGCTATCGCCTGCCCGAGCGGGCGCAGAGCTTTTATGACGCTGGAATCCGCGCGATCAATATCAGCATCGATTCTCTCGACGCAGAAAAGTTCAAGCAAATCACCGGGCACGCGCGGCTCGAAGAAGTATTAGATGGCATAGAGGCGGCACGCGCAGCAGGAATTCCGGATATCAAGATTAACACGGTGCTGATGCGCGATCTCAATCACATGGAAATCGATGATTTTCTTGAATTTGTGTCGGCCCGGGATATTTCCTTGCGCTTCATTGAAGTGATGCGGACCAACGACAATCCCGGGTTTTTCAATTCCCATCATCTGCCCGGCGAAAATGTAATGGATCGATTGGAACAGCTCGGCTGGACACGTCTTCCCCGCGTATCTGGCGCGGGACCCGCCGTTGAATATGGTCACTCAGGCGCCAAGGGACGGATCGGGATTATCGCCCCTTATTCGAGAGATTTTTGCGCAAGCTGCAACCGGTTGCGCGTGTCCGCGACCGGCAAGTTTCATCTCTGCCTGTTTGGCGACGGCGGCATTGATTTGCGGCCGCTTTTGGCAAGCGACGCCCAGCATGATGAGCTGGTGGCCCGCATTATCGCCCTGACCATGACCAAGGCGCCAAGCCATTTGCTGCATCAGGGCGATAGCGGCGCCACGCCGCATCTGGCTTCAATCGGCGGCTAAAAATGATAGCAATAGGTAACAGTCCAATAACGCTCGCACTGAGCGATCGTGTTGCCGACCAGCAAAAACAAGGAAAGCTGAACCATGGCCGGGATTGACGAAGAGCTAACCTTTTATCCGCTCAGAATTGCGGTGATGACAATTTCTGATACGCGCACCGAGAAAACCGACACATCGGGCGGGTTGCTGATCGAAAGAATGACCGGGGCGGGGCATCAGCTTGCGGCCCGCGCCATCGTCACCGATGATATTGCCGCAATCCGCGCGCAGGCCAAACAATGGGTCAGCGATCCCGAGGTTGAAATCATCGTCACGACCGGAGGAACTGGCTTTACCGAGCGCGATGTCACTCCCGAAGCAATCAAGCCACTGTTCCGGCGCGACATGGATGGTTTTTCGGTGGTGTTCCATCAGGCAAGCCTTGGCACCATCGGCGTTTCTACCTTGCAGTCGCGTGCCTTTGCCGGACAGGCTGGCGACACGTTCATCTTTTGCGTCCCCGGATCAACAGGGGCATGCCGTGATGCGTGGGATCTTGTACTCTGCAAGGAGTTCGACAGCCGCCACCGCCCCTGCTCGATTGCCGGCATGGTACCGCGTTTGCATGGCCTATGTGCTTAAACCTATTGTCAAATCTCGCCGATCTCCAGCACACCCTTTTCGAGAGCCATTGCTGCCGGTGGGAGTGCGCGCTGGCGCCGCGCACGATACCTGCCTAGCGACGGGCAAATATCTAACTCCGTGTAATTGACATATATCAAGAACTAATATGCCTCCCAAGTTAGTGTTACCCCTATATATGGTATTCAGGGGGTTATAAATGCAATTCAGTAACACACTTGCCCGTGAAATTTGGGATGGGAAATATCGGTTCAATCCTACCGATGGCCGCAAGGCTGACGCAAATGTGGATGATATGATTGAGCGGGTGTCCCGCGCGGTGGCCGAAGCGGAATCGCCGAAGTTGCGAAAAAAATGGGCGGGACGGTTTGCCAAAGCTCTGACGGATTTCCGGTTCATCCCAGGGGGAAGAATTCTGGCCGGTGCCGGCACAGAGCGTCGCGTGACCTTGTTCAACTGTTTTGTGATGGGCGCCATTCCCGACAGCCTTGATGGCATATTCGCTCATTTGGGCGAGGCCGCCCGGACCATGCAGCAAGGGGGCGGAGTAGGGATGGATTTCTCCACCATCCGGCCAAAAGGAAGTCTGGTGATCGGAGTCGCGTCCGATGCCTCCGGACCTCTCAGTTTCATGGACTGCTGGGACTCGATGTGCCGCACGGTGATGTCTGCCGGCCAGCGTCGCGGCGCAATGATGGGCTGCATGGATATCGGGCACCCGGACATCGAAGAATTCATTGATGCCAAGCATGACCGCGCCCGTCTGCGGAACTTCAATCTTTCGGTGCTTGTGTCCGACGCGTTTATGGAATGCCTGGCCCAGAAAGGCGAATGGTCGCTGGTCTTTGACGGGAAAGTCCATCGTACTGTTGCCGCTACCGAATTGTGGGATCGATTGATGCGCTCTACGTATGACACGGCCGAGCCCGGCGTCATTTTTGTCGACCGCGTCAACCAGCAGAATAATCTGAACTATTGCGAAACGATCAGCGCCAGCAATCCGTGCGGCGAACAGATGTTGCCGCCTTATGGCGCCTGTCTACTGGGTTCGATCAATCTGGCGGCATTGGTTGAAAATCATTTCACAGAGACAGCACAGATAGACGATGCCGCTCTAGTTGATCTCGTTAATACGGCGGTGCGTTTTCTCGACAATGTTATTGATATTTCGCTATTTCCTCTGCCGCAGCAAGAAGCCGAAGCCAAAGCAAAGCGCCGTATCGGTCTTGGCATTACCGGGCTTGCCGATGCCTTGCTGTTTTGCGGTAAAGCCTATGGATCGGATGAAGCCGCCGACCTGACCCGCCACTGGCTGCGCCTTATAAAGCGTTCTGCCTATCGGGCATCGGCAGCATTGGCCGAAGAAAAGGGCAGCTTCCCCGCCTACGCCAAGAAAATTCTCAAACAGCCCGGGCTGGCAACGCTCGATTCCAAAACTCGCAAGCTGATAAAGGAACAGGGGCTGAGAAACGGCTGCCTGACGTCGATTGCTCCGACCGGCACTACGTCTTTGCTCGCCGGCAATGTATCTTCCGGGATCGAGCCGGTCTTTGCCTATTCCTATAACCGGCGCATCCTGAACGCGGATGGTAGCGCGCGCGAAGAAAAGGTCGAAGACTATGCCATGCAAAAATGGCGGGAGATGCGGCGCGATGAAATTCCGCCCCCGGACCTGTTTGTCAGCGCCCAGAATCTCGCACCATCCGATCATCTCAAAATGCTCGCAGCCGCGCAGGAACTGATCGACAGTTCGATCTCGAAAACGATCAACTGTCCGGAGGATATTGATTTTGAATCCTTTGCAGACGTTTATGTCGAGGGATATCGGCTGGGCTGCAAGGGGATGACGACCTACCGGCCCAATGCGATTACCGGTGCCGTCCTGAGCGTGGATAGTTCGGAAGAAACACCCGGGACAGATGAAACGCCGGCCGAGGAATCGCATCTGACAGAACTTCTGCCGCGAGAAGACCGTCTGACCGGTGCCACCTACAAGCTGAAATGGCCGCACAGCGCCCATGCAGTCTATGTCACCATCAACGACGTGATCGAAAATGGGCAGCAGCAGCCATTCGAGATTTTCATCAACTCCAAGAATATGGAACATTATGCCTGGACGCTCGGGCTAACGCGGATGATTTCTGCGGTGTTCCGGCGCGGCGGCGATGTCGCCTTTGTCCATGAAGAGTTGAAGGCGGTTTTTGATCCCGGCGGCGGCAGCTGGATACAGGGCCGCTATGTACCCTCCCTGCTCGCTGCGATCGGTTCGATCATCGAACGCCATATGCAGGGCCCCGGACACGCTGCTGCAGGCGTTTCGGCGCAAGAGGCTTTCGTACGGCAAGATCTGAAGGTTTCCACCATGCAAACCGTGCAAGCGGGGGGAGACGAAAGGCAAAGAATATGCTGCCAGCAATGTGGCAGCGTGTCCGTTGTCAGGAAGGAGGGGTGCGATAGCTGTCTGGACTGTGGCTATTCCAAATGCGGGTGAGGCTAGACGATTATGTCGGAGTGCCAGGAATCGAAACCTGCATGATATTTGGCAGATAGTTCGCGTCGTGCGTCAGCCGCAGCCCTCGAGTGCATCAGAAATGGATGCACCGAGAAACTGCGTCTGTTCGATATGCCGCTGCTATCGTTTTTGATCCCGCCACGCATTCATGCGTTCGCCATGCCGGCGAAGCTCGATCCGCGCGATCGATCTCAGATGGACTTCATCGGGGCCGTCGGCAATCCTTAGCGCGCGCATGCCGGCATAGGTCTCGGCGAGCCCGAAATCGTCAGATAGTCCGCCCGCACCATGGGCCTGCATGGCATTGTCCAGCACACGCAAAGCGGTTCGGGGCGCGGCGACCTTGATCATCGCAATTTCCAGTTTTGCGGTTTTATTGTCGGTCTTGTCCATCATATCCGCGGCCTTGAGACAAAGCAGCCGGGTCATTTCAATGTCGATTCTCGCTTCGCCCAGACGCTGCTCCCACACCGACTGATCGGCCAGTCGCTTGCCGAAGGCCACTCTCGACAACAGTCTTTCGGCCATTTTTTCGAGCGCGACTTCGGCGGCACCGATAGCGCGCATGCAGTGATGGATACGGCCAGGCCCCAGGCGGCCCTGGGCGATTTCAAAACCCCTGCCCTCTCCCAGAAGGATGTTGGACACCGGCACCCGGACATCGCGCAACACCACCTCAGCGTGCCCGTGCGGTGCGCCGTCATAGCCAAAGACGGGGAGCATCCGGACAATCTCCACACCGGGCGTGTCCATGGGCACCAATATCTGGGATTGCTGCTGATGGGTCGCCGCGTCCGGATCGGTTTTACCCATCACCACCGCAAGCTTGCAGCGGCTGTCCCCCACGCCCGACGACCACCATTTGCGCCCGTTAATGACGTAATTATCTCCGTCCCGGCGGATCGAAGTCTGGATATTGGTGGCATCCGATGAAGCCACATCCGGCTCGGTCATCAGGAAAGCCGAACGGATTTCCCCGTCCATCAGCGGGCGCAGCCATGCCGCCTTCTGCTCAGGCGTACCATAGCGATGGAGGACTTCCATATTTCCGGTATCGGGCGCCGAGCAGTTAAAGGCTTCGGAAGCAAAGCTGACCCGCCCCATTTCTTCGGCGCACAAGGCATATTCCAGATTGGACAATCCGGCCCCGTGATAATTGTCATCATCATGTTCGGAGGGCGGCAGGAACAGGTTCCAGAGCCCCTCGGAATAGGCCCGCGCCTTTAACTCTTCGATGACCGGCGGCACATCCCATCGCGTTTCCGGCGAGCCTTCCACATGGGATTTATACTTCTCCTGGGAGGGGTAAACATAGTCTACCATGAAGGCGCGCACGCGATCGCGCCAGGCCGTTTGTGTATCCGAGAGTGAGAAATCCATGTTATGATGTGCCTTTCGCGTTCGAGCAAGCCCCGTTGGCGCACGATATCCGTCCCGGCTTGCGCCAGCCGACGAGGCAGCAGCCTAACCCATTGGCCACGCGGATAGATTGATCTGGATCATTTTTATCGCCGTACTGGTGCAGACGCCGAAATGCATGTTTGAATAGTGTATTTTGCCGAACGGCTGCTCGGACAGAACGTTTTTACGCAATGCCGTCAAAATGAAACCGAGCACTCTAGACCTGCAGTTGGTAGGCGCAATGCACCCTCTTTCGATCCAATTCATTTGGCATTACGAGCGCAGCGCTTAGATGCGATTGGCAAATGCCGTCCGAACATTGTGCAGCAGATAGAATTAAGGCTATATTATCGATATATTTCAATCAACTATGCAAAATGGCGCTAGAAAGGGACTCGAATTAGCTAATCTCAAAGCTAAGTTTAGGGGTTGCGACAACCCTGTGTGACCTGATGTTTACCTAAAATGTGAACCAAAGCCGATGCCCAATGTCCGCTCAATGCGCAGTGGCAATGAAGTGTTCGACTTCGAGAAGTCTAATGAGCAATAATACTGTTCACTCCATGTTACACAAAATTACATTGGGATGCTTTCAAACTCGCCTCTGTTTGCTCTATGGGCATGTTTTTGAAAGGGCGCATAATCTCAAATTCAGATAATAATAATGTAAGCCACGATTCCCGAGCGGTTCAAGCATATAGCTATCACAACGGAAGCGCGCTTTCGGTTTTCGGTCTCGCCATGATTGCGGCGGCTGGAGCGTTACTTCTTGTATGGGCCACAAGTTCTGCTCTCACGATAGCCGCCGAGAAAGGTTGGATCGCCAATCCTCCAGAACTGAAACAACTCGTCGAGTAGCGTTTGAACAGAAAGCCGCGTTATTTTGTTGAACAGGGTGGTTGCCGCACCTGCAGCTTAATGAGAAAATAGAAATTAGGACATGTGTTTGCCGGTTAGATCACAGCGAGCATCAAAGCAGCCTCGCCGCCAAACAGACCGATGAGTATTATCGCGTCAGTGATACGCTCTAAAATGGTGTCGTTCATGCGAGGTTGCTCCAATTACCCGCAATAGATGCCTCACCTGAATTGAGAGATCCTTAAACGATTAAGTTTCCGAAGCGTTAACCTTCCCTTTGCTGGCCTGTGCTCGATTGTTTCGAAGAGAAATATATTATGGAAATTGATAACGACCCAGCCGCAGAACCTGCTCTGCTTCATGCCCAAGAATTTTGGAAAAAGAGACGCAGGCAGGTTGTCTTCCGCTTTATATTGTCGATGCTTTTTGCGGCGACTTGGGTTATTTTTAGTATCTGGGTTTCGCTTCCATGGCTTTCTGATCTCGGGAATCTTTTCCATCCGCTAGCCGCGTTAATTGTCCTTACATTCATTGCCTATGTACCCGGCTTCATGAATGCGTTTTTGTTGATCAGTTTGATTTTGCGCCCAACCTCGGCCAGAGAAACCCCAAAAACATGGCCTGCGATAACCATTTTGATTGCTGCCTATCAAGAAGAGGCGGTCATCGGCGAGACGTTGCGAGCGTTCAGTGAGCTTACTTATTTAGGGGAACTGGAAATCATCATATTGGATGATGGATCGACTGACGGCACTGCTAATGCTGTCAGTGCATGTAAGCCGATGTTTGATGCATTGCCGCATATGACCATGAGCCTAGTCCGCCATGAGCAGAACCAAGGCAAGGCTCGAGTCCTTAATCACGGTCTTGCGCTCGCTTCTAATGAGCTGATTATAACGATTGATGCTGATACCCTATTACAGCCTAACTGCATTGCATCTCTAGTCGAGCATCTTGCTGCCAGTCCTGCCGACACTGCAGCGGTCGCAGGTGCTGTGCTTGTTGCCAACCAAAAAGACAGTTGGATTACTGCGGCCCAACAATGGGATTATTTCCATGGTATTGCAGCGGTAAAAAGGATGCAGGGCATGTATCATGGAACGTTGGTCGCGCAAGGCGCGTGCTCAATCTACCGGCGCGCGGCGGTGATTGAGGTTGGAGGCTGGCCTGATACGGTGGGCGAAGATATTGTACTGACCTGGTCCCTGTTACGACAAGGCTATACGGTAAGACATGCTGAGGATGCGATAGCCTGGACTATCGTTCCCGACACCGTGAGAGGATTGGCAAGTCAACGAAAACGCTGGGCGCGCGGAATGATAGAGTCTCTCGCCATCCACAAGCGACTTCTCTTCATGCCGCGGCTTCGTACGATGTTCATTTGGTGGAATTTGCTTTTTGTCGGTATTGATCTGGCCTTCACTTTCACGTTTATTCCGGCTCTAGTCCTCGCCCTTTTCGGGATATACTGGTTGGCAGGACCAATTACTTTACTCGTGTTACCGCTATCATTGCTTTGGAATATAGTGATTTTTCGTATTCAAACCAGAATGCTGAAACGTGAAGAAGTTGAAATGGACAAAAGTTTTTCCGGCTTCCTTCTTTACGCATTTATCTACCCCTTTCTCATGCAGCCGGTTTCGGTCTGGGGATATTTTACCGAAATTACTGGCAGGAGAAAACAATGGGACTCGATCTGACAACTCGGTTGATCCTGACCGCACTCACAGCAGCTATACCGCAGGTTGCCCTTGCCGAAGAGCTAGAAACACGCCCAGCAGCTGGTGGAGAGGTCTTTTATTCCTCAGATAGCGAAGACACGAAAATTCTGCGCACAGCGATCGATTTTGACCTTCGAAATGAGGGAGATGACCGACGTTTAGGGGTTCGAATTGAAAATGCTTGGTACAATCCAATCGGTAGCGGGACGAGCGAGCGGCAGCGTATCTTTCTGCAAGCAGCCGATGTGACCGGACGTTGGAACTGGGCGGCGCGTGTTGGTACGGATGGAGATATGGTCATTGGTACAGCATCAATCCACGACAGTTCCAAATACCGAAAAGAATTTTTTATCGAGCGTGACCTTGTGGAAACGCGTCAAGGAATTGATCGGGGCATCTACTCGACATTTGCAGGGGCCGCGATTGACCTACCGGCGAATGATCGGAACATTTTCACCGCTCTGATCGGACTTCAGAAGTTTACTGGCGATAATGTCCGAACGCACTTGCGTGGTAATTATGTACATGTTCTGAAGCCGGAATTGGGTTTGAGCGCGCAACTGCGCGGGCGTTACTTTCACAGCAGTGATCCCGGTGAATTCGATTACTATTCTCCAAAATGGTACGCGGAGGTGATGCCAGTGATACAGCTACGCCGCTTCGTTGATGGTTGGGAGATGGTTGGAGCTGGCGGGATCGGACTACAACGCGATGCGGGGACGGATTGGCGACAATCCAATTTCGCGCAGTTTCGCGTGCGAAGCCCAGAAAGCTCTAAGCATTGGTCCCTGGTTGGCGAGATTACCTATACCGATACGCCATCAAACAGCGCTTCGGCGGGAAGCAGTTACAGCTATTTTCAAACGAGACTTGGGATCATGCGTAGGTTTTGAACTGCTTCAGTCAAATGCCCCAGCGGAAATAATACATCCCGGCCTGACGAGGTTCGAAAAGATAGGTGCACATTGCTTGGTTTTCCTTGCTACATTTGTAGCAACCATTTGTATCAAGTGCTTGGTTTTCAGGAGTTTATCCAGCTATTCAATCACTTAATAGTGAATGGTGCCAGAAGAGGAAATCAAAGTAGAGCGTAACATTCTGTTTTAATTCAATAAGTTGATCACATCACAGTGTGATACCGAAGCCCGTACCATGCGGCTCCAACGCCTTGAAGTTGTGGGTCCTGAATTCAAATTCCAGCGATTTCACGGTATTGATTTGCCAATCAATCAGTGGCTTACAGAGCTACTGAATGGAAGCGAGAAAGCTCGTTGGCGTTAAGGACACATGAGCATCAAGCGGCGGTCGAATTGAAAAGGACTTAGGTTCCCGGGCAAAATTCCAAAGTCGTATGAGATGCCAGGTTTCCCGTTTCTCTTCCGCGACAGCAATTTCGTTCCGGCTGATATGAAACGGCGTCCGTTCCCAGCCATTGGTCGTTTTTACTTCGATCAGCCGCCTTTTTCCGTCGGGCTCAAAACTTGCAATATCGTATCCGGCGCCGTCTCCTTCTTCCACAGATGTCCACTGCACTTTTTCGGCGAGATCATTTCTGGATGCTTGCCTCAATACAGAAATTTCATGAGCCAAAACGCGTTCTTCTCCGGCTTTGCCTAGCGCGCGATTACTGGCATCGCGCGCAGCAACATCGTACTTGCGCCCAATAGCAGCCATGAACTTCGTATCCACTGGTGATGGTACATTTGCAAAAGTAGGCGGAGGTCCGATCCAAAGCGCTGGCTCTTCAACCAATATATTCGCGGTGCTTTTGCTATTACCTGATTTTTGAAGTTCCGTATCGAGCCAGCTTGATTTATAATCTAGTCGGCGCAAGACGGCGTCTACGAGCGAGTTTTGAAACCGCGCTTTCGGCTTATATCCTGTGATCCAAGGCTGTCCCAAGCCCAGCAGGACTGCACTGATATTCTGATGTTTGAATTCGATCGAGCCACGAGTTCGTTTTGGCACCATTGGCTGTAAATTTCTATTATACTCTGCTTTATTGTAGCCGCGTCCCTGAATTTCGGCGGAAAGCATAGAAAAATAGTCTGCAACGATTAGATCATTTTCAGTCTCGGACCAGTCGTCATCGGACATAATATTCGTTTCCAGCCAAACGCCCCGCCAGTCGAGCGCGCTTGCTTTTAGATAACATCAAACGCTGAGCACAAGTCAAGAAATGCGTTCAACATTAAGGAATGACACGGTGCGAGAAGCGGAACTCACGCCACTTACAGGGACAAACTAGATAACGATGGTGTCGGCTTCGCCGACGCATTAGCCGTCCGGCCTGATCTTGACTTCTCTTATTTCACATTGTTTGCAAGTCGATCGGCGATCAATTAAATGGTGCCAGAAGAGGCATCGAATTCATCTTCTATCTATTTGATAATTAACAGGTAAATTGGCAATGCGACAAAAAGTGCCCCCAATTATGCCCCCAAACTCGTTTTGTGAGTAGATTATTCTTCGTCTGTTAAAACGAAAATCGATCTCCAAACAGCCCGAACCGATTCATCATAAATACCATTTCGTGGCTGCACTCTTCGTCCAATTCCCAATATCGTTCAAGATGCTTCTGATAGGTGCGCTGCCACATGCCCTTGGGGCGACATAAGGGTGATTCAAAACCCCTCGGACTGCCCAGCTTCGTTTGCAGCCTGAACAGCTTTTCAAACGCCCTGTCGCGGCAAGCAACGCGCTGGGAATGATAACCCAGCCGCCAAGCCTGTCTGGACGCAAATCGGTCGCCGCCGTTAGGCAGATATAATTTGCCGACGCGTAACCCCTTGTA
>RCMY010004142.1_pt1 | contig 12632 bp, 13 predicted proteins | sample 2041341 | NCBI WGS metagenome assembly RCMY01 (sample SAMN09708234, study PRJNA481090) | Marine sediment metagenome, whole genome shotgun sequencing project. | reverse complement strand
GTCCACGCCCAGATAACCTCCAAATCGAAGCTCTTTTCCGGGGCTTCCACCGAATTTGGCGCAGAACCGAATACGCAGGTCAGCCTCGTAGACGCGGCCATGCCCGGTATGTTGCCCACGCTGAACGGCGAATGCGTCCGTCAGGCGGTGCGTACCGGTCTCGCTATCAACGCGCAGATCAACAAATATTCGCGCTTTGACCGCAAGAATTATTTCTACGCCGATCTGCCGCAGGGCTACCAGATTTCCCAGCTTTACCATCCGATCGTGGGTGAGGGCGTGATCCAGATTTCGCTCGACGAGAAAGACCCCGATGCCCATGGCAAGGCAATCGGTGTCGAGCGTATTCATATTGAGCAGGATGCCGGCAAGCTGATGCACGACCAGCATCCGACCATGTCCTATGTCGATCTCAACCGCTGCGGCGTCGCGCTGATGGAGATCGTTTCCAAGCCGGATATGACATCGCCCAAGGAAGCCGCGGCCTATGTCCGCAAGCTGCGTTCGATCCTGCGCTATGTCGGCAGCTGCGACGGCAATATGGAGCAGGGCTCGATGCGCGCCGACGTCAACGTCAGCGTCCGCAAGCCCGGCGGTGAACTCGGCACCCGGACTGAGACCAAGAATGTCAACTCGATGCGCTTCATCCAGGCCGTGATCGAATATGAGGCCCAGCGTCAGGTCGATCTGATCGAGGACGGCGGCACCGTGGTCCAGGAAACCCGTCTGTTCGATCCCGACAAGAATGAAACCCGGTCGATGCGCTCCAAGGAAGATGCGCATGATTATCGCTATTTCCCCGATCCAGACCTGTTGCCGCTGGAACTGGAAGATGATTTCATCTTCGACTGCAAGGCGAGCCTGCCGGAATTGCCGGATGAAAAACGCGCCCGGTACAAGAATGTCCTCGGTTTGAGCGCCTATAATGCGGCGGTTCTGACCGCAGAGCATGAAACGGCTTTGTGGTTCGAGCAATTGCTCGACACCACCGACGAACCGGAAAAAATCGCCAGCAGCGCCGCTAACTGGGTAACATCAGAACTGTTCGGAGCGCTCAACAGGATGGGCGTCGGTATCGAGAATAGTCCGGTTTCGCCGGCGCAGGGTGCTGAACTGCTCAGTCTGGTTGCCGATGACACGATTTCCGGAAAAATCGCCAAGCAAGTCTTCGAGATCATGCTCGAAACCGGCGACGGCGCGACCAAGATCGTCGAGAAACAGGGCCTCAAGCAGGAATCCGACACCGGCGCGATAGAGAAAGTCATTGCGGAGGTCATGGCGGCCAACGAAGACAAGGTCGCCCAATATCGTGACGGCAAGGACAAGCTGTTCGGTTTCTTCGTCGGCCAGACGATGAAAGCGATGCAGGGCAAAGCCAATCCGCAGGTGGTGAATGAACTGTTGAAGAAGAGTCTGGGTTAAATCGTTGGCGAACCCCACTTGCCCTCAGCCCGCCTTTGGGCTAGGCGCGCGGGTCAATCGTACTTCGATAGAGTTTTGACGACTTAGCTGGGCGGGCGTGGCGGAATTGGTAGACGCGCCAGATTTAGGTTCTGGTATCTTCGGGTGTGGGGGTTCGAGTCCCTTCGCCCGCACCAAGTTAGTCGCAATATCTATCGAGAAAAACCGAATATGAAGGCACCAAAGGATAGTCATGCAGATTGTTGAAACGCTGAACGAAGGTCTGAAACGGGCCTATGAAATCAAGATTACCGCGAAAGATATCGAGTCGCGAGTCGATGCCGAAGTGCAGAAAATGGCGCCGCAAGTGAATATGCCCGGCTTCCGCAAAGGCAAGGTTCCGGCGAATCTTGTGCGCAAGATGCACAATGACGCCCTGATGCAGGACGCGCTCTCCAGCACGATCCAGGAAAGCATCGAAAAAACGATGACGGACAACAAGCTCCGTCCGGCGATGCAGCCCAATGTCAATCTGGACGAAGGCTATGAGCCCGGCAAAGATGCGAACGTGAAAATCGATATGGAAATCCTCCCGGATGTTCCAACGCCCGACGTTGAGGGCCTGAAACTGGAGCGCCTTCAAGTCGAAGCGGACAAGAAAACCGTCGACGAGGCCCTGCAAAAATTCGCAGAGAGCCAGAAGCAGTTTGAAGCCGCAGCCAAGTCCTACAAAGCCCAAATCGGCGACCAGTGTCTGATCGATTTCGAAGGCAAGGTGGATGGCGTGCCGTTTGACGGCGGCAAGGGCGAGGGCATGGCAATCGAACTGGGCTCCGGCCGTTTGATCCCGGGCTTCGAAGATCAATTGGTTGGCAAGAAAGCCAATGACGAAGTGCTCGTCAAAGTGACCTTCCCGACTGACTATAATGTCGAAGACCTGAAGGGCAAGGATGCCACGTTCGATGTTGTCATCGGCGAAGTGCAGAAACCTAAAGTCGCCAAGGCCGATGACGATATGGCGAAATCCATGGGCCTCGAAGGCATCGATCAGCTGACCGAGCTGCTCAAAGGGCAGATCGAGCAGGAGCTCAATGGCCTGACCCGTACCCATATGAAGCGCAAGCTGCTCGACCAGCTCGCCGCCAGCCATGATTTCGAAGTGCCACCAAGCATGGTCGAAGCCGAGTTCAGCCAGATCTGGCAGCAGCTCGAGCAGGAAGCCGAGCAGGAAGAAGATTCCGAAGCCGCACGCAAGGAAATGGAAGACGAGAAGGACGAATATCGCGATATCGCGGTACGCCGTGTCCGTCTCGGATTGCTGCTTTCAGAAATCGGCCAGAAAAATGGTGTCGAGGTCAGCCAGCAGGAAATGTCGATGCTGATCCAGCAGGCAGCACAGCAATATCGTCCGGAAGACCGCGACCGGTTCATGCAGTATATCCAGCAGGATCAGATGGCTGCAGCCCAGCTTCGTGCGCCGATGTACGAAGACAAGGTTGTCGACTTCCTGTTTGACAAGGCAGAAGTAACCGACCGGAAAGTCACGCGCGAAGAACTGGAAACCGCGATCGAGGCAGAAGACGACGCTGAAACCAAGCCAGCTGCCAAGAAAAAAGCGCCGGCGAAGAAAGCCGCCGCCAAAAAACCTGCTGCCAAAAAGGCTCCGGCCAAGGCGGACGCAGAAAAGGCACCGGCCAAAAAAGCACCGGCAAAGAAGGCTCCGGCCAAGGCTGCTGCGGATAAGGCGCCTGCCAAAAAGCCAGCGGCGAAGAAGCCAGCTGCAAAAAAGGCAGCTGCCAAGAAATAGAAATAATGGATATGGGCCGCCGGGCAGGTTAAATCTGCCCGGCGGAGAATATCAGAAGCTGACTTCGCTGGCCTTGTCGATGACCGTACCAAGAATGCCATAAGCCTTGGCTTCTTCAGTGGACATCCAATAGTCGCGATCGATATCCTTCATCACGCGTTCCAGAGACTGTCCGGTTGCCTCGGCAATTTTCTGGGCAATCCGTTCGCGCATTTTGACGATTTCTTCGGCCTGAATCGCAATATCGGAAGCCTTTCCGCCGGCACCGCCGGAAGGCTGGTGAATCAGAAAGCGCGTATTGGGCAGGCAGAAACGCTGCTTCTTGGGCACGCCGAGGAAGATATGCGTCGCGATACTGGCAACCCAGCCGGTGCCGACTACGGCGACAGGGGATTCGATATAGTTGATCAGATCATGGATGGTATCACCGGATTCGACATGGCCACCGGGCGAATTGATCATCAGACGAATCGGATCATGGCTCATATGATCAAGATACAGCATTTGCGTGGTCACGCGTTCAACCAGTTTCTGGTCGACACCGCCAAAAACCAGGACGGTGCGTGTTTCCAGAAATTTATTCATCATCAACGCCATCGGATTCGGTGCATCGCTTTCCTCTTCGCTGTAAAATGGTGTAATGGACGGTGAAAATGCAGTCATGTAGCTCTCCAGAAAACGAGGGATATATTGTTTGAAATCCCCATAGACCGAGGATAAATCGCGCGCAATGTCATGTTGATGCAATCGGGGGTTGATTGCGCGGCACAGAGTCCAGATATAGGCTGTCAATAATAAAGGAAATTTCATGAACCCGTTTGATTTTGGCGATCGCAATCCTGTTGTGGACGCGCTTGTTCCGGTTGTTATCGAACAATCCAATCGCGGCGAACGCAGCTTCGACATTTTTTCGCGCCTGTTGCGAGAGCGGATCGTGTTTGTCACAGGACAGGTCGAAGACGGAATGGCGTCAATCATCACGGCGCAATTGCTGTTTCTCGAGTCTGAAAATCCCAAGAAAGATATCTATCTTTATATCAACTCGCCGGGCGGCGTGGTGACTGCCGGCATGGCGATCCACGATACCATGCAATATATCCGGCCCCGGGTCGGTACGGTTTGCGTTGGGCAAGCGGCTTCAATGGGGAGTTTTCTTCTTGCAGCCGGTGAACCGGGAATGCGGATGGCGACAACCAATGCCCGGATCATGGTGCATCAACCATCCGGCGGCGCGCAGGGAATGGCTTCGGATATCGAGATCCAGGCCAAGGAAATCCTGCGTATTCGCGCCAGTATGAATGACCTTTATGCGAAATATACCGGCAAACCGGTGGCAGAGATTGAAAAGGCGATGGACCGCGACACCTTCCTGGAAGCCGACGAAGCCAAGGCATTTGGCATTGTTGACGAAGTCTACGACAAGCGGCCTGTACCCAAAGAAGATGATAAATAAGCGGTTAGCGACGCCCTAAATGAAATTTAAGCACTATTTGATAGACTTGGCTATTCACTAGGAAAGCCGTGAAAAAAGCGGTGGCAATTTGGAATTTGACGGTTAGATTATAAAACTGGCCGGTTTAAAGGACTTTTTATGACGAAATTGACGGGATCTGATTCGAAGAGCACCCTATATTGCTCCTTCTGCGGCAAATCCCAGCATGAAGTCCGCAAGTTGATTGCTGGACCCACGGTTTTCATCTGTGATGAATGCGTCGAGCTGTGCAATGACATCATCCGCGAGGAAACCAAGGGGTCCGTAACCGGTCGCAAAGATGGTGAAGTTCCGACACCGCAGGAAATCTGCGATGTGCTGAACGACTATGTGATCGGCCAGAAACGCGCAAAACGCGTCCTTTCGGTTGCAGTTCACAATCACTACAAACGACTCAACCACGCTGCCAAATCCGGTGATATCGAGCTGGCAAAATCCAATATCCTGCTGGTCGGTCCTACCGGTTGCGGTAAAACGCTGCTGGCGCAGACCTTGGCTAAGACATTTGATGTGCCCTTCACCATGGCCGATGCGACGACCCTGACCGAGGCCGGCTATGTCGGTGAAGATGTCGAGAATATCATCCTCAAACTGCTCCAGGCTTCAGACTATAATGTCGAGAAAGCCCAGCGCGGGATTGTCTATATCGACGAAATCGACAAGATCAGCCGCAAGGCCGAAAATCCGTCGATCACCCGCGATGTTTCCGGTGAAGGCGTTCAGCAGGCACTCCTGAAGCTCATGGAAGGCACCACTGCCAGTGTTCCACCGCAAGGCGGGCGCAAGCATCCTCAGCAGGAATTCCTGCAGGTCGATACCACCAATATCCTGTTCATTTGCGGCGGCGCGTTCGCGGGTCTCGAAAAGATCATCGGCGACCGTCTCGAAGGAAAATCGATCGGTTTTGGCGCTCATGTGGCCGCTCCGGAAGAGCGCCGTATTGGCGAGTTGCTGGCACAGGGCGAGCCTGAGGATCTGTTGAAATTCGGTCTGATTCCTGAATTTGTCGGCCGTTTGCCGGTTATCGCCACGCTCGAAGACCTTGATATCGATGCGCTGGTGACGATTCTCCAGGAGCCAAAAAACGCGCTGGTGAAGCAATATCGCAAATTGTTCGAACTGGAAGATGTCGGCTTGACGTTCACCGATGACGCGCTGGTCGCGGTCGCAAAAAAAGCGATCGAACGGAAAACCGGTGCGCGCGGACTGCGTTCCATAGTCGAGAATATCCTGCTTGATACCATGTTCGACCTGCCTGACTTTGAAGGCGTGGACGAAATCGTGATCGACAAGGATGTGGTCGTCGGCACCAAGGAACCGGTGAAAGTGATCGCGAAGAGCAGCAAGGCGAAAAAAGAAGACGCCGCTTAAACTGACTGTGCCCCGGCGAAGGCCGGGGGCCATCTCCTAGCTCTCCAGATTGAGCTAAGGTCGTGTTGCACCTGCCGGTACGGCCACGCGCTGTCAAAGCGATGATGTTTTGCTAGTCGATCAACTAGATAGGCCCTTTGGCCGGAGTACATTCATTTATAGATGCAACTATCGAGCTTCTCGTTCTTCACCACATTGATCCGGGCAGCAATCGTGTTGCCGTAGCGACGGGTAAAGCCGCCGGCGCCGTTTACAGCCCGTTTCTTGGGCAAGGGGAGGGCCGCCGCGATGCGCGCCGCCTCTATGCCGGTCAGATCTTTCGCATCTTTGTTGAAATAGCGCTGGGCACCGGCCTGTACGCCATAGGTTCCAATGCCGGTTTCCGCGATATTGAGATAGACTTCCATGATCCGCTTCTTGCTCCAGATCGTTTCGATCAAAAACGTGAAATAGGCTTCCAGACCTTTGCGAAAAAAACCGCCGCCTTGCCAGAGAAAGGCATTTTTTGCGACTTGCTGCGAAATGGTCGAGCCGCCTCTTATCCGGCCGCCCTGGGCATTCCGCTCGATCGCTTTCTGAATCGCTTCGGTATCAAAGCCGTCATGGCTGCAAAACTTGCTGTCTTCTGCTGCGATCACCGCGCGTGCCATATTCGGGGAGATATCGCTAAAGCTCACCCAGTCCTTGGTGATGCCGTTTTCATCCAGGATCATGGTTGCGGTAATCGGTGGCGGCACAATGGCATAAATCCCGACCCACGCGATTGTGATCAGAATGAAATAGATCAAAAATTTGAAGAGAAATTTGATTGGCCGCATGCGAGCAATCTAAAGGGAAAGCGCCCCGAAAACAAATCCTGTTTCGGGGCGCCTGCTATTTAGTTTCAGAATGAATTATGAGAATCAACTCGTTGCAAGAAGCTGTTTTTCTCCAGCAATCCGGAGCATCGCTTTCTGCAGCTTCTCGAAAGCGCGAACCTCGATCTGGCGGATGCGCTCGCGACTGACTTCATAGACCTTGCTCAGGTCCTCGAGCGTCTTGGGGTCTTCCGACAGGCGGCGTTCAGCCAATATATGTTGCTCGCGTTCATTCAAGGAGTCCATCGCTTCGGTAAGCATATCGTGACGGAAGTCGGCCTCCTGTGCGGCTGCGATTTGCTCATCGTGCAGCGGACCGTCGTCTTCCAATATGTCCTGCCACTGGCCGCCATCGCCATCTTCCGAGGAAAGCGAGACGTTGAGTGAAGCATCTCCGCCCATCGACATGCGGCGGTTCATATTGACCACCTCATGCTCGGCAACGCCCAGATCCGTGGAGATCTTTTTCACGTCTTCCGGCGAAAGGTCGCCATCTTCGAAAGCCTCCAGATTATTTTTCATCCGGCGCAGATTGAAGAACAGTTTCTTCTGTGCGGCGGTCGTCCCCATTTTAACGAGGCTCCAGCTGCGCAGCACATATTCCTGAATAGACGCACGAATCCACCACATCGCGTATGTCGCGAGGCGGAAACCGCGTTCGGGCTCGAATTTCTTCACGCCTTGCATCAGTCCGACATTTCCTTCGGAAATGAGGTCCGAAACAGGCAGGCCATAGCCGCGAAAGCCCATCGCGATCTTCGCGACGAGTCGCAGATGCGACGTGACCAGCTGGGCTGCTGCTTCCTGATCCTTGTGTTCAGAATAGCGTTTCGCCAGCATATATTCTTGTTCAGGGGTCAATAACGGAAATTTCCGAACTTCCGAGAGATACCGGTTCAGGCTCGCGTCCCCCCCTAAGGCAGGGATTTTTGCCGGAACATTGCTACCATTAGCCATTTTAGTTCCTTCTTGTGTTGTGCCTCTGGGCCTCATTAAGCACCCTTCGGTCAAAAGCTGATATAAGGTGTATTACCTATATCCGCAACTTCATGAATAGTTCCTGCATATCGTCGGGAAAATCGATAGAAAACATCAATTTCTCATCCGTTATGGGGTGAACAAATCCAAGACTAGCAGCATGCAATGCCTGGCGTCCAAATTGAATATCTTTTCGCCGGGAAAGCAAAGATTTTCGACCAGCGCCATATAGCGGATCACCAATCAGACTATGGCCAATATGGGTCATATGAACCCGAACCTGATGGGTGCGGCCCGTTTCCAGCGTACATTCCACCAAAGCAGCCCCGTCGAGCATTTCCTTGACCGTATAATGGGTCATAGCCAGCTTGCCCCGGTCATCGCCTACGACCGCCATTTTCTTGCGATTGACGTTGCTTCGGCCAATACTGCCCTCGATCGTAGCCGAAGCCGGATTGGGTCTGCCATTGACGATAGCCATATAGCGTCGTTCGATATCATGTTTGGCGAACAGGGCGCTCAAACCCTGATGCGCGGCGTCGGTTTTGGCCGCCACCATCAATCCGGATGTATCCTTGTCGATCCGGTGGACAATCCCGGGTCGGGTCACGCCGCCAATGCCCGACAACTGGCCCCTGCAATGGTGCAGCAGCGCATTGACCAGCGTGCCGTCGGCATGGCCGGCCGCCGGATGAACGACGAGCCCTGCTGGCTTGTTGATGACAATTAGGTGCGTATCTTCGAAGACCACATCCAGAGGAATATCCTGCGGCAGAGCAGGGCCGGCAATCGGTTCAGGGATCGTAAGCTCAAATGCTTTGCCAGCCAGCTTTTTGGCGGAGGGATCGGTGAAGACAGCCCCTTCAATCAGCAGATTTCCTGTCGATATCAGCGATTTTACCCGTTCGCGCGAGAGGCCATCCACTGCTTCTGTCAAAGCCGCATCCAGACGCTGTTTCTTTTGAGAATCCGGTAGTGTTCCGGATATTGTAGATTGCCCCGCATTCATCGCCTAGATGTGGGCCATGCAAGTCCTTATATCAAGCGCCATGTTGGCGGAACTCCAGCTGTTGGCACGCGCTGCAGCGCCGCAGGAAATCTGCGGACTTCTCTTTGGCAGCGATGGCCGGGTGAGCAGCTATCGTGCAGCGCAGAATGTCGCTGACGATCCGATCCGGCATTTCGAAATTGATCCCTCGGCGTTGATATCGGCAGAACGTGAAGGCCGAGGCGGTGGCGAGCCTATTCTCGGCTATTATCATTCCCATCCCGCCGACACGGTCGATCCTTCCAGGACCGATGCCATATGCGCGGCCCCGGATGGTCGGGTCTGGCTGATTGTGAACGGCCAGGATGCTGCGGCATGGCGCGCGGCGGACAGGGGCGAAATTTATGGCCGTTTTGACGCGATCAGGCTTGATTGCTCTGGTTCAAACGGCCAAACAGCCGCGGAATAGAAATCACAGTTGGGGGCGCGTTTATATGTCGAATAGTGAAGTTGACCTGGCATCTCTGCTTTGTTCGAAAATATGCCATGATTTGCTGAGCCCAGTGGGAGCCATCAACAATGGGCTTGAATTGCTCGAAGACGAGACCGATCCGGTCATGCGTGACCGTTGCATGGATCTGCTGGCAGACAGCGCAAGAGTATCGGCGGATAAGCTTAAATATTTCCGGCTCGCTTTTGGTGCCGCGGGTGGTTTTGGTGACGAAGTCGATCCTGCAGAGGCGCGGCAGTTGATCGAATCGCTGATCGGGGATTCCGGGAAAATCACTCTGGGCTGGGCTTTGCAGAACGAAGCCCTGCCGAAAAAGGCGATCAAAATCCTTCTCAATCTCGCTCTCATCGCAAAGGAATCGCTGGTGAGAGGCGGTACTCTCGACGTCGGTGCGGAAAAAGGGGACTTGGGAATCGAAGTCGTAGTGCGGGCAGAGGGCATTAAAATCGCGCTTGATAGCGGTATCCGGACCGCCCTGGACGGCACGATCGAACCGGCCGATCTCAGCGCGCGGACCGCCGCCGCGTGGATGACCCGCGAACTGGCGATGCAAAATGGCGGGGACCTCAGGATTTCTCCTGTATCCGCGACAGAATTGCTTTTGGGTGCTATCGTCACCGCTTGAGCTTGAAAAAGGGGAGGTCTTTCATGGATGTGATACGGACGCCGTCTCCCAATTTTGACGAACGCCAGTTACCGATCAGCATTCTCGTGCTGCATTATACCGGCATGAAGGACGCTGCTTCGGCGATAAACTGGCTGGCCAATCCCGAAGCCAAGGTATCGGCGCATTATGTGGTGACCGAGGACGGCCAGATCGTCCAGATGGTCGACGAGGAAAAGCGTGCCTGGCACGCAGGGCGCGGTTACTGGCGCGGCATCACCGATATCAACAGCGCGAGTATCGGGATCGAGATTGTCAACCCGGGTCATGAATGGGGCTATGTACCCTTCCCGGAAGAACAGATGGATGCAGTGACCAGGCTGGCCCATGCGATCGTGAAGCGACACGATATCCTGTCATCCAACGTGATCGGACACAGCGACCTGGCACCAGCGCGCAAGCAGGACCCGGGCGAGCTATTTGACTGGGAACGACTGGCGCGTCACGGCATTGCGCTGAAAAAACCGGCCTTGAAGCTGAGCGATCCACCGTGGACCGATGGGGGGTTCATGCTGGCGCTGGAGCGGTTCGGTTATGATATCTCCGACCAGACCGCAGCCGTTATCGCCTTTCAACGGCGATTTCGGCAAAAAACGATAGACGGCGTGATCGATGGCGAATGCCGCTCGCTGCTTTTGTCTTTAATGTTGGACAGAGAGCGCGGAATCACTAAATAGGATATACCAGAGGGTCGGCCAGCCGCCCGCCGAAGCTTTAGCGGAGGCGGGAGGAAAGTCCGGGCTCCACGATTAAAAGGTGCCGGATAACGTCCGGCGGGGGTAACCCTAGGGAAAGTGCAACAGAAAGCAGGTCGCGACGATTTCGATCACGTGACAATGAAAGGGTGCGGTAAGAGCGCACCGCGGGACTGGCAACAGGCCTGGCACGGTAAACCCCACCTGGAGCAAAACCAAATAGGGGCGGCATATGGCTTTTTCGGCTTGCTGCCCGGGTTGGTTGCTAGAGCCACGCAGCAATGCATGGCCCAGATGAATGGCTGGCTATTCCGTTTCGGCGGATGGACAGAACCCGGCTTACAGACCCTCTGGTTTCATCTTAGCGGTGGCAGTCTCACCCATCCTTTGTTAAAGAGGATGTGATGCCAAAAGCAAAACGATCCGATAATTGGGGTTTCCCCCGCTGGGGAAGCTATGAAAGCTCCCGTGAAACGCAGCAGGTCAAGATTTGTGACCGGCACGGTTGCGATGAAGCGGGGAGTTGTCCCGCGCCCAAATCTCCCAACAGTCCCGAACGCTGGTATTTTTGTCAGACCCATGCGGCGGAATATAACCGCGGATGGGACTATTTCGAGGGTCTCGACAAGGAAGAGCGCAAGAAACGCGAAGCCGACGAACAGCGCGATGCCAATGCCTATCAGGAAGCAGCGCATTACAGCTGGATGGGCTCCGGCGACGGCAGCCGTTCACGCGATGAAATGACGGCGCTGGAAATTTTTGACCTGACTCCCGATGTCGAGTTTGAATCGGTGAAAAAGGCCTGGCGGTCCATGGCCAAGGAATATCATCCCGACGTCAATCCCGGCGACGAAGATGCGGCCAAGAAATTCCAGGCGGCGCAGGCGGCTTTCGATGTCCTGCGCGTTGCTGAAGAACGGCGAATCTGGAAACCGGTTTAGGCTTTTTGCAAACGCGATGCAGTCGCTTGAATAAGCGCGATCATATTGGGGATGCCCTGGGTGCGGTTTGAACTCAGTTGGTTTTTCAGATCAAAAGGTTCCAGCACGGCGGCTATATCGGTCTTGCTAATTTGTTCAGCGGCCTGATCCTGCACGGTTTCCAGCACCAGCGCGATGATGCCTTTGGTAATCGCGGCATTGCTGTCGGCCAGAAAATGCAGGCGCCCGTCATCCAGTTGCGTTGGATAAACCCAAACAGAGGCGGAGCATCCCCGTACGAGCGTTGCGTCGGTTTTTAGCGCGTCGGGCATTTCATCGAGCTGCTTGCCAAGATCGATAAGCAGCCGATAGCGATCATCGGGCTCAAGAAATTCATATTCTTCGATCAGGTCGTCAATTTTGCTCATGGGGAGGGCGGTTAGCAGGGCTTTGCTCAAACGTCATCTGTTTATCAGATATCTGTCCGTCAAAGCACCGTTCGTACTGAGCTTGTCGAAGTACCAGGCAACCTGCGCGTGCCAACCCTTCGATAGGCTCAGGGCGAACGGAGGCAGGAAAGTCCGTTCGTGCTGAGCTTGTCGAAGCATTGACTTGCGCGCTACCGACCCTCGACAGGTTCAGCATGAACGGAGACTTGCTAAAGCTCGACGCCCGCCGCGATTGCTTCCAGCTTGCGGATGCGCTCCTTGAGGTCCGCGACCTCAATCCGCGAAGTTGCGGTTGGCGGATTATCCTCGCGCCGCTGCTCGAGTTCACGGGATTTCAGGGCAATCCAGTCGCGCCATCCGCGCAGGACAACGAGAGCGACAACCGTCAATCCAATCAGCGAAAAGGCTGCGGTAATCATATAAAAGGCAGAATCTTGCATCATGCTTGTCCTTCTATTTTCCGGACCGGACTACCGGTCACGCAATTTTTCGATCTCTT
>RCMY010010046.1_pt1 | contig 12636 bp, 13 predicted proteins | sample 2041341 | NCBI WGS metagenome assembly RCMY01 (sample SAMN09708234, study PRJNA481090) | Marine sediment metagenome, whole genome shotgun sequencing project. | reverse complement strand
TTTCCACGTGTATCCTTTGGCGGGCATATCGGGTTTGTCGCCGCTCATTCCCACTTTATACCATTCGAGAAACATGAGGTGTCAATGGTGTAAGTGGGTCAGTACATCGTGAATGTTCCGGTTCAGATATCCTTTTGGGAACACTGCCTGTTGTTCTTTCTCAGGTAGTGCATCAATATATTCCATCATTTTGGAATAATTCTTTTGGCTCAACTCCAAGAGTTCCTGTTTCGTTTTAGGCCTGGCCATTTTTTAAACTTCTGGTTTTTTTATTTTTAGCTTCAGGTTTTGACTCGCTTTGGAAGCTTGGATTTGGGAGTAAGTACAGACTTAAAAAAGAGGGTCACTATCAATATACCCGACTAAGTTTATCCATATCCAAAATTTTGACGTTTCGGCCATCTATTTGAATAAGCCCTTCTTTTTTAAAGCCCGAAAGGGTACGGATAAGCGTCTCGGTAGCCATACCTGCCACGCTCGCAAGGTCGCTGCGGAGAATATGGAGATTTCCTTTGGAATCTTTTTGCAATTTCTCGGCGAATTTGAGTATGGTACGGGCGGCTTTTTTGCGAACGGAACCGTAGGCCATTTCCAATAGCTGTTCTTTGGCCTCGAATAGGTTTTCAGAAAGAAACTGCATCAGCTCAACGGCCAGCAAATCGTTTCCTTCAAGAAGCTGTCTAAGCCTTTGGGTAGAAATGCCAACCAGTTCGGTTTTTTCCAGGGCCGTAGCATATTCGGTGTGAAGTATGTCTTTTGTGAAAAAGCTAAAGCCGAAAAAATCATCGGGCCTATAAATACCAGTTATAAGCTCTTTGCCCATTTCGTCAAGTTTATGGATTTTTATCACTCCCTTCCGTATCAAATAAATGGTCTTGGAGTGCATGCCTTCGCGATAGATCGTTTCCCGCGCTTCGAACTTATGCTTTTTGCCGTTATCCTTGATATAATTTTTGAGTTCTTGCAGTGATTTTACCTGCTTTCCGGAAAGAGTGCCGGATACGGAATTTTTAACCCCATCATCTTTTAGAATCGCTATTTTCGCCAATCGGCTTTTAATGGCCCCGATAAGTTCGGACTCTTTGAAAGGTTTGGTCAGGTAATCGTCAGCGCCCATTTCCATGCCCTTACGTATGTCTTCGTGCTCGGTCTTGGCAGATAGGAAAATAAACGGAATACAATTGGTCTTTTCGTCTTTTGATAAGGCATCCAACACTCCGTAACCATCAAGTTCGGGCATCATAATATCGCAGAGAATAACGTTCGGAAGATATTCTTTGGCGGCAATTACACCTAGTTTTCCATTAGAAGCCGTTAGTACTTCAAAGTTTGAAAGTTCTAATAGTTCGGCGGTGTTTTCCCTCAAAATTGTATCGTCCTCAATCAATAGTATTTTTTTCATCGGTGCGTTCTTCAGGCCGCGCGGTCGGCAATAATGCAAAAAAATCGGTCTTGCGATTAACCTTTACGCACTAAATATAACAACTTTTAAAATAATCAGTCCTTTTTCATACGATTGTTTAACCCTTTATGCAGCCATTTTGTTTGGAGCTTCAGGAGGAAATACTGGATGAAATCAAAAAATTGCCAAATAGGCAATCAGCCAATTACAAATCCATACACTACCAATTTACCACCCTTCCTTTTGAACGTCAATAAATTAGGATGTCATTTTTTAATCGTGAATGACAGTCGTCATGTTTTGCCCTAAAACTGTTACTTACTTTTGTTCAGAACGATAAAAATTTCATGTCATGGAAAAAATTTCGACTATTCTCATACCTTTCGATTTTTCTAAAAGTGCAAAAAGCGCATTGGAATACGCGGTAGCTTTCGTAGGGCGCGATGACGATATACAAATTGTATTGGCCCATATCTCCGGACACGGTAATTTTAAGTTGCACCCCAAAAATTTCACAAAGTTGGAGGAAAAATACAGCATGGTGCTCAAGAATAAATTGGAATGGACGATCCAAGGCGGTTCGGTGACCCAGGCCCTGTTAGACATCCAAAAAACAAAAAGGATAGACCTTATAATCATGGGTACTTTGGGCACGAATAAGGAGGGCCTTGCCGAACAAACCAATACCTCAAAGCTCGTAGGGGAGGCCGACTGCCCCGTTCTGGTAATACCCAGGGGGTATCGTGACTTTCAATTGAAGCGCATCGCCCTGGTCCTTGGAAAAGAGGAAATAGACGACACCAAAGACTTGGGAACGCTGCTGCAAGTTGCCCGCAGGTTCAACGCCAAAGTACATGTGGTGACGATAAAGAACCGGCCGGGCAGTTATGGCTATTCCGAGGAAGAGGAAAAGAACGAGAAAGCTATCGAGTACTATCTCGAAAATTTCTATTCGGAACGTGTATTTATCAAGAACGAAGATATTGTCGATGGTATCTTGACCTATGCTTCAAACCATGACATTGACCTTATTGCAATACTACCTAGAAACCATACAAAAAGAAGTGAACCCTCAGCAGAGTCTCTGACACAGGTATTGGCCTTGCATTCAAAAGTGGCCGTATTGGCCATTGATTAAAAATGTGAATCGAAAAAATTGAAACGGAACAATAACAATGTTAAATCGGTCTAAAAGATTCTTTGAAATGACCAAGGTCATTTTGGGTACCGCCTAAATCATATATATTTATGCTGAACAATGAAAATCAGCACATCATGAAAGCAACAGCAAAAATCAACAACCTAACATCCCTCGACAGCAAACACATTATCGTTCGTAACTTGAGCCGAATTCTTGATATTCGAATTATGGATATCGATTTGGAAAGTAGAACGGTCTCATTGGTCTATGACTCCAGATTGGCATTTGAAAAGGCTAAAAATGAACTACGGCGTATTGGATTTCCCATTACGAAATGCAGCTATCAACCGCCAATCATAAATTCTGTTTTACCCAATTATCAACTTAGTCGAATAAGGGCCTAAAACTTAAGACCATGATACTATCGAATGAAACCCAGAACGAATTCTATCAAAACTTGGGCAAACTCTTTTACGCTGTTGCTATGGCCGATAAAAAGGTTGTACCCAAGGAAATCGAAAAGTTAAAAGAGGACGTTCGGAAATACTGGTTGCCGGTCGATGAAATCGAAGATGAATTCGGTGCCGATGCCGCCTACCAGATAGAAATTGTTTTCGATTGGTTGCAGCAGGAAGAAAAGGAAAGCCAGTTGTATTTCGATGAGTTTATCGATTTTTTTAAAGAACACCCTTCAAAATTCAACGCCCATATCAAACAACTTATCTGGCGCACAGCCGATGGTATTGCATCCTCCTTCTCGGGCAAGAATAAATCGGAACTAATTTTGCTGGCCAAGCTGAAACTGCTTCTAAAATAGGTGCTCTTGACCGCTAGTAGCCTATTTTAGCTAACGATTTACTAAGCTGCGCTAGATGCTCTACACCATTTTCTTCATTATTTATGTGGTCATCGCCCTAGCCATCGTCATCAGCCTTTTGGTAAACGGGGTGCGCCCTGCAAAGACCTTGGCATGGCTCCTGGCGATATTTACCATTCCCGTCGGGGGAATCTTACTATACCTGATGGTGGGCAGAAACCGCAGAAAGAAACGATGGGAACGATTGTCGAAACAGAGCGTTCCATCTGACAGCGGGATATATATTCCAGAGAGCCCGCAAATTACCGCAATGCATAAGAAGTTGATCCGCTTGATCCAGCAGAACAGTGCGTTTAATCCCTCTGAAAATAACGAAGTTGTGTATCTAAAGGATGGCAAAACGACCTTCGAGACCATTTTTCATGCACTCGAAACCGCTACGGACTACATTCATCTGCAATACTACATTTTTGAGGAAGGCGAACTGGCCGATAAACTCTTGCAACTGTTCAGGACAAAGGTGCAACAGGGCGTTAAAATACGCTTGATCTATGATGGAATCGGAAGTTTTTCCTTAAGCAAACCGTATCTGAAGAAATTGAAACAGATAGGGGTCGAGGCTTTTTCTTTTCTTCCTTTTCGCTTAGGGCGGTTCTTGGTCTCCCTCAACTATCGAAACCATCGAAAAATCATCGTCATTGATGGCATTACAGCTTTTACCGGTGGTATCAACGTATCGGACAAATATCTAAAAGGGGATGCGATTTTGGGAAAATGGCACGATATGCACCTCAAAATCGATGGTCTGGCCGTGGTTGATCTGAACAAAGTTTTTCTGATGGATTGGCTGTTGGTAAGCGGCCAAGAAATCCGCCACGCCCAAAAAATAGCAACTTTTGTAGCGGGGAGTTCTGCCGTACAAATCGTTTCCAGCGGCCCCGATGATGATTTTCCCGCTATCGAGCAAGTCTATTTTTCGATAATAAATTCGGCGGAGCGTTACCTATATATTACCAACCCCTATATTATTCCAGGACAATCGATTCTTACCGCCATGGAAACGGCCGCGCTTAGCGGGGTCGATGTTCGTCTGTTGATTTCGGAAAAGAACGATAGCCGATTGGTCAACTGGAGCGTACGTTCCTATTTTGAACCCTTGCTCAGGGCCGGGGTGAAAATCTATTTATTTCCTGACGGATTTCTGCACAGTAAAATCATGCTGTCCGATGATGCCGTCGCCTCGGTCGGTACCGCCAATATCGATGTCCGCAGCTTTGAACAAAACTATGAAGTGAATGCTATTATATATGATCCAAAGGTTGTAATGGCGCTAAAGGAAGATTTCATAAGGGATAGTCAGGGCATCCATCGTCTTACATATCAAGAACATCAAAAAAGGCCTTGGCCGGATAGACTAAAGGAAGGGTTCGCGAAGGTCTTTAGCCCGGTGTTATAAAGAACGTATTTAAATCAGGGCCTGTCAACCACTACTACATCCCGCCTACTCTTTCTTGTTTTTAAGTTTTCGATTTTTCAAGATGCCACCAGCATAGTTAAAAATTTCTGCCTTCAGGTTTTGAAAATCCTCCATACAGCCGACAATTGATGCCTTGAGCACATCATGCTGCCGATGAAAGCTAGGGTCGCATGACTTATCCTTTCGTTCCAGCATTCCGCCCAGCTTGTTCCCATGCACCAAGGTTTGCTGAGCTAACGTATACATTTTGTTTTTTGTCGACTTTAATCTTTTAAGATAATCTTGTAAGCGTTCGAAGAGATCGGGCGTGTCGGGTTCAAAAACATAAGAGTCGAGCAAACCGTCAATAAACGCAATTTCATCTTCCATGAACTGAAGCTTCGATTTCCAATGGCGGGTATCCCAATAGAATTCTTCTATCTTTTTGGTTTGAGAGGTTTCTGTAAAGGGTTTATCAGCATTCATGTTTGTAGTTGTGTCTGTCAAAAATACGTCCGATAAAAAAGACATGAAATGACGTTGGTCATTCTGCCTTCCCGATTTTCACGAAATGGGAATTTCTAAAGTTTCGTATAATTTGGGAATATGCACTTGCCACCCGAAGGTATCTTTGATTTTTACGCGAAAGGCATCCAAGGCCATAGGCTCGCCATGTATTAAAAAAACTTTTTCGGGGAAGTTTTTGATCTCGCCCAGCCAATTCAATAATTCAAATTGGTCGGCATGTGCCGATAAACTTTCCAAGTGTTCGATTTTTGCTTTAACGGGAATATATTTTCCAAACAATTTGATTTCGTGCGCGCCTTCCAACAATTGCCTTCCCCGGGTCCCTTCCGCTTGATATCCCACCAAAAGAACGGTCGTTGATGAGTGGTCTATCATCTGTTTAAGATAGGTCAATACGCGGCCGCCCGTTACCATTCCGCTCCCCGCGATAACGACTTTGGGCCGCGGATCATCTATTGTTTTCCAGGTATCTTTATAGGATGTAATGATGTTGAAATGGTCACACATGGCACGGCACTCCTTTAACGGCAATTTGTGCCAGTCAGGATGGTTTTCAAAAACAGAGAGTACATTATTCCCCATCGGGCTATCTATGAACAGGGGAATATTCGGAATACGATTTTTTTTGTACAGCTTCCAAAGCATGTACATCAACGATTGCAAACGCTCCACCGCAAAAGACGGAACAATCAGGTTTCCCTTTTCATGGATAGCTCTTTTGATAAGGTCTACGAATAACTGTTCGACATCTTCGTTTGGGTGCAGTTTGTTGCCGTACGTACTTTCCAAAAACAGATAATCGGCCCATTTCGGCCGTTCGGGCGGCGATAACAACAGGTCTTCCGTTCTACCCACATCCCCGGAAAAGACGAACTGTTTTCCGAAAATATCCAATTCGATAAAAGTGGCGCCGATGATATGTCCGTTATAGCGAAACCGGAATTTGATGTTTTCAGAAAGCGGAATCCAAATATCCTTTTCTTTGGAAACAAAAAATCCGATGGCGCGTTCGGCCTCTTTCAATGAGTAGAACGGTAGTGCCAGACTATGTTTGCTATAGCCCTCGGCATTGGCACGTTCGGCCTCTTCTTCATGAATTTTGGCACTATCCATTAAAATAATCGAGGTAATGGACAAGGTTGGGGCGGTTGCGATGATCTGCCCTTGAAAGCCCTCTTTGACCAATCGCGGCAGATAGCCGGTATGATCCAAGTGGCCATGCGTCAAAAGTACCACATCGATATTTGAAGCGTCGATCGGCAGCGGCTGCCAATTTATTTCCCGAAGCTCTTTTAAGCCTTGAAACATCCCGCAATCGACCATGATGTTCTGTTCGGAGGTTTCCAAATAGAATTTTGATCCGGTTACCGTACCGGATGCACCTAGAAAATGGATTTTTATTTTGTTCATTTATTGAATTTCATCAAGTATCTCTACTTTGTCATTTCACCGGGTTTGTTTTTCATGCTCACATTTCTGTAAACTGCCAACTCCCCCCCCTATTGTTCCTATTAAGGATAAAAATACTTGACGAAACGTTCATATAAAATGATTTAAATCATAACCCTTACCATGAACCCGTTGTCGATAACTCGGACAGATTGCATGAATGGATACCTTACGAAAATGTTAAAAAAATATTAAAAACCTCCAAACTGACGTAGGTCATTTTAAACCACGCAGTTCCTCCTTATTTTAGCGGTATTATTAAAAGAGATAGTTCTTTGAAAATATAAGTAGGTTGGGTTTTTGAATCGTGGGGATTCAAAAGTCCAAAATTAAGGAAGAGGTTACAGACACTCTTTACACCTTTTGATTCTTGAACAGATTTAGCGATAAGTCCTAGTAAAGTCCAGTATAAGTGGTCATTGGGTCGAAGAACGTCTTCTAGGAATCCGGGGTATTTCGGTATCCCGGATTCTTTTTAAAAATTAATCCCGCACCGCAAGGCCTGGGATTGTAATGAAGGGCTTTATGCACTTCATAGGAAACAGGAAATTTCGGTTTCCTGTTTCTTTTAAAAGTTAGGCTTCTAAGCAGTAATGCCTTAGCGGCTATAAGGTGGTAAGTATTTCTTTGGTGTTTCGGCTCTTTGAATTACGTAATTAATACGTTTCTGCATCGAATGTCAAATTAGCCAAAGATCTGTAGAAGACCTTTGAAGGACTGGAATATTCCGGTATTCCAGTCCTTTATAACAAAGAAAGGTTTTTATGGTCGTAAGATGATAATAGCCGTAAAGGGTTCGCATTATTTTTTACCAAGATTTCCCCTAAACCATTTTAACGAGTAGGATGGTTCAAGGATAAATCGGAAGCAAAGATAAAACGAACACTTCAAAGGAAACAGGAGACCTCGGGCCTCCTGTTTCTGTTTTGAACTGGACCCCTTTGGGAACTTCATTTAAATAATTTAATACGTAAAACAACATAAAATGGACTACTATTTCAGCAAGACCCTTACGGATATCACTTTTGACAAAGCCATCGAAAGAACAGTTCAAGCTCTTAAAAAAGAGGATTTTGGCATATTGACCGAAATTGACATCAAAACCACTTTGAAGAAAAAAATGGATGTCGATTTCCCCAACTACAGAATTCTAGGCGCCTGCAATCCCCCTTTTGCATACAAAGCCTTACAAGCCGAGGATAAGATTGGAACTATGCTGCCTTGCAACGTTATCGTACGTGAAGCTAAAAACGGGCATATCGAGGTGGCCGCTGTGGATCCGGTGGCTTCAATGATGAGTGTCGAAAGCGAAGCGCTTGCCGGAATTGCTGAAGAAGTACGGGACAAGTTGAGAAGAGCTGTTGAAAGCCTTTAGTATTTCCGATAAGGTTTAAAAAACGGATCTTGAACGAAAGCCTTCGGAATACGATTACACATCCAATTGTCTACTGAACTAGTTTAGACTTTTCATTATCCTATGATTTTGAAACCTAGTTCACTATAAAAGCCCATCCAAGATACTAGCAAATATTGAAGGTTGGGGGTAGATTATTTTTTCCGTTATTTCTTTCGATTTCCAAACCGGGTCACAGGTCTACGGTGACCACTCGGCTACCTCTTCCGAAAAAAAAAATTGCGGTTGCATACATATACCGCCCCTAGCTCAGAAAATCAAATTCGAGTTGAACATTCTTTTTAGATCTTTGGGCAATCCCGAGCGGATGTCCTCCATTTCGCCCATGGAGACGTATTTGCGCAAACAGATAAACGTTACATCGATATATTTTTCGGCGAGCTCATCATCGTCGCCAAAATCCTTGGCCGCGATGGGGCCATCAAATCGCTTTACGAGTGCGATAAAATCTTCCATCCTCTTGATTTTTGGTTTCTGTTTTTTGATAGTCCATCCGTTGACGTAAGCCGCTTTCAGGAACATAGGGAGTTGTGCGATAAATTGTAAGGATTCTTCCACGGGAATGATTTCCCGAAGGGCATGCATTATCGATGTGAGAATTCGCCCGGCTTTTTCCGTATCCTCGCCGAGATCCAATTGTTCGGTGTAGTCGTTCAAAAATGTATTTCCTTCGGTCGCGTACTGGTTGAAATTGAGTGCCATAATCTATAATTATTAAGTACAGTATGAAATTGGTTGTTTCTTCTTGTGCCCCAAATGACCTTCGTCATTTTAAAAGGATTTTTTCACAATTATCTTTGAACATTAGAAAGACGAAAATTCCCGTCTCTGTCTGCCGATTTATCTGCCGTAAGCATCACAGGCCGGTTCACGGGAAATCATTAAAAAACCCTATATATGAAAAGAATATTAATTCCCACCGATTTTTCCGACAACGCTTGGAACGCCATCTTCACGGCCTTAAAACTATATACCGATGTAACCTGCCATTTCTATCTGCTAAACGCGCACGAACCCAATTTTGCAAACTTGATGGGCAACAAGGGCAAACAACGCCTTGGATTCATTTATGATTCCATGGAAGCCTATTCGAACCAAGAACTGGACAAGGTGATGGACTATCTCAAAAAAAACCACAAAAACGACAAGCACACCTTTGAGAAAATCTCCCGAACCGATGAATTGGTATCGGCCATTAAAGAAATAGTCCTAAAAAAGAATATCGAAATAATCATCATGGGCACTCAAGGCGCAACAGGAGCAAAAGAGGTCTTTATGGGCAGTAATACGGTAAAGGCTATCAAGACCATACGTAATCGTCCGTTTATTGTGGTTCCAGATAATTATGATTTTAAGGCGCTGAATAAAATCGTCTTTCCAACGGATTTTACGAGGCCATATGAAAGTTTTGAACTAAAGCCCTTAGTTGAACTTGCCTCGCTTTGGAAAACCAATATACTGATCTTTCAAGTCGGACAGGAATTTCTTATGACCGACACCCAAATCACGAATCGGGAACTTTTGTCCGAAAGGCTCGAAGAGATAGCCCATGATTTTTTTGATGTAGAATTCAAGACCAGCGTAGTTGATGCCATAGGCCACTTCACGAAAGAACAAGATGGGGACCTGGTATCACTAGTTCACTATGAACATACCTTTATGGAAAGACTGATCCGTGAACCCGTAATCAAGAAAGTAGCCTTTCATAGCAAGGTTCCGATGTTGGTGCTCCCCGAACTATCCTGATAAACACAACTCGATAAAACAGCACAAAAATGAAGAAGATACTATTGCCAACCGATTTTTCCGATAATGCCCAAAAAGCCATCGACTATGCACTTTACCTTTTTGAAAAGGAAACATGTACCTTTTATCTAGTGCATGCCTATTATAATGCACCCTCGGCACCCGGTACTAAAATGACCGCCAAAGAGGATTTAAAGCAGCTGGCAAAATCTTTAGAGGCCAAAAGCAACGGGAAACACCGTTTCGAAACGATTTTGGAAACCGATTCCGTAATCAATGTGGTCAACAGAACGGTCATCGACAAGGATGTTGATTTTGTCTTTATGGGCACTAAAGGGTCTTCGGCCCTCCGCGAGATTTTCATTGGTGGGAACACCACCGATGTTTTAAAATACCTTGTCGGTTGCCCGGTCGTCACCGTGCCTGATGGGTATGTTTATGATTTGCCCGACGAAATTGTTTTCGCCACCGATTTTAAACATAGGTTCGAAAAACACGAACTTGTGCCGTTGACAACAATCGCAAAACTTTGGAATTCTAAACTGACCATCGTGCACATCCGTATCGGAAAGGAATTGGACGAAAGCCAATTACAAAACAAAGAACTGCTCGAAAACAATCTAAATCCAATACAATCAAAAATTGAGATAATATCAATGGAAGATACAATTGCCAGTACCTTACGAAATTTTGAACGGGAAAACCCCGATATCGGCATGGTTGCACTTCTAAGGACCAAGCATGGTTTCTTTCAAAAACTATTGCGTGAACCTGTAGTTCGAAAAATGGCGTTTCAAACCAAAGTGCCCTTGTTGGTATTTCCTTTGATAGAATAACATAGTTACAATACAGCACTAAAATAAAAGAGCTGATGGTTGCCCTCCCTGAAACTTAACAGGGGAATCCTGCCGTACGATTCCATTTTTTTGACAAGGCTCCGACGGAACCATTTTTTGAAGATGCCCTTATGCTCTCGCTCCAGCATAACTACCAAATCGGCATTAACATCGCCAAGATAGGTACGCAACGATTCGAAGATGTTGTCCGAAAAGAACAATTTGAATTCTATCTTTTCATAAGAGACCTTGGCTTCGAGCATTTCTTTAAACCATTCCATCTGTGTTTCTCCCTCATATTCATCCTCGGTAATAATGTGAACCACCTTTATTACAGCATCAAAGGCCTTTGCCAGTTCTGTCAATTTACGAATGGCGAACAGGTCTTCTTCCTCAAAATCGGTCGCATATACCATAGTCTGCAATGACATATGGCTTGTTTCGGCCGGAATCGCCAAAATGGGGCACGGCGCTTTTTCAATGAGGTTTTTGGTGGTACTGCCCATTAAAATTTCCCTAACCGCACTTTCGCCCTTGATACCCACCACTATCATTTGGGCATGCCATTCTCCCGCAGTTGTAAGTATTCCCTTTACTACCGATTTGTTTTCGACCGGTTGCAACTGTACGTTCGGCGATTTCCAAAGGCTTCCCAAATTTGCTTCGCAGAATTCCTCCAATTTTGCACGATGTGTTTTAAAGGCATTCTTCTCTAAATCAGGAAATGGTTCTGAAAGTACGGTAGAACCTAAAACCGTTGGATAATTGAACACGTGTACCACGACCAGGCGGTAGTTCAATCGTTCGGCCATTTTGCCCGCATACTTTAAAGCGGCAATGGAGTTATCGGAATAATCGGTAGCGTATAGGATTGATTTCACTTTTTTGTCTTTTGAATTTAGGCTCTAAAGGTATGTACCTGTCTTTATAGGGAAAATGACCTACGTCATTATGAGCAGTGGCAATGTAAAATTGTCCATGGCGCTATGGACAGCAGTGCCGAAAGCTCTATCGTATTGGGTACAATGACATCGGCGAATTATTTGAAGAAGGCGAAACATTGGTAGAGGTGCAGACGGAGAAAGTTGCTTTTGAAGTACCTGCGCCTCTTTCCGGTACGCTTATTGACATCAGGATAAAGCGAGGGGAATCCGCTAAAGTGGGCGAGGTAATCGCTATGGCAGAGTAAATCGGTACTCCGCTTTCTTTCTTCTCGTGAAAACGGCTTTATTTTCTTTTTCCGAACTGATTTATATCATTTCCATTCCCCATCTATCCAACTAATTTCGAATCTTTTAAAGATAGATAGAAATGAATTTTTTTGGAATCAAAAGAGGGATTTTCGCCCTGATTTTTATAGGAGGCAACCTACTCCATTCCCAAGACAGCATCCCTATAAGTCTGGATGCGGCGGTTAAAATGGCCCTCCTGAAGAACACCAATATTGTTAAGGCCGAATATGGTATAAACACTTCTGAATTTGCCCTTAAGGAAGCCAAGGGAAATTTTTTACCTAAACTCTTTTTGTCTGCCAATTACAATCGTAACATTGATCGGCAGGTCATATATCTTCCCGGGTCCTTTAGCGGCGGCGGTCCTACAGAACTTGGTTTTGAAAACGACTACCGCAGTTCCCTGAACCTGTCCGTTCCCATTTATTCAAATACCAATTTTGCAAGCAAAAGATTGGCCGAAACCCGATTGGATTTTCAGCATGAAATGGCCCGGGGCACTCGCCAATCCATTTCCAATGCGGTAAAAAAATCATACTTCAATTATTTGGTGGCGCAAGAAGTGGCCAACGTGCAAAGAGGCCGGTTGAACAACGCCGAACAGACCGTAACGGA
>RCMY010004141.1_pt1 | contig 12637 bp, 5 predicted proteins | sample 2041341 | NCBI WGS metagenome assembly RCMY01 (sample SAMN09708234, study PRJNA481090) | Marine sediment metagenome, whole genome shotgun sequencing project. | reverse complement strand
GCGATCAATACCGCCGCGAGGCCGGTCGTCGCCAACGCGGTCCGAACAGGGATTTCGATGAGGCCACTCAGCGTGCGCTTGAAGTAAGCAACGCCCAACACACACATCGCTGCCCATAGTGCGATCTCGAGAATCGACCAGGACGGCGATCCGACACCCTTGGCGAAGAGCATCGTTTCGAGCAGACCCAACCCGCCGCCGGCAGCGGCGGCAATGATCGCTACAAACGAGACTCGCAAAGACGGCCGCAGCGGAGGAACCGATACTTCGGTTTCCAAACCGTTCGTTCTTGCGTCCTCTCGATCAATCTCCTCGAGATGATCGCGTACTGCAGCGACCAACTCCTCGAGGTCTCCCGCCTCGTTGAACCGCACGGCATGAAGATCTGCGAACGAAGCATGATTCGGGAGCAGGTCGTTTGCATGCAGGGGTTCCACACCACTCAAGAGCACGGGAACGATTCGTGTTCCGGCTTCCAAGGCACTGGTGATCTCGCGCCCTACCCAGTCCGCAGGCTCAAGTATTCGTGCGCTGCCGTCCTGCTGGGTGCCCCTCCAGTTCGGTCCGATCACGGCGATGAGCACGTCACATTGCTCGACTTCTCGAGCGAGACGCATGGGGAAGTCCTCGCCATAGCGGAGGTCGCTGTCTCGAAACGCCGTTCTGACGTCGCCAATACCGCTTCCCTCTCGACGCAGCCGCTCCTCGATCCAACCCACGGCGTACTGGCCATCGGCCCTCCGATAGCTGATGAACACCCGGGCCATCGGAACTAACCCTTCCTCTGCCGCTTGTGGCGCAGGCTCAGAAACACCGCGACCGGAGTGTCCTCGTCGGTCATGATCGAGGTCACGGTCTCAGTCAAACCGACGATGAGCAGATCGTGGGTGCACGATCAACAATGGTCTGAACATCAAGAGACCTGCCTTCACGGTTGTTGATCCTTGCATGTGCTTGTGGCACAAACGCCGCCGCTGAGGTCACCTTAGATCCGCCGTGTTCTTGGCGCCGGAGAACGGTCTTCGCACCCGGGACGGTGCCTGAGCAACACATTGCGCCGAGGCACGCAGCGCGAGAGGATGGTCCGATGTACCGCTCCGTAGATCCGCTACCGACCGGCACCGTGACCTTCCTGATGACTGACATCGAAGGTTCGACACAAGCGTGGCAGGCCGCTCCGGACACCATGACGGCCACCGTGTCCCGCCACTACGAGATCCTGGATGCCGGTATACGCGCGCACGACGGCCAACGACCAGAGGAACAAGGCGAGGGCGACAGCGTTGTCGGAGTCTTCCGAAGCGCGTCGGATGCGATTACCGCGGCGCTCGAAACCCAGCTCTCGCTCCGCAGCGAACTGCCAGGCCTCTCGATCAGAATGTCCCTCCATACCGGAGAGGCAATGCTGCGAAACGAAGACAACTACGTCGGTCTGACGATTATTCGGTGCGCTCGAATCCGCAGCTCAGGCCACGGAGGACAGATCCTGGTCTCCGATGCCACCAAGGCAGCATTGGCCGACGACCTCCCACCAGCCGTTGGACTTCTCGACCTTGGCGTCTATGGCCTTCGAGGACTCACCGGACGCGACCGGATTTGGCAGCTCGAACACGACGATCTGCCCTCGACGTTTCCCTACCTCAAGGCTGGCGCTTCCGCCGCCGGGAATCTCCCTACGCCCATCAGTTCCTTCGTCGGCCGCCGCGCCGAATTGACAACGCTCAGCAATTCGCTGAGCGCACACCGGCTCGTGACGCTCACGGGCTCCGCTGGGATGGGTAAGAGCCGCTTGGCCCTCGCCGTCGCTGACACCGCAGCGAATGCGCTGACGGGTGGTGCCTGGCTGGTTCCCCTGACCGGGCTCACCGCCGACGATCCGGACGCTGTTGCCTCGGCCACACTGCAGGCCTGCTCGATCGACCGGGGCGGGGCCGAACCGCTCGACGCGATCATCGACCACTTCCAGTCCGTCGCCAGCGCCGTCCTGGTGGTCGACGGATGCGAACATGCACCAAACGGCGCGTCAACGATCGTTCAGCACGTCCTCGCCCAGTGTCCGGACACCATCGTTCTGGCGACGGGACGAGAGCCGCTGCACGTTGCGGGTGAGGTCGTACACGATCTCGGCCCTCTGCTCACTCCGCCGGAAGATTACCGAGGCGGCGTCGAGGGCCTGAGAAACTACGACGCTGCCCAGTTGTTCATCGAGCGAGCGAGCACTGCCAATCCCGAGCAAGTGTTCGGCGAGGCCAGCGCTCGTGACATTACTCGCATATGCAGCCAACTTCGAGGTGTTCCACTCGGGCTCGAACTCGCTGGTGCGCGGGTCGCACTCACGTCCATCCGCGACCTTGCGGCAAGCCTCGAATCGCTCACGAGCGGCCCCGATCGGCCAGTGTCGGTGGCCCTCGCTTCATCGATTGCGTGGAGCTACGAGTTCCTCGATGTCAATGCCCAGGCCGCACTTCGACGTTTGGCGGTCTTCCAGGGCACCTTCGAGATCGATGCAGCGACAGCGGTGGTAATGGGCGACGGCCTGGATGAACACACCGCGATCACGTCGATCCGCACTCTATTGGATCAACGGCTTTTGACTGTCGACGAGTCCAGTGGACGGGCGCAACTTCCATCAGCGATCCGTCTCATCGCCACCGAGCGTCTCGGTGGCTCAGCGGACGCTCGTGGCGCCATTTCGCGGCACGGTGAGTGGTTTGCCGGGCTGGCCGAGCGGTTCGGCAAATCTGGGCTTGCGATACCAGATTCGCTACTTGCTCCCGATGAATCCGACATTTTCAAGGCGCTCGAGTCGGCCACCACGATCGGCCCGCCCTCGGTTGCGTATCGCATCCTCATCGGGCTCGGTGCTCGGTGGCATCGGCTTGACAGAGAAGCCGCCGAGGCCGCCGCCACGTGGACGACCAGTCGATCACCGAGCGACGGCGAAGAACGCTGGACCGCCGCTGTCAGCCGGCTGAGTTACGCCTTCGCCGGGCAGCCCGGCCACCCCATTCATGCGTATGCCGCCGAGGCTCGGGCCATTGCTGAGCTCACCGGTGATGAGACGTCACCGCTCTACCTCGACTTCGGCGCAGCCGTCCGCGAGGTGGACAACGGAGATCTCGATGCGGCCGAACGTTTGTCAGATGCCGCTCGCCGTTTGGGCGTCGACGAAGTGGCGATTGCGATCAACCAGTACATCGCAGCGGCACACCAGAGGTCCGGTCGAAGCCAAGAGGCAACGACTCGCATGGACTCGTTGCGCTCGTTACTCGGCGGCGGCGACTACCAAGGCCCCATCGATCTCACCGATGGCAAGCAAACCCCTGAGCAACAAGCGGCGGCGACATGACTTCTGAGGGAACCACCGATAGCGGGGAGCTGATCGGAGGACGATTCGAGATCCGACACACGTTCCAGACCGAGGGGGCGGCGCAGGTTCACGTTGCCCGCGACTTCGATCACGACCTCGACGTCGCGCTGTGGACTCGTCGGATCAACGACGACAACGACCTGAAGCGGCTCCGACGTGAAGCCGGAATGCTGATGCGTGTCATCGCCCATCGAGGGCTGCCGGTCGTCCGCAGCGATCTTGTGGACGACGATCGATTTTATCTGATCAGCGATTTCGTCCCAGGGACCGACCTCCGCACGCTGGTCGAAGCCCAAGATGGGACCGGTCTTGCGTTGTCGAGCGCTCAGCCGATCCTCGAAGAAGTAGCCGACACGCTTCAGCACCTACACAATCACCGACCACGATTGATTCATGGTGGGGTCGCTCCTGAAGATCTGGTCGTGGCCGACGACGGTCGAGTCGTCCTGGTTGCGCTGGCCAGGATGATGCATGTCCTCGAGCCCACTCCAAGGGTTGGGCTCACCGGCTTTGCCGCTCCGGAGCTGCTGGCACGCGAGACTCTCACTCCAGCAGCCGATGTGTACTCGTTGGCGGCACTGGCAGTGTTTCTTCTCACCGGTGTCGCTCCTCGGGTCGGCGCGGCGTGGCCAGAGGCTTTGATCGAGACCGGCTTGATCCACATGGAACCGGTCCTTCGCCGCGGACTCACCTGGGATCCTTTCGGACGCCCGCAGAGTGTCGCCGAGTTCGTGGCGGCGTTCCGTGAGGCAGGGCAGCGTCGGATCCCAGCAGGAACCGTCACGCTGGTCGTCGTCGAAGAACAGGCCAACGAAGGCATCCCTTCATTGGCCAGGATGCTCGCTGCCGGAGGCGGAAGCATCGCTGAAGGACTCTCTCTCCCAGCGGGGTGTGCCGTTGCCGTCTTCCCGCGAGCCGGTGATGCAATCTCCTCCGCTCTGAGGGCCGAGCAAGAGGGCTCGAGCTCGGTGACCGTGCATGCCGGGGACCTCGGAGGCCTCTACGGAGCCTCTCTCCAAGAGCTTGCCGACGCAGCAATCGTCTTGAGGGACTCCGTCGGATCGGCGACGCTTGTGTGCTCACCTCCGGTTCGGATGTTGCTCGGATCCGATGACACGCTCGAGTTTGAGCCGGTTGCTGGTGGCTTCCATATTCGCAGAATGCCCGAGAGCGGCGAAACAACGCTCCGGTCAACGTCCAAGCAAACGTCACTCGATGCCGGGCCTGTGCGGGCGTGGATCGCATCGCGCCGGGCCATGCCGCTTGCTGGCCGAGAGGTAGAGCTCGCCAGGTCGAAGACTGCCATCGATCGGGGACGTTCCGCAGGTCACGCTTCGATGATCCTCTTCATCGGCGATGCTGGGATGGGCAAGACACGAATCCTCGCCGAGCTCGCCGGCCATGCTGCTGAGCGTGGGGAGCGTGTTTTCGTCGGACGCTGCACCGAGTCCAGCGGTGCGTTCGAGCCGTTCGTCGACGCTCTCGGTGAGAGCGTCTTCCCGTTCGAGTCTGGCCAGATCGAGAGGGACGAGGAAGGCTGGATCGATCGCCGCCGGTTCTTCGGCCGGATCGCCAGTTCGCTCAGAGACCTCGGCGAACCGATCACGCTGATTCTCGACGATGTTCAGTGGATCGATGGCTCCTCGACTGCGCTCCTAACACAACTTCTCGATGACCTGGGGGCCACGTTGACCGTCGTGGCAGGTTCTCGACCCGGGTTCGAGGACACGGCTCTCGACTACATCGTTCAACAACCCACTGCGACCGTGATACCGATCGGCGCCCTGGAGCGCGAAGAGCTGGCCAGCTTGGCCCGATCATCCGGACTCGAGCTCAGCAGCGAGACCATCGACAGTCTCCATGCACTGAGTGGTGGCAGCCCGTTCTTCGGTCTGCAACTGCTGAACCATCTCCGTGACACCCCAGACGCCCCGGTCGAGACGACTGGCCTGGCCGTTGGCGTGCGGGAGTGGATTCTCGGCAGAGTCGATCGACTCGGTGAAGCCGTGCGCGACACCCTCACCGCAGCCGCTGTCATTGGCCGAACCTTCGAGGTGGTGACCCTGGCCGACATTCGGGGAGCGAGCCCACTCGAGGCTCTCGCTGATCTCGATGTCGCCGCACAGGCCGGCCTCCTGATTGAAGGTTCACACCCGGGCGAGTTCCGCTTCGTTCACGCCATCGTGTCCGCGACCTTGGAAGACGGGCTCTCGGTCACCCGGAGGGCACTCCTCCACGCGGCGATTGCTCAACGCATCGAGGAGCGGGGCGCGAGTCGCGAAAATCTCGAAGAGGCATTGCATCACTGGTTCGCCGCCGACCGCCTCGGCAATCTGATCCATGCAGCCGAGATCGCCGTAGAAGTAGCGACTCGATCAACAGATCGGCTTGCCCACGAGAGCGCATTGAGCGTACTCGAGCGAGCTCTCACGCTTCTCCCCCAGACTCCGAGGTCGGTCGATCGTGATCGCGTCGAAGCCCGACTCCGCGTTGCCCATGGGCGGGCGAGCTTCTTCGCCTCCAACGACACTGATGCGCTCGAGCAGCTCTACAGGGCGAGCGAGCTCGCCGAGACCGCTGGAGACTTCACGACACTCGCTGAAGCTGCTCTCGTCGCCTCGCTGAACCGCCGAGGAGGACTCGACGATCCGGAACTGCTCGAGTTGCTCGAGCGCGCCAGCGCAAACTGTCCCCCCGAGCCAGCCGTGCTACCAGCCATGCTCCACGTCCGCCGTTCCCGCCTTCTCCCAACCATTGTCAAACACGAGGAACGCAGCGCAATGGCTCAACTCGGTCTGGCTGATCTCGATCGCATGGAACCAGTCGATCGGGCCACAGTCGAGATGGAAGTGGCGCGAGCTTGCTGGAACCCCGACGACGCACATCATCGAGAACAGATCGCCACCAGGCATGTTCACCTTGCGCAGGAGCATCTCGATCGGGCAGGCGAAGCGCGATGGACGGGCGTACTCCTCGAGGGCTACAACCATCGATCGTCAGCACGAATGCAACTCGGCAACATCGTCGGAGCGCTCGAAGACGCGCATCAGGCCGCTCGGATCGCCGACGATGCGGGCTCGACCTTCCTGCTCACCAGAGTGATGATGGGCCAGGCAATGATCAACGCAACGCTCGGCAACCACGACGAAGCCACGCGAATCTGCGATGAAGCCCTGGAGTTGTCACCTCGCCACAACTTGATGCTGGCGAGATTGGCGATCATGTACAGCATTCGTCGCGATCGGAACGAACGGTCCGAGCTGGCCGAGCTCGAGCTGCAGCTCGGGAACATCTTGGATCAGAGTCCTCTCGTCATCGCCGCCTTCGCCCTTACGCACGCCGAGGCCGGCCAGCTCGATGATGCTCGCCGGTTGCTCGATCGATTGAGAGAGCTCAGGACCTGGCCAAGGAACTGGATGTGGCTGGGAACGACCGTCGCCGCTCTCGAAGCCTCGATCCTGGCGGGAGAACATGAGATGGCCCACCGCTACGCCGCAGTCCTCGAGCGCTACTCCGGGCTTTGGGCACTTGCCGGTGCGGAGCTGGCGTGTTGGGGCCCAGTCGATCGTGTCCTCGGCCTCCAACATGCCGCAGCGGGTCGTCACAGCGAAGCGCTGGTTTCGCTGAATACTGCGCTGACGTCGGCCATGGCTCAGGGTGCAGCTCCTTGGGAGGCTCGCTGTCGCCGAGACCTCGCAGCGCTCACGTCGCTGTCAAACTGACGGAGCCCCCTCAATCCGACGGCCGACGCTCGCGCTGTCACCGGTTTGCGCTGTTCAACATCGTGCTAAGACTTGGCGGCATGAGTCCTACGCCCGAGTCTGCCATTCCTTCGGATGCGTCGCCGCGCTTGGTGAATGGTGTCTTCAAGGGCGGCGGGGCGAAGGGAATAGCGTATGCGGGAGCTCTGCGGGCACTCCACGAACGAGGGCTCTGGTTCGGGAGCGTCGCTGGCGCTTCGGCCGGGGCGATCACAGCGTCGCTGATCGCGTCGGGTATGGATCTCGAATCACTCGAGGAGGCCGTGCCCACAGCTCTCGAGGCCGTCGATTCCCACTGGTTCGGCCGGATCGGCAAGGCCGTGGTGGGCCATGCCACGTCCCGCTACGAGAGTCGCGGGCTTCGTGAGTGGCTCGACCAGAAACTGGCGCATCAGATCGGCAAGGTCGGCTCCGAACCGGTGACGTTCGATGAGCTCTACCTGGCGAAGGGCATCGAGCTCTACGTCATCGCTATGGATCTGGCTACCGGCCTGCCGGTCCTCTTCTGCAGACGGACAACGCCAGGCGTCGAAGTGGCCGGCGCGGTCACCTCTTCGAGTGCGATACCGGCCGGCTTTCCCGCTGGGCGTGGCGTGTTCTGGTCTCCCGATGACGGCGCCGTTGTCCATCAGCTGGTCGACGGCGGAACGTGGGCGAACTATCCGTCGTTCGTGTTCGAGGATGACTCGTTTCGCACGTGGGTTCGAGGCGAATCACAGGACCAGGCCAGGTGGTCCGAGATCGACGATCAGGTGTGGGCTGCAGAGGAACGAAGACCGACCGTCGGTTTCATCCTGGGAGATCCAGAACCTCTCGAGCATCGCCAGCCAATCGGTCTCGTCCCGGTCAAAGGCGATATCAACCGCCGCTTCGACCAAGGTCCGACCTACACCTCGCCCAGTCGTCCGACGTACGTGTTCGGTGCCCTGTTGTCGAGCGATTGGTTTCGCCTGATCATCGCAGTGGCCTTGGCGGTCTGGGTTTCCCTCAGCGTCGTCGTGCTCCCCATCGGCTTCCGGCGGTTCTCGGCGTGGCTGTTCGACCTCGCTCCTGACTGGCTCTACCCATCGCTTTTGGTCGGCATGATGTCTGTCGTAGTTCTCGCTGTCGTGGTCACGGTTGTGCTGGTCACATCACTGATTCTTCTCGGCAGGCTCCTCGCCGACACCCTCGTGCCCACCTTCACCTCCCTCCTGGGCGTGCCAACCGAAGTCGCGCCCTGGGTAGGGCTCGGGAACAGCTCCGTTGTGCTCCGTGTGCCGCATGCAGGGCTGTCGACCACGGGCTTCGGTGTCGACTCGACGACAAGAAGAACCGCCGTCGCTGAAGCGCACCGTCAGGTCAGCCAGCAGCTCGACGATGTCGTTATCAGCGGCCGACTCGAGGCGTTGTTCGACGACGTCGATCCCGAGCCGTCGATCTACTCACCTGGCCGACGCTCACCGGAGATGTTGAAACCGCCGGACCGCATTCGCGCTCTCGGCCTCACGTCAACCATCCTGGCAACGGCTCTCGCCGGGGGACTCGGCTGGTTCGCCACGAATCTCGCGGGGACCCATGCGATCAGTGCCATCATGCTCTCGATTCTCGCTGGTCTTTTTGTCGGAGGTGCCGCCCTTTGGTACTTGAGCGGTCGAGCCGGGATCAGAGCAGCAGCGAGGGCCCAGCACGGCGTCACCGTGGCGGACCGCCGATTCGGCACCACCGCACAGTTGATCGCCGCAGCCGGAGCCGCGCTCGTTGTTCTCGGTGCGGTCCTTTCCGGGCTGGCAATGAGTGACAGAGCCGACGACACGGTCACGGCCCGGGTCACACAAGCCCAATCGCAAGAAGGCTCCAACGTGAACACCTACACCGTCAGACCAGAGACCACAGTCAAGGGTTCCGACGATTCGATCGTCCGTGATGTCCTGGTCGCATCAGATCGTCACCTTCGACTCGGTGAGCGCGTGTTCATCTCCATCGACCCCGAAGATCCGGAAGCGGCGAAGCTCGCCCAGACGCTTGACGATGTGCGTTTCCCGATTGCTGTCATTCTCTCGATTCTCGGCTTCGGCGTGATCACCTCCGGCGTCCGACGACAGCGCTGGGAAGCTCGGAATCGGAACCTCAACGATCTTGTCGGATCCTGGCACGGACGGAGCAAGTGATGTTCGAAGACAAAGTCGTAGAAGTCGCCATCGGTCACGTCCGCGGACTGGTCAACCCGACCGAGGCGGAACGCGAAGCGGCGTTCGAGCTCTTCGTCGAGCTCGCAAGCCGCACAACCACAACCGAGTTGCGGCCCGAAGAAGGCCTCATCCGCGAGGCGCTCAACAGCTTGTACCTGATCTTCGGTCTCACCCGAGAGATTCTGCGTGGGCACGGCGGCGATGTCGCAAAGGGCCGAGGAGACGGCAATGTCACGCTAGCGACGATTTCGCTACGGGTTCTCAACGAGATCGTCCGGCCGCGCACGTCGAAGTGGCATCCCCTGCTCCTTTCGTGGGAGCAACAAGGCGAGGTCAATGGACAGGGGAAGGATCGAGCAGCGTGGGAGGAGAGCTGGGATCTCGCCGAGGAGTGCCGGGCCGATCTCAACACTCTCCGGGGCGAGATTCGCGCCTATATGGACAGCCTGGCCAAGATCGCAGGTGCCGCTTCTCTCACCGATCTCGTCGTGCCGCTTCCGCCCAGCGCTCCAATCCAAACTGTGGTGTCGGCCAAACCACACCCAGCCCCGCAGGGCGCTGCGCCTCGAACCAAGATGGTCCGGTGGTTCGACCCGATCGACGGGGTGCGGTCCCTATTGGCGAAGCGAAAGGGCGACCCGAAACGTGTCGGTCGCGGCCCCGCCGGCGACAACGCCATGGCTCCCATCGACGTACCCACCGCTGACGACGGCAGTCTCTGGATCGACTACGTGAGTGATCTAGGCGATGCATTCGACCCAACGGCCGCGGTGGCCTGGCAGCTGACCAGGCAACACATTGTTCTGCCCGTGGATGACAGTGGCGAGTTGCCGGCACCTCCAGCCAAGCTGCCCCAGGGAAGCATTCTCGTCATGGGTGGCGACGAGGTCTATCCGTACGCAACGAGCGAGGGATATCGACAGCAGTTAGACCTCCCCTATCGACTCGCCGCTGCTTGTGACGTCGGCGAGCCAGAAGCGGGTCAATCGGAGCAACCTTCGCTTGTTGCCATTCCGGGCAACCACGATTGGTACGGAGGAATCGAGCTCTTCGAGAATGTCGTGGTGCGGCCTGACATGTTCGCTGGACACTGGCGGACTCCTCAGACCGAACGCTGGTGGGTCGTCGAACTCTCGCACGGTTGGTGGCTGTGGGGCATCGATACGGCCCTCGACAACACGCTCGACGACGCACAGCAGAGCTACTTCTCCGAAGCAGCCAAGCGGCTCCAACCAGGGGATCGCGTGATTCTCTGTAGTCCCGTCCCGTTGTGGCAGCTTCGACAGAAGAGCGAGGAGCACTATCGAGACCTGCGGCAGATCTTCGATCGACTGATGATCACGTCCGGGGCAAGCATCCCGTTGTTCCTCGCAGGCGACTCGCACTTCTTCGCTCACTACCGCCGAATCGATGGACCAATAGAGGAAGACCACATCACCGCAGGCGGCGGCGGCGCATTTATGCAGCCGACCCACAACCTGCCCGAGCAGGTGCCCCTCGAGCACGGCAGCCCCGACTTCAAGCTAACGCAGCGTTGGCCGCGCCCCGTCGACAGCCGGGCGCTCGCCACGAAGGTGGGCGGCATTCGTGACCGGCAGTACTGGCTGATCTTCGTCATCATGGCATTGGTCCATGCGGCGTATGCAGCGTTGGTGAGTATCCGAGCAGGAGCGTTGCTGTCGGTTTCCACGCCAGCAGACTCGGCTGAGGAAGCTCTTCGATGGGTTCTGGGAGCCTGGCCAGGATGGCCACTGCTCCTCCTGTTCTACGTCGCTATGGCAGCAGCAGCAGCACCGAACAGCAGAGAGTCGGAGCTGAAGTCTGGAGCTGAGAAGTACGGCCGAATCCACGGACTCGCTCACGTAGCCCTGTTGGTGGCCGTTGCCACCGTCGGTCGCTGGGTGGGCCCTGACGACCGATGGTGGCGATTCCTTGTCGTCCCCATCGGCGGGGTGCTGACCGTCTTCCTCATCGTCGCGATGATCCGCTGGATCAACTCGCACATCCGGGCAAGTGACACCATCGCGTTTTCCTCGTCCTTCCTCACTCGCTACAAGAATTTCCTACGCATGCACATCGATGCCGAAGGCACGCTTTCTGTCTATGCCGTAGGCCTCGACCCGGTCGGAACTGACTGGTTCGATGCTCTTACGAAGGAGGGCAAATCGATCCCGCCCTTCGACACAGACGGAACCCCGCGCCTCCACTACATATGGGGCAAACGCTTCCCCTCAACTGCCGCACACGAAGCTGGACGGGCAGGCACTCACCAGACCTGAAATGCTTGGGCGGCCCTTCATTTCGAGGAACAGGCCCAGAGCATCACCGTCGGGTTGAAGCGCCAGATGCAAGGTGTGGCAAATTGGATTTCGCACGGGCTCTCAGGTGACGTTCCAGGTCACGCCGAGCAGATCTTCACTGAGTGCCCAGAGGCGAGCTCCGGCCTCGGGATCCTTGGCAGCCTTTGAGATGCGACTCTCTCCGACTGGTCCGCGGCTGTCGCCAAACTTGGTTGGCCCGTAGTACGCACCGTTCTTCGCCTCGTTACCTGCAACAGCCAGAACTTCGGGGAGTGCCCCGGCGGTCGGCGACTGGGCCATGAGCTTGTTGCTGACTTTGTAGATCATCTTGAAGACCCCTGTCGGCCCCGTGCTCTGCAAGTTCGTTGCTGAATAGCCGGGGTGCGCGCTCGCTGCGATCACCGCTGACCCCGCCGCTTCGAGCCGGCGTGCGAGTTCGAGTCCATACATCAAATTCGCGAGCTTGCTCTGTGCGTACGCCTTCAACGGTGAGTAGTCGTCGGCGAACATCGGGTCGTCGAAGTTGATACCCGGAGCCGAACGATGGGCGATCGAGCTGACAGGCACGATCCGCCCCGACCGGGCAGTGACCAGGTCGAACATGAGGTGGTTCAGCAGGAAGTGGCCGAGATGGTTGGTGCCGAACTGCAGCTCGAACCCGTCTGCGGTCTCCAGCTGCGGTGTCTGCATGATTCCTGCGTTGTTGACGATGCCGTCGAGGCCATCGGTGTGAGCGCGAATCGAGTCGTTTGCCCGCTGGATCGACTCGGCGCTGGCAAGATCGAGATCGATCAATTGCACGGCGCCGTTGCCCGGGATCTGCTCGAGCTGAGCCACGGCGTCGCTTCCCTTGGTTGCGGAGCGAGCGGCGATGAATACGTCGGCCTGGGCCCGTCGAAGATGGGCGGCGGCTTCGAATCCAATCCCGGAGTTGCCGCCGGTGATGAGGTATTGCTTTCCCGAGAGGTCGTCGAGGCGATCGACCTTCCAGTTGATGATGGGCTGTGTCGTTGTCATGGTCTGGTGCTCCTGGAT
>RCMY010004139.1_pt1 | contig 12641 bp, 9 predicted proteins | sample 2041341 | NCBI WGS metagenome assembly RCMY01 (sample SAMN09708234, study PRJNA481090) | Marine sediment metagenome, whole genome shotgun sequencing project. | reverse complement strand
GCCGTTCACGCTTCAGTCCACAACCATTTCAACGCGGAGCGCCACCTTTACAGCCGATCAAATTTCAAGCTGAACCGCGCCGCCGCTCTGACCGAGTGGCGCGGTCTCTGCGCAGACTAACAGTTTGAGGTTGCTGAAGCAACAGAGACTGGTTCGCATTTGTCTGACAGCCCCCATTTGGCACTTTCAGAGCAAAATCAGTGAGGCGGGCAGGGTGAGAAGTTAGCGTTGCAACAAAGGGATTGTACGGCCAAAGACAAAGTTGGCATACTCTGAGTACCGGTTTTGAAACGAGGAGAGCGCAAGTGTCTGATCTATTTCGAATGTCTGCAACAGAAATTGCGAACGCGGTCCGATCCAAACGACTTTCCGCTTTGGAGGTTACCGAGGCACATTTGGCAAGGATCAGTAATGTTAATTTAGCGATCAATGCCGTGGTCCAGGAGTTGCCTGATGAGGCCCTTGAATCGGCACGCGCAGTGGATGCGCTTGTCGCGCAGGGTAAAGATCCAGGTGTCTTGTGCGGTGTCCCCGTCACGATAAAAGTGAATGTGGATCAGAAGGGCTATGCCACAACAAACGGGCTGCAACTTCAAAAAAACCTAGTCGCGCAAAGCGATAGCCCGGTCGTGTCAAACATCCGCGCTGCCGGGGGTGTTATCGTCGGGCGCACCAACACCCCTGCTTTTTCTTTACGCTGGTTCACCAAGAACAACCTGCATGGCCAAACACTCAACCCTCGCGACAAAACTATTACCCCCGGTGGATCCTCTGGCGGTGCGGCAGCGGCGGTCGCCAGCGGCATGTGCGCGCTTGGGCACGGAACCGATATTGCAGGCTCAATCCGCTATCCCGCATACGCTTGTGGTCTGCATGGTATTCGCCCGACCGTGGGCCGTGTCGCTGCCTATAATGCATCCGGTCCGGATCGTCATATTGGCGCGCAGCTCATGGCAGTTTCGGGTCCCATTGCGAGGACCATTTCGGATATCCACCTTGCTTTGATCGCGATGTCGGCAAAGGACACCCGCGATCCGTGGTGGGTGCCTGTGCAGCACGATCAAGGGGCGTTTCCCAAACGCGTAGCTCTTACCGTTGCGCCAGACGGGATGCCGGTCGAAAAAGAGGTCGAGCACGCCTTGCGGGATGCCGCAAATCGCCTCAAAGACGCTGGCTGGATCGTGGAAGAAGTGATTTGTCCGCCAATGCGTCCGGCAGCCAAAATCAACGAGCAGCTCTGGATGACAGAGATGCGCATCGGTGCAGATGAAATGGTTCAAAGAGAAGGAGAAGAAGACTCTCAGTTCGTCTACCAGCAAATGAAAAACAGAGTTGATCCGTTGGATGTCGAAGGGCTGTTGGGGGCTTTGCAGGCGCGTGCGGGTATCGTGCGCGAATGGGAAGAATTCATGCATAAATACCCTATTCTGATCTGTCCGGTTTCCGGACAGCTCCCGTTTTCTCAGCAGCAGGATGTTCAGTCAGAAGCCGCGTTTGAGGCGATCATGGAAGCACAGCTCACTCAGCGCGCTTTGCCTGCGATGGGGTTGCCGGGCCTGACGGTGACAACGGGGTTTGTCGGCAAGATATCCGTAGGTGTGCAACTTATCGCAGGTCGTTTTAGAGAGGATATTCTGCTTGCCGCAGGTGCAGATATCGAGCGAACCGGACCAATTATCGAAGTTTCTGACGCAATCTAGATGGTGTCGGAAGCAGACTCTTGGCTCGTTCATAGCAAACAAAATTAGTTGAGGCGGGCAGGGCGACCACCTAGCTTTTATGGATGACAAAGCGTTCCCCCTTCCGCTACTTCAAGACGCGCCCCGAGATCATCCGTCTGGCCGTTATGATGTATGTTCGGTTTCCGCTGTCGCTTCGAAATGTTGAGGATCTTTTTTACGAACGCGGTATCGATATCAGCCACGAGACGGTTCGATTTTGGTGGAACAGATTTGGTCCAATATTTACCGCTGAAATTCGTCGCAGTACACGGCTCAGTCCACAACCATTTCAGCGCGCAGCGCCATCTCTACAACCGATCAAATTTCAAGCTGAACCGCGCCGCTGCTCTGGCCGAGTGGCGTCAACCTTGTTCAGCATAGGTTCCGACGTTTTGCGGCCCACTGAGATTGGTTCGCATTTGTCTGACAGCACCATTTCATGGGTACACGAAGCCGCGGAATGAACCGCTCAGACCGCAGTGCTGAATTTGTTTTCAAAGAGCAGCCCGGCGCTTGGACTATGTCGGCGGGGGCAAATTGCGCAGTCGTCATCGCGCCTGATGACTGGCGTGGATGCGCTAATAATGGCTGATGGCGCGGGCGGCCTGTTGGCCCAGAGGAACGACTTGCTGGACGTAATCCTCCTCCGTCCATTCAGCCAGCGACCCTGCGATGTGAATCGCGGCAACAGGCGCGCCCTTATTGTTCAGCACTGGAAAGGCGACGGCAATTTCACCCGATAAGATCTGATTGATGGTCAGCGCATACCCTTTGTTGCGGGTCTGCGCGACGTGGTCCATCACCTGCGAAACTGTGGTCACGGTATCTGGCGTAAAGGGGCGGCGATCAGACCGCTCGACGATGTCGCGTGCCTGGGCGTCCGGGAGTTTGGACAGGATTGCCCAACCGCCTGAACTGCAAAACGTGGGCACGCTGTGGCCCACAAGGGACGTGTTGAACGTCTGCCGCTTGGTCTGCAGGCGCACGGCATAGACGACGCGCACATCATCAAATAGCGACAGGTCCACGCGTTCCCGCACAGATTTCCGCAATTCCTGCAAAACGGGCGTGGCCCGGCGCACCAAGGGATCCAGTCGCAGGCAATCAAGCGTATGATCCAGAATGCGAATGCCGGGGATAAACCCATGACCACCCGGGTCGCGCCGCACATATCCAAGGGTGCGCAAAGTATGTACCATCCGCTGTGCCGCACTGCGGTCGATGCCCGCGCGGCTTGCAAGTTCTGACAGGCTCAGCGGCCCGTCGGCATGGTGAAACGCCGACATGACCATCAATGCCTTTTCCACAGATTGTACGAAAAGCGATCCGTCGCGGTCTGTTGCACTTAAATTGCGCAAACCTGGTTCAGCGCGGGTGGTATTTCTAGGCATTTTGTTGCTCTCCGACGCTAGTCCATTGACTTTGCGTCAACACGGCCCCTACGATCATTATGCGATCTTACTGTATCGTTTGGCAATACAGTTTTGCAATAAGTTGTGCTGGAGTGTTGAAAAACACCAATACGGCCAACAGGGGGAATGAAATGTCAAAGCGCGTCGCGCTTGCTGGATTTTTGCATGAAACAAACACATTTGCGCCAACAAGGGCGCTGATGTCTGATTTCGTGCAGGGCGGTGGCTACATGCCACTGTCGCACGGGACCGCGATGATTGCGCAGAGCAGGGGCATCAATCTTGGTATATCAGGCGCGTTGACGTTTGGGGAATCAGTCGGCTGGGATATGGTGCCGATCCTTTGGGCTGGCGCAATTCCGTCTGCACATGTCAGCAAGGATGCCTACGAAAGCATCACCGACGATATCATTTCAGGCATCCTTGCCGCGGGTCCGCTGGATGGTGTGTTTCTGGACCTGCACGGCGCAATGGTCGCAGAGCATGAGGATGACGGCGAAGGCCGATTGCTGCAGCGGGTGCGCAAGGCCGTTGGGCGGGATGTTCCAATGGCGGCAGCGTTGGATTTGCACGGGAATATTACTCAAGAGATGGTTGACGCTGCCGACGTGCTGGTCGGGTTTCGCACCTATCCGCATGTGGATATGGCCGATACGGGCACGCGGGCCGCGCAGCAGCTAGATGATCTGATGGCGCGCGGCACATCCTTTGCCAAGGCGTTTCGCCGCTTGCCGTTTCTAGTGCCCATCGCGTGGCAAAGCACGCGGGCAGAACCAGGGCGCGCGATCTATGATCTGGTCGCTGAAACAGAAGGCGGTGACATTACTAGCGCCTCTTTCTTCTTTGGGTTCCCGGCGGCAGATTTCGAAGGCTGTGGTCCGACGGTTATTTGCTATGGTGACACGCAGGCGGCTGCGGATGCCGCCGCTGATGGAATCGAAAAGTCAGTTCTGCTGGCTGAACCCGCTTTCGCGGGTCAAACCTATGACCCTGATGCCGGGGTGATCGAGGCGATGCGCATCGCACAAACCGCCACGCGCCCCGTTGTGTTGGCCGACACCCAGGACAATCCGGGTGCGGGTGGCGATTCAAATACAACCGGTATGCTGCGCGCCTTGGTGCGTCAGGGGGCGACACGTGCGGCCTTGGGCAACATGGTCGATCCAAAGGCCGCGGCGGCTGCGCATGCTGCCGGACTCGGTGCCGAGATTGATATTGCCTTGGGCGGCTTTTCTGGCATCCGCGGCGACGCCCCGTATGAGGCGCGTTTTGTTGTGCAAACCCTGTCGGATGGCAAGTTGATCGCGTCTGGGCCTTTCTATGGTGGCGCGCATCTGGATATGGGCCCATCAGCCTGCCTGCGGATTGGAGATGTGCGGGTTGTCGTCACCACGCACAAGGCGCAGATGGCTGATCAGGAAATGTACCGTTTCGTCGGGATAGAACCCACTGAACAGGCAATCCTGGTCAACAAGAGCTCTGTTCATTTTCGTGCCGATTTCGACCCAATTGCGGAAGCGATCCTGACCTGCACGGCACCCGGCCCGATGCCGGTCAGCCCCGCCAGCCTTCCTTTCACCAAATTGGCGCGAGGCATGCGGTTGGAACCGCTTGGCCGCGCCTTTGATCCGCAAAATGCTGCGTGATCCAAAACATGAACAACCTTCAATCAAAGGAGCCGCATACCACCTTCAGATAAGACACCAAGCCGCAAAAGGGTGATTGAGCCCGGCATAAAGTAAGCAACCAATGGGAGTTCAAAATGAACATGTCTATGAATTTAGAAACAAAACCTACGGGACTGCGCAATAAGTTACGCAGTTCCCTGTTCAGCGCGACACTGGCAAGTATTGCCTTGATGGCGGGTCCGGTCAGCGCCGAGACATTGCGTGCCGTCATGCATTCGGCCTTGCGGGTTCTCGACCCTATCATGACCACCGCCTACATGAGCCGTAACCACGGTTACATGATCTTTGACACGCTTTACGCGCTTGATAGCAACCTTGTCCCGCAGCCGCAGATGGTCGAAAGCCACACGGTATCGGATGATGGTCTGGTCTATAAATTCACCTTGCGTGAGGGCCTGAAGTTCCACGACGGCGCGCCTGTGACCGGCGACGATGTCGCGGCTTCTATTGCGCGGTGGGGCGAACGTGACGGCATGGGACAGGTTCTTATGTCCTTTGTCGAAAGCATGGGGTCGGACGGCGACAACGTTTTTGTCATCAACCTGAAGCAGCCTTATGGCCTTGTGATTGACAGCTTGTCCAAGCCATCGTCAAATGTGCCGTTTATCATGCCAAAACGTTTGGCCGAAACACCATCGACAGAGCCGATCCCCGAACAGATCGGGTCCGGTCCGTTCAAGTGGATGGCGGATGAGTTCCAGCCCGGCGTAAGGGTGGTTTACGAAAAGTTCGAAGATTACGTGCCACGCGATGAACCCGCCAGCTGGGCATCGGGCGGCAAGGTCGTCAATATCGACCGTGTCGAATGGATCGTCATGGCCGATGACCAGACGGCATTGAACGCCCTTCAAGCCGATGAAATCGACTATTGGGAACAGCCTCCTGCCGATCTGTTGCCGATTCTGGAAGCGAACCCAGACATCACCGTCAAGAACCTGAATGCTCTGGGCTTTCAGACCATCATGCGCCCCAACACGCTGAACGCGCCAATGGATGACGCCCGTATTCGCAACGCAGCGATTGCGGCAGTCAACCAGAAGAACGTTCTGGATGCGCTGGTCGGGACACCGGAACTGTACAATATCTGCGGTGCGATGTTCGTCTGTGACACACCGCTGGCCACCGATATCGGGTCCGAAACCTTGACGGCAGGCAACGGCATGGAAAAAGCCAAGGCCCTTTTGGCCGACGCTGGGTATGATGGAACGCCTATCGTTCTGATGCACCCAACGGACGTGGCATCTTTGCGGTCGCAACCTGTTGTTGTGGCGCAAGCGATGCGCGACGTGGGCTTTGTGGTCGATCTGCAAGCGATGGACTGGCAGACCCTTGTGGGTAAGCGGGCAAGCCAGGCGTCTATCGCCGACGGTGGCTGGCACATGTTCATCACCAACTGGGTGGGCGCAGATGTGTTCAACCCGTTGGTCAACAACATGGTGAACGGCAAGGGTAAAGACGGCGGCTGGTTTGGCTGGCCCGACGTCCCAAAGATCGAAGAACTGCGCACGGCATATGCCACGTCGCAATCCTTGGATGAACAAAAGGAGATAGCCGAGGAAATCCAGAAGATCGCCTATGAAGAAGGCATGTACGCGCCGATTGGCCAGTATTTCGTGCCCGCTTCGTGGTCCAACAGGCTGGAGGGCGTGCTGGACGGTCCGGCACCATTCTTCTGGAACATCACCAAGAACTGATAAGAACCCCGGCTCCGCGCGGACACGCGCGGAGCCACCTCATTCCAAAATTCATTCCTCCGAAAGGTCCGCCTGATGGTCGTCTATATCGTGAAGCGCATCCTTGCCGCGATCCCCGTGATGGGGTTTGTCGCCTTGTTCGTTTTTCTGTTGCTGCGCCTGACGCCGGGCGATCCGGCTGCAATTATCGCCGGTGATACCGCCACTCCCGAACAGCTTGATGCGATCCGAGAGTCCCTTGGGCTGAATGACCCGATGTTTGTCCAGTTCTACAACTGGATCACGCAACTGTTGCAGGGCGACTTTGGTACCTCGATCCTGTCTGGCAAACCGGTGATCGAACTGATCGTCGACCGGATGGAGCCGACGATCAGTCTGGCCCTGACGACCATTATCCTGTCGGTCATCATAGCTGTGCCACTGGGCGTGATTGCCGCATGGAAGCAGGGCACGCTGATTGACCGCTTCGTGATGATGCTGTCCGTCCTGGGGTTTTCGATACCGGTTTTCGTGATCGGCTATCTGATGATTTCGCTATTTTCGATGCAGCTTGGCTGGTTTCCGGTTCAGGGGTTTAGGCCCATCGGCGAGGGGTTGGGTGATTTCTTTCACCGCATTGCCCTGCCGACATTCACGCTGACGCTGCTGTATATAGCGCTGATTGCGCGGATCACCCGGACGTCTATGCTGGAAATTCTGGGCGATGATTACGTGCGCACCGCCCGCGCCAAGGGGCTGCCCGAAAGCCGGGTGCTGATGCGCCACGCGCTGCGCAATTGTTCCGTGCCGATCATCACGGTGATCGGCATCGGGTTTGCGCTGATCATTTCGGGCGTTGTTGTCACTGAAAGCGTGTTCAACCTGCCTGGCTTGGGGCGTCTGACCGTCGATGCGGTGTTGTCGCGGGACTATCCCGTTATTCAGGCCGTTATACTTCTCGCCTCTCTCATCTACGTGGTGATCAATCTGCTGATCGACATCGCGTATGTACTGCTTGACCCAAGGATCCGTTACGCATGACTGACCAAATGGCCTCTGTCGCCCCGCCGGACCGCATTTCGCCGCTAACGCGCACCCGTGACATCGTATTCTCAAGTCCTCTCGTGACGATTGCGTCGCTGATCCTGGGCATCATCGTTCTGTCGGCAATTTTCGCGCCTTGGGTCGTGCCCCATGATCCGGTGCGTCTGACACCGTCCGTTCGCCTGAAACCGCCAAGCGAGACGTATTGGCTCGGCACCGATGCCTATGGGCGCGACCTGTTTTCGCGGATCATCACCGGCGGGCAAATCTCGCTTGTGGTGGGGGTGGCCGCGGCGATCTTTGCGGTCGCGTTTGGCCTGCTGTTTGGGTTGCTGGCCGGATACATCCGTTGGATTGACGCAGTGCTGATGCGGATGGTCGACGGTCTGATGGCGATCCCAAGCATCCTGCTGGCGATTGCGATTGTATCGCTTTGGGGGGCCAGCCTTTGGACGGTTCTGGTTGCCATCACCATCCCCGAAGTGCCGCGCGTTGTGCGGCTGGTCCGGTCGCTGGTGCTGTCAGCGCGTGAAGAACCCTATGTCGAGGCGGCGATTGCTGCAGGATCCCCCACATGGCTGATCATGCGTCGTCATCTGGTGCCCAACACCATCGCGCCGCTGATCATCCAAGGCACATACATCTGCGCCAGCGCCATCCTGACAGAGGCGATCCTGTCGTTCCTGGGGGCGGGGATCAGCCCTGAAACGCCAAGCTGGGGCAATATCATGGCCGAAGGACGGATTTATTTCCAGATCAACCCCGGTATCGTGCTGTGGCCAGGGCTTGTGGTATCGGTCGCGATTTTATCGATCAATCTTCTGGGGGATGCGGTGCGTGATGCGCTGGATCCGCGTATGGCAAAGCGGGGGATCGACAGATGAGCCTTTTAGAAATTTCAGGCCTGCGCATTGCGCTGAATGGCGATGATGACAAGCAGGTGGTCAAGGGTCTCGACCTGAAGATCGAACCGGGTCAGACGATGTGTCTGGTAGGGGAATCCGGGTCCGGCAAATCGCTAAGTGCGCTGGCGACGATGGGGCTGCTGCCCAGTGCTCTGTCGCCGATTGCGGGATCCATCACGTTGAAGGGCGAAAGCCTGCTTGACGCAAGCCCGGCGCGGATGCGTGCTTTGCGGGCGACGTCGATGTCGATGATCTTTCAGGAACCTATGACCGCACTGAACCCGGTGGCGCGGGTCGGCCAGCAGATCGAAGAGGTGTTGGAGTTCCATTCCGACCTGTCCAAATCCGCACGCCGCCGTCGCGTGATGGAGATGATGGAGGCGGTGCACCTGCCAGATGTCGCCAAGATGTACAGCAGCTTTCCGCATCAGCTGTCAGGCGGGCAACGCCAACGTATCATGATCGCGATGGCCCTGATCATGGGGCCGCAACTTCTGATTGCTGATGAACCAACGACGGCGCTGGATGTGACGACACAGGCACAAATCCTCAGCCTGATCCGCGAACTGCGCGAAGATCAGGGGGCTGCCGTATTGTTCATCACCCACGACATGGGCGTCGTGTCTGAAATCGCCGACGACGTGACCGTTCTGAAGCTGGGCGAGGTGATGGAGACGCAAAGCGTCGACAACCTGCTGCGCCACCCAAAGACCGACTACACCCGCGATCTTCTGCGGTCCGTTCCCAGCCAGATCCCGCGCCTGGCACGTGTTGAACAATCCGACAAGATCGTGCTGGCGACGGGTAATTTGTGCAAAACCTATGGCGGGACCGGACTGTTCATTAAATCCCGCGAAGTCAAAGCGGCCCAGGATGTCAGCATCAGCCTGATGAAAGGGCGCACCTTGGGGATCGTGGGCGAAAGCGGGTCAGGCAAATCGACCGTCGCACGCTGCATCATGCGGCTGATCGATCCGACGTCGGGCAGCATCATGGTGGGCGGCAAGGACATCGCAACTCTGAGCCAAAAAGAACTGAAACCACAGCGCAAGAACATCCAGATCGTGTTTCAGGACCCGATGCGGTCGCTAAACCCGCGCATTGAGGTTGGGCAATCCATCATCGAAGGACCGCTGAATTTCGGCGTACCCCGCGCTGAGGCGATGAAAGGGGCGCGCGAACTGCTGGAACTGGTCGGGCTGCCCGCCAGCGCCGTGGACCGTTTCCCGCACCAGTTTTCGGGCGGGCAACGCCAGCGGATCGCGATTGCGCGCGCTTTGGCGATGGATCCCGACGTTCTGGTCGCAGACGAGGCCGTGTCGGCGTTGGACGTGTCTGTGCAGGCGCAAGTGCTGGATCTGCTGGCCGAACTGCAAGAACGGCTCGGGCTTGGTATCTTGTTCATCACCCATGATCTGGGGGTCGCGGCGCAGATCTGCGACGAGGTGATGGTGATGCAATACGGGCTTGTGGTCGAATATGGCCCCGCAGCCCAGGTGCTGGGGGCCCCGAAACAGGACTATACCAAAGCGTTGATAGCCGCCGCACCGGGGCGGCACTGGGATTTTGCCAATTTCCGACCCTTCGCTGAAGCGGCCGAATAACACTAACGAAGGATACTCAATGTCAATTCTACCCATCATCGCCGACAGCACAGACGAACTGACGGCAATCTTCAAAGACCTGCACGCTCATCCCGAAATCGGATTTCGGGAAACCCGCACCGCCGCGGTGGTTGCAGAAAAGCTGAAATCATACGGCGTGGACGAGGTCCATACCGGGATCGCAGGCACGGGCGTTGTGGGATTGATCAAAGGCAACCGCGAGGGCCGCCGCCGCATTGGTTTGCGCGCCGACATGGACGCGTTGCCGATCCACGAGGAAACCAACCTTCCCTACGGATCCACCAACCCCGGCGTGATGCATGCCTGCGGCCATGACGGCCACACCACGATGCTGCTTGGTGCTGCGAAACATCTGGCACAGACCCGCGATTTTGCGGGCACTGCCGTGCTGATTTTCCAACCCGCTGAAGAAGGTCTGGGCGGCGCGCGTGGCATGATTGCGGACGGGCTGTTTGACCGCTTTCCCTGCGACGAAGTCTACGGCATGCACAATGCGCCCAACGGTCAACCGGGCACCTTTGGCATTTGCAAAGGGGCGGCGATGGCGGGTGCGTCATTCTTTGACATCACCGTTCAGGGCAAGGGCAGCCATGCCGCCATGCCACAGCAGTCGCGCGATCCCCTGATTATAGCGTCGGCGCTTGTGGGCAGTCTGCAAACGATCCTGTCGCGCAACGTGGCCCCCTTGGACACCTGCGTTTTGTCGGTGACCCAGTTGCATTCTGGATCGGCCTATAACATCGTGCCCGATACTGCGACGCTGGCAGGCACCATCCGCTATTTCAAAGACGAGGTTTGCGACCTGGCCGAAACCCGCATGCGGGAGCTGTGCGCAGGCTTTGCTCTTGCTTACGGCGTCGAGATTCACATTGATCTGCGCAACATCTTCGATGTGCTGGTCAACAACGACGCGCTGTCCGACGCGTACACGGAAGCGGCGGCAGATATCGTGGGCTTGGATAACATATCGGAAAACGATCAACCTGCGACTGGGTCCGAAGATTTTGCCGACATGCTGAAGGTCATTCCCGGTGCCTATTGCCGTGTCGGGCACTCCGGTACGACCGGCCTGCACAACCCCAGCTTCTTTCTGGACCCCGAAATCCTGCCGGTGGGCGCGTCGATCATGGCGCGCATTGTTGAACGCCGCTTGGCCGCATGAAGGAGCCCTGCCATGAACCCGCTTGATCTGCCCTTTGACACCGATGCTATGATCGCTGGCCTAAAACCTTGGATCGAATGCGAAAGCCCGACCTATGATGCCGCCGCCGTCAACCGCATGATGGATATCGCGGCCTATGACATGGCCACCCTTGGCGCGCAGGTGGAGCGCATTCCAGGGAGGATGGGGTTTGGCGGGTCCGTGCGCGCGCGCTTTCCTCACCCCGATCACGGGCGCGTGCCGGGCATCTTGATTGCCGGGCATATGGACACGGTGCACCCCATCGGGACGCTGGACGTGCTGCCGTTCCGGCGCGAGGGTGACCTGTGCTACGGTCCCGGCCTGATGGACATGAAGGGTGGCAATTACATCAGTCTGGAAGCGATACGCCAGATAATCCGCGCAGGCTTGGAAACACCGCTGCCCGTCACGGTGCTTTTCACCCCCGACGAGGAAGTCGGCACGCCGTCGACCCGCGACCTGATCGAGGCGGAGGCCGCGCGCAACAAATACGTTCTGGTGCCCGAACCGGGCCACGATGATGGGGGCGTCACCACCGGGCGCTTTGCTATTGCGCGGTTTAACCTGCGCACCGTTGGCCAGCCCAGCCATGCGGGCGCACGTCTGTCGGATGGGAAATCCGCCATCGCTGCCATGGCCCGCAAGATCATTGAGATTGAGGATATGACCGGCCCGGATTGCACCTTTAGCGTCGGGGTCATTCACGCCGGCCAATGGGTCAATTGCGTTTCGTCCTTTTGCGATGCCCAGGCGCTGAGCATGGCAAAAAGGCAAGAAGATCTGGACGATGGCGTGGCCCGGATGCTGGCGCTGCAAGGCACGGCAAACGGGGTCAAATTTCAGGTCACACGCGGCGTGACGCGCCCTGTCTGGCACCCTGACACCCCGGGCACGCAAATGATTTTCGACATCGCAAAGGACATCGCGAAAGAACTGGGATTCGACATGATAGGCCGCAGCCAAGGCGGCGGGTCAGATGGTAATTTTACCGGTGCGATGGGCATAGCCACGCTCGATTCACTGGGTGTGCGCGGGCAGGGACTGCATACACTGAACGAACATATCTACGTTGACAGCCTTGTTGAACGGGCAAGATTGATGGCTGGTTTGCTCATGCGGCTGGGGTGATCAGCGCAGGCATCTTGCGCCTTTGATTGTCAGGCACTGTCAGAGCAAAATCGGTTGAGGCGGGCAGGGCGAGAAATTAGCATCCCGGGATGACAAAACGCAGCCCCTTTCACTACTTCAAGACGAGCCCCGAGATCATCCGACTGGCCGTGATGATGTATGTTCGGTTTCCGCTTTCACTTCGGAACGTGGAGGACCTCCTGAACGAACGCGGCATCGACATCAGCCACGAGACGGTTCGATTTTGGTGGAACAGATTTGG
>RCMY010004137.1_pt1 | contig 12644 bp, 12 predicted proteins | sample 2041341 | NCBI WGS metagenome assembly RCMY01 (sample SAMN09708234, study PRJNA481090) | Marine sediment metagenome, whole genome shotgun sequencing project. | reverse complement strand
TGGTGCTCGACGCGGTGCAGGATGCCGGCAACGTGGGCGCCTTGTTGCGCACCGCCGCCGCGGCTGGTCTCAAGCATGTTCTGCTGACGTCCGGTTGCGCGCAGGCGTGGTCGCCGCGTGTCTTGCGCGCTGCGATGGGCGCGCATTTTATGCTGCAGGTCCGCGAGAATGCGGATGCTGAAGCCTTCCTGCAGGACTATTCGGGGCTGTGCTGTGTCACGACGTTGAATGAAAGCGCGGAAAGTCTATATGACGTCGACCTGCGGGGCGATGTCGTTTGGGTATTCGGCGCCGAGGGCGCCGGCGTCAGTGCCGCGCTGGCGCGGCTGGCAACGCGGCAGGTGATGATTCCGATGCCGGGGCAGATGGAATCACTCAATGTCGCCGCCGCTGCCGCGGTGTGTCTGTTCGAGCAGGTGCGGCAGAAATCGTTGGCCGCGCTAAGCGGACCGTTCTAACGATGCGTGCCGTGCGCGGGTGACGAGCGAACTACACTCCGCCGGCTTCAGCCCAGCCGGTTGTCGGCCAGATGGTAGTGTGGATCTTCCAGCAGGTTAATTTCCACCATATCGCGCGCCTTGCCCAGCAATTCGAGGCAATCCGGGCTCAAGTGACGCAGGTGCACGCGTTTGCCCAGCGCACGATACCGTTCCGCCAGGTTGTCGATGGCTTCCACCGCGGAGTGGTCGACTACGCGTGCGCGGCGGAAGTCGATCACCACGTCGTCGGGATCGTGGCGTGGAGTGAACAGGCTCTGGAAATTTTGTGTCGATGCAAAGAACAGCGAGCCATCGATCGTGTAGATCTTCCAGCCGTGCATTTCCGAGCTCACATCGGCGCGTATTTCCTTGGCGTGCTGCCAGGCGAAGACCAGCGCCGAGATGATGACGCCACATATGACCGCGATCGCTAAATCGGTCATTACGGTGACCACGGTGACGGCAATGATGACGAAGGCGTCGTGGCGCGGCACCTTGCGCAGCACGCGCAGGCTGGCCCATTCGAACGTCTTCTCGGCGACCACGAACATCAGGGCGATAAGCGCGGCGAGCGGGATTCTTTCGATCAACGGGGCGGCGAAGAGCACGAAACTGAGCAGGAAGGCGGCGGCGGCAATGCCGGAAAGGCGGCGCCGCGCGCCATTGTCGATATTGATCATGCTCTGGCCGATCATCGCGCAGCCGCCCATGCCACCGAACACGCCGGTCACCATATTGGCGACGCCCTGACCGACGCACTCCCGGTTCGGCTGGCCGCGCGTATCGGTCATTTCGTCGATCAGGTTAAGCGTGAGCAGCGATTCGATCAGTCCGATCGCAGCCAAAATTGCGCTGTAGGGCAGAATAATCCGCAGGGTCTCCCAACTCAGTGGCACGGTCGGCAGATGGAAACTCGGCAGACCACCCTTGATCGACGCCAGGTCGCCAACCGTGCGCGTGTCGATGTTGCCGAAAATCACCACCAGCGAAACGATCACGATGCCGGCCAGCGACGAAGGCACCGCGCGGGTGAAGCGCGGCAGCAGATAAATGATCGCCATCGTCAATAGGATCAGCGCGCCCATCGTGAGCAGGGCGGCGCTATCCAGCCATTGCAGCGTGCCGTCTTCGCCGGCGATGCGGAAATGCACGAGTTGGGACAGAAAGATGACGATTGCCAGCCCATTCACAAAACCCAGCATGACCGGATGCGGCACCATGCGAATGAATTTGCCGAATTTGAGCGCGCCGAACGCGATCTGAAAGATGCCCATGAGGACGACCGCCGCGAAGAGATATTCCACCCCGTGATTGGCCACCAGCGCGACCATGACCACGGCCAGTGCACCCGTGGCGCCGGAGATCATGCCCGGGCGGCCGCCGATGACTGCCGTGATCAGCCCCATCATGAACGCCGCGTAAAGGCCGGTGAGCGGATGCACGCCGGCGACGAAGGCGAAGGCGATCGCCTCGGGCACGAGGGCCAGCGCGACGGTCAGGCCACTGAGCAGATTGATTCTGATTTCTTGAGGCGTGAGCACAGGGGGCACGAATTTCTCCGGATTCACAGCGGTACCGCGTCGCGCCGTTTCCGGCCGCGACGATCTGTGCAGGCGAAATTCGTTTAATGAAAAACGGATTGTTGCTGCGATGCGCTTCGCGCAGAGACGGTCAATGCTGGCGTATGTTAGTTATTATGGTGCGGTGCAGCAATTCTAGCATGGTGGCCGTCCGCGACGCACGGATATTTGCGCGTGGCGACGGGCGGGGACTTCACGCGTCGATGAACGCGTGGATCAGCGTCGCGCAGTGCGCCGGGCGGCTGACGAACGGTAGGTGGCCGGCGTCATCGAAGGTGCTCAGGCGCGCTTCGGGCAGGGTTTCGGCCAACCATCGCGCCGCGGCCACTGGGACAACGGCGTCATTGGCGCCATGCAACAGGCGCACCGGGCAGGCCAGCGCGGCCAACTCGCCGCGCAAGTCCGTGTCGGCAAGTAGCGCCAAGCCGTCGGCCAGGCAGCTGCGATTGACTTCCGTGATGTCGACCAAAGCATTGTCCAGCGTCTTCTGGATGTCGACTCGAAGCGCATCGCCGTCGACTTGCCGCGCGATGAAGCGGAGTTGTAACTGCGCCGGATCGGCGGTGAAATCGTTCTGCAGACGTGCCATGCGCGTGGCGTCGAGCGCGTCGCGCCAGTCGTCCCGCTGAACCGGACATGGCGTAGCGCCGATCAGCACGAGCTTGCTGACCCGCGCGGGCTCCCGCAGTGCCAGCCGCATCGCAATGACTGCGCCCAGCGAACTGCCGCAGATGATCGCCGTCTCCGGGAGTTGCGCGCATACCGCGTCGACCCATTCGTCGAGCGTGGCTGACGGTGCCACGGTGTCAATGGCGTGACCCGGCAGGGATGGCGTGCACGTGACGATGCCGGCGCCCAACGCCGCGCGCAACGGCGTCCAGATGGCCGCAGTGACGCCCCAGCCACCGATTAGCGCGAGTGGCGTGCTCATGTGGCGATTGCCGAGGTTGCTTTGAGGGTTGCGGGAGCTTGTCGCGAAGCGTTTTGCATCGGCGGGAATGTTTTGAGTCGTCAACGGATCATCGTGCGTAATTGACATGAGCCTGTCAATGATGCGCGATCGTGCGCGCGGGAGGTGGTGCGCGGGTTTTGCTACCATCAGCGTAATGCTTTGATTCTGAGACATGCCATCCATGCTTTTTGTGATTTCCCCCGCCAAGTCGCTCGACTACGAATCGCCCGCCCCCACGGAAGCGTTTACCCAGCCGCAGTTTCTCGCCCATTCGAAAGTGCTGGTCAAACAGTTGCGTGGTTTCGCGCCAGCGCAGATTGCTGATTTGATGCACGTTTCGGACAAGCTCGCCACGCTCAACGCCGCCCGCTACGAACAGTGGTCGCAGCCATTCACGCCCGACAATGCCAAGCCCTGTCTGTTCGCCTTCAATGGCGATGTGTACGACGGCCTCGATGCCGGAACGCTTGACGAGGCGGCGGTCGAATATGCGCAGAAGCACTTGCGAATCCTGTCGGGCCTGTACGGCGTGCTTCGTCCGCTCGATCTCATGCAGCCCTACCGGCTCGAAATGGGCACCAAACTCGACAACGCGCGCGGCGAAAATCTTTACCAGTTCTGGGGCGACGTGCCGACCGAGGCGCTCGACAAGGAACTGGCAAAATCCGGCGAACCGGTGTTGGTCAATCTCGCTTCGGCCGAGTATTTCAAGGCCGTGCGTGTCAAGGAACTGGATCGGCGTATCGTCACTCCGGTGTTCGAGGACTGGAAAAACGGTCGCTACAAAGTGATCAGCTTTCATGCCAAGCGTGCCCGCGGGCTGATGGTGCGCTACGCGATCGACCATCGCATCGAGACCGTCGATGAACTCAAGGATTTCGACTACGGTGATTACACTTACGATGCCGACGCTTCGGGCGCGGATCGCTGGATCTTCCGCCGCCGCCAGTCATAACGGAGCACCCGAATGAGCGTCAAAATCAGCCATACCTTTGATAGCGGCAGCGTTGAGGTGATCAATGCGGACGCTGCCGACAACATCCGCCTGCGCCTGCGACCGGATAACGCCGCTGCGTTCTGCCAATGGTTTCACTTTCGCGTGCATCAGTGCGCCGGCGTGCGCTTGCGCATGGTGTTCGAGAATGCGGCTGACGCTGCCTATCCGGACGGCTGGCTCGATTATCGCGCGGTGGCGTCCTACGATCGCAATCACTGGTTTCGCGTGCCGGGAACGCGATACGAAAGCGGTCAGTTGATCATCGAGCACACGCCCGAGCGTGACACGATCTACTACGCTTATTTCGCACCCTATTCGTATGAGCGCCACCTCGACCTGCTCGCCTCGGCCGAGCTGTCACCGTTTGCCCAGGTCACGCATCTGGGTGATTCGGTGGAGGGGCGTGGCATCGAAGCCGTGGTGGTGGGCCGTCCAGTGTCCGACCGTACGCCGGTGTGGATCATCGCGCGGCAGCATCCCGGTGAGACGATGGCGGAATGGTTCATCGAAGGCCTGCTCGAGCGCTTGCTCGACGGTGCGGATCCGGTGGCCCGACGCATTCGCGAACACGCCTGCCTGTACATCGTGCCCAACATGAATCCCGATGGCGCGGTGCGCGGCAATCTGCGCACCAACGCGGCCGGCGCCAACCTTAATCGTGAATGGCGCGAGCCGACGCTCGAGCGTAGTCCGGAGGTTCATCATGTGCGCGAGCGCATGATCGAAACCGGTTGTGGGCTCTTTCTCGACATCCACGGCGATGAGTCGTTGCCTTATGTTTTCATCGACGGCTCGGACATGGTGCCCGGCGTGCCCGCGTCGATGCCGGCGCGACAGCAGGCGTTTCTCGATGCGCTGTGCGACGCGAGTCCCGATTTCCAGACCACCGAGGGTTACACCGCGGATCGCTTTGGCGAGGAGATGCTGTCACTGGCGACCAAATGGGTGGCGCATCGATTCGGCTGCGTGTCGCTCACGCTCGAAATGCCGTTCAAGGACAATGCGCTGTTGCCCGACGGGCAGACCGGCTGGAGCAGTGCGCGCAGCAAGCGCCTGGGCGCGGCTTTTCTTCAGCCGATCCTCAAGCATCTTGCGGCTGTGTGAGCAGGCGCCATGTCAGAACCCGGTACTCACCCCCGCGCGGCGCCAGACATGGAAGCCCGTGTCGAGGCGATCGAATACAAGCTCATGCACGCCGAAGACCAGCTCGAAAGTCTTAATCTCGCGCTCTATCGGCAGCAGCAGGTGATCGAAAAACTTCAGTCACAGATCAAGGATATGAAGGCTCTGGCGAACTCGGACGCGCCGGAGCCGCGGCGACCCGAAGACGAGATTCCTCCGCATTATTGAGCGGGTTGGACTTTCGCGCGGTTCTGCAGCGGCGTGCGCAGGCGCTCGAAATCACGCGGCGCGACATACTGCAGCACTTCCTTGCCCTCGTTGTCGAGGACGATGTCCAGACCCTTGTCGGGATAGAGCAGGTGCGTCTGCTGCGCATTGACCTCCACGCGTGTGGCGGGCGGGCCGAAGCGCGCGATAATGGTGGCTTCGTCGAGATGCGCTGACGGGACGAAGTTGAGTGCGCTCACCGGCAGTTGCATTGCCGCTTGCAGGTCCGCGGCTTGCAGGGTGGACTTTCTGGTGGTCGATTGCATGTACCCAGTTTTTACGGCGCGCCGGCGCATGCCGGCAATCCGTTCGTCATCGGCTGCCAGGGTCATCACCAGTTTTCCGGTCACGAAACCCAGCCGAGCGCTCGCCACATAGGCTTCCAGCGTGCCGGTTTCGCCCGGCTCGGCAACAATGGCGACGTCGATGTCGGGGCCGAAAGCCGCTTTCGCTTCGGCCAGCGTGCTGCGGTTGAGCGTCAGGCCAAGGACACGGCTGTTGCCATCGGGCAGCACTTCAATATTCCACGGCAGTCGCGATTGTTGTTGCGCGAGTTCTTCCGGCGCCGGGACAAACACCATCGGCAATAGGATGATGGCAACGGTGACCGAGACGATGGCGAGAATGAATTTCATTGGTAATCAGACACGCAATACGGCGACCTTGAGCGGCGGCTGGCCGTCGAAGGTCGGAAAATCGGCTTCCGGATTGATCCAGCCCACCTCCCGAATCTGCCGCCCCGCCTTGCGGGCGCTGCGTTCGAGCTGGTCGATCCACGCCGCGCGATCGACCTTGGCCACATTATTGCAGCAGATCAGCGTGCCGCCTTCGGCCGTGGTCAGCAGGGCCGGTTTGAACAACGCCGGGTAGTCGTGAATGACATCGACGACGCCGAAGGCGCTCTTTGAGTATCGCGGGGGATCGAGCAGCACGATATCGAATTGTGTCGGTTTGAGTTCCGGGAACGGCGGCATCGGCCGGCCGCGCACGCGCTTGAGCTGACCAATGCCGGCGAGCTGGCGAATGGCGGCGAAGAAATCGCTCTTGACGAAGCGGGGGCGTCGCGTAACGGCGTTGAGACGAGCGTTTTCGCGCCCCACTTTCAAGGCCGAATCGGCAAAGTCCACGTTCATCACGAAACTTGCCCCGCCCACCGCGGCAGCCGTGCCCGCGCCACATGTATAAGCGAACAAGTTGAGCACGGATTTATTGTCCGCTTCCTCGAGCAGAAATCTGCGCACCGCGCGCGCGTCGAGAAAGAGCCACGGATCCTGACCATCGTGGCGCGCCTGGATACGGTATTTCACCCCAAGTTCAGTCACCTCGCGGGGCATCATGGCGAGCGCCGACTGTTCAGCGTCGAGCACATTGGCGATACGCGAATGTGCGGCGCTGCGATCGTTGTAGATCAGTGTGTGCTGCGCAAAGTGCGTTTCGTAGAACGTCTCGATTGCTTTCAAGTCCACCGGATCGAGTGGACTGTGAAAGCTTTGCACGAGGAGCAGATCACCGTAGCGATCGACGGTCAGGCCATCGACGCCTTCAACCGTGCCGTGGAAGAGGCGATAACAGTCAGTGGCCTCTTGTTGAAGCTGTTCCATTAGCGGTTCGCGCGCTGTCAGCGCGGTGGCAAGTTGGTGTGACAATGCTGGGGACAGGGATGACTGAGTGGGCACGAACGCGTCCTGAGAATGAATTGCGCATGGTAGCGCAGCTGACACATCGACATACGCAGGAGAAAGGGCGATGACACGCTTGTGGAAGGGTTTGGCAATCGGTCTGTTGGTGGCCGGGCTGGGGATTTTGGGCAGTGGCGACGCCTACGCTGCGACAACGAAAATCCGCGTCGAGACGATTGCGCGCGGGCTCGACGTGCCGTGGGCACTGGCCTTCTTGCCCGACGGCCGCATGCTGGTCACCGAGCGGCCGGGAAATATTCGCATCGTGACAATGCATGGCCGTATTTCTCCGCCGCTGAGCGGTGCGCCTGAAGTGTATGCCCGCGGGCAGGGCGGCTTGCTCGATATCGCATTGAGCCCCGACTTCGCATCCAACCACCAAGTGTTCATGAGCTTTGCGCAACCCACACAGAACGGCGCACGCACGGCAGTGGCACGCGCGGTGATTGATCTGGAGCGACTGGCGCTGAACGATGTGCAGGTGATTTTTGCGCAGCGTGACGATCCGTCAGGAAGTGCGCATTTCGGTTCTCGCTTGGCGTTTGCGCCCGACGGCACGCTGTTCATCACGCTCGGAGAGCGCTACAACTACCGTGACAAGGCACAGGCGCTCGACAGTCATCTGGGCAAGATCGTGCGGATCACGGCCGATGGCGGCGTGCCCCCGGACAATCCGTTCGTCGATACGCCGCAAGCCCTCGATGAAATCTGGTCTTTCGGGCATCGCAATGTGCAAGGTGCCGCAATCCACCCGCGCACCGGAAAACTATGGACTCATGAACATGGCCCGCAAGGCGGTGACGAGGTGAATATTCCCGTGCGCGGCGGCAATTACGGCTGGCCGGTGATCACCTATGGGCGTGAATATGTCACCGGATTTTCGATCGGCGCGGGCACGACGCGCGCGGACGTGGTCGCGCCGCTGCATCAATGGACACCGTCAATCGCACCGTCGGGCATGAGTTTTTACACCGGCGAGCTTTTCCCGGCGTGGCGCGACAGTCTTTTTGTCGGCTCGCTCAAGTTCGGTGTGCTGGTTCGTTTGACGCTTGACGGCGATCGCGTGGTCGGTGAGGAACGGTTGCTGGATGATGTGACCCGACGTATTCGGGACGTGCGCGAAGGGCCGGATGGCGCACTCTACGTGCTCGATGAATACGGCGGACGCATTCTGCGGCTCACGCCGTAATCGCAATGAACAGGCCGCGTCAGTTGGGCGCGCTGTCTTCCTGGTAGCGTCTGAACTGGTTTTTGCCCGCACGTTTGGCTTCATACATCGCGTGGTCGGCCTTGCGCAACAGGGTTTCGGCGTCCTCGGCGTCATCGCGGAAAAGCGCGATGCCGATGCTCACCGATACTTCCAGCATATGCTCGTCATAGGCGATCGGTTGCGCGACCGCGGCCATGATGCGACGCGCAAATTGATCGGCATCGTCGATCTGCTTGAGTTCCTCGGCGATGAGCAGGAATTCGTCGCCGGCGTAGCGCCCAACGGTGTCGATACGCCGTGCGCAACCCCGCAAACGTCGCGCTACCACCTTGAGCACGGCGTCGCCGGCGTCATGACCGAAGGTGTCGTTGATGTCCTTGAAACCGTCGATGTCGACGAACATCAATGCGATCCGCTGGTCTTGTTGTTGTTCGCCCCGTTGTATCGCGGCGGCAAGCTGTTCGTTGAAGCGTGCGCGGTTGGGCAGCTTGGTCAGCGTGTCGTGGTAGGCGAGGTGCCGTGACTGCGCTTCGCGATCGCGCAGCGCCATTTCCAACGCTTTTTGTTCACTCAGGTCTTCGACCAGCGCCACATAGCCGTGAATCTTTCCGTCCGCACGCGCATCCGGCGTAAAGGTGACGCGCACGAAGCGCGCGCCGGACGGGTAGTCAATCTGCATTTCCTCGCGCACATGCTGGCCCCTGAGGGCGGCCTCGGCCCACGGCAACAGCTGACTGGCGGCTTCGCCAAGGACGTCCGCCATGGGCCGGCCGATAATCTCGGCCGGCGTCCGCTCAAGCCATTTCTCGCAGGGCCGGTTCACGTAGCGGTAGTGGTGCTGGTCATCGAGATAAGCGATCAGGGCAGGAATGGTGTCGATGACAAAACGCAAACGTTCGGCATCGAGCGGCATGGGGAGCGGGGCGCTCGGGTCGCCTGGCGTAGCGGTGACCTGATCGAGAAAAACGTACACTTGGTCGATGTCGTGCGGCACGCTGCGCAACCGTACCGAAACCTCGCGCCGCGAACCTTGCGGCACAAGCGTCAATCGTCGTTCGTGCCGCCGTAGGGGCGCCTGGAAGAGAAATTGCGATTGCTCGGGTTCGGTGGTCAGCGAGGCCAGCTCGCGGCTTTGCGCTTCAATGCCGGTGAGGCCGAGCAGGGATCGCGCTGCGGCGTTAAGTCGATTGATCAGACCGTCATCGGTGCACACAATAATTGCGTCACCGGAGTACTCGAAAATGAGCTGTGCTTCGTCTTGCGCCAAGGGAATCTCCGTTTTGCGAGAGTCTTGCGCAGACGCGTGGTGGGGAGCAATGCAAAACTTCCCGGACTTTAGCGTCCGAACCCACCAAATAGGATCCTGTGTGACCAATTCGCCTTTATTACAGCCGGGTGAAACGCGTTTACCGAAAAAGACAGTTTTACGCTGACGTCGGTGTGGTTCCGCTCAATTCGCATCGCCGGATGGCGGCGGCGTACTGCGGGCGACCTCTTCCAGCGTCGTGATGCCGTTGGCGACAACGCGGGCGCCGGCCAGACGCAAGGGCTGCATGCCCTCGCGTACGGCGGCCGCGCGAAACCGGGCAACGTCCATATCGGGCGTAATCATTTCACGCAGCGACGCACTCATCTGCATCATTTCGTAGAGGCCGACGCGGCCGTGATAGCCCGTCATGCGGCATTCGAGGCACCCTTCCGGCCCCTGTGTTTTGGTCGGCATGGACGATTTCCAGGGCGCCACCAGATCGCGCCAGTCGTCGGGCTCGATCGCATGAGGTTTTTTGCAGTGCGGGCACAGCGTGCGCACCAGCCGCTGTGCAAGCACGCCGAGCAATGTGGAGCGGATGAGGTAGGGCGCAACGCCCAGATCGATCAGGCGGGTGAGCGCGGCGGGGGCGTCGTTGGTGTGCAGCGTCGATAACACCAGGTGCCCGGTGAGTGCCGCCTGAATCGCCATTTCGGCGGTTTCGAGGTCGCGGATTTCGCCCACCATGATCACGTCCGGATCCTGACGCAACAAGGTACGCACGCCACTGGCGAAATCCAGGCCGATGTTTGTTTGTACCTGCATCTGGTTAAGGTGCGGATAAACCATTTCGATCGGGTCTTCAACGGTACAGACGTTCACCTCCGGCGTCGCCAGCATCTTGAGGGTCGAGTACAGCGTCGTCGTCTTGCCCGAGCCGGTCGGTCCGGTCACCAGCAGGATGCCGTTGGGCTGGCTGGACAGCGCCCGCCAGTGCGTTTCTTCGTCGCGCGAAAAGCCGAGATCGACAAACGACTTAAGCAGCACGTCGGGGTTGAAGATGCGCAACACCAGCTTTTCGCCAAAAGCGGTGGGCATGGTGGACAGTCGCAGTTCGATTTCCTCGCCGTTGTCGGCCTGGGTCTTGATGCGCCCATCCTGCGGCCGGCGCTTTTCGACCACGTCCATGCGGCCCATGAGCTTGATGCGATTGACGATCGCTGCCATCACCGAAGTGGGTGTCTGATACACCATATGCATGACGCCGTCGATGCGGAAGCGTACGTTGCACACGTCGCGCCGTGGCTCGATATGGATGTCGCTGGCACGCTGTTCGAAGGCGTATTGCAGCAACCAGTCGACGATGTGCACGACCGCCTGATCGTTGGCGTCGAGCGATTGCCGCGAGCCAAGCTCGATCAGCTGCTCGAAATTGCCGATGCCTGAACTCATGCCTTCATGCTGGGCCACGGCATGTTTTAGCGAGCGCGCCAAACTATAGAACTCAGCCAGATAGCGGACGATGTCAATCGGGTTGGTGAGCACCCGATGAATGCGGATGCGCAGCGCCTGCTCGAGCACCGACTGCCACTCCGATTCAAACGGTTCGGCGGTCGCGATGGTGACCTCGTTGGCGGCCACCGACACTGGCAGAATGCGAAAACGCGTGGCGTATGCGTGCGAGACCACGTTGCATACTGCGGACACATCGATCTTGAGCGGGTCGATGTGAAAATAGGGCAGACCGGACTGCTTTGCCAGCCAGTCGGTCAGCCGGTCGGCATCGAGCATGTCGTGGGGCGCGCAGGCGCGCACCAGGCGTTGTTCACCGACCAGCGTCAGCGGGTGCAGTTCGTGGCGGCCGCGCATGCGTACGGCGGTCAGCGTTTCGTCGCGATCCTTGCGCGTGATCTGGCCGGCTTCAAGGAGCTGGTCGAGCAGACCTTCGACAGTCAGGCGGCGTTGCGGCGTGTTCGGCATGGTGGACGTGTCATCATTGAGGCAAGGCGGGTGTAGCGCGCCGGGTACGGCAACGGCGCTCCCTGCTTGTTTTTCGGCAGACAAGCCGCAAAATAAACCTGAGTTCCACTAATAAAGGATGTCTTGTGAACATTTTTCGTGCTGTCGCCATGGGCGCGCTGCTGGTTTCGCTTCCCGCCGTGGCGGAGGATATCGGCTCCGTCAATACCGAGTTCAAGTTCACCGGATCGCACAAACTGGTGATCGAAGCTTTTGACGATCCCAAGGTCGAAGGTGTCGCCTGCTACGTGGCCAAACCGGAGCGCGGCGGCGTTGCCGGGGCGTTCGGCGTCGCCGAGGAGGTGTCGGACGTCTCGATTGCCTGCCGCCAGATCGGCCCGATCAGCTTCCGCGAACCGCTGCCGCTCAAGGAAGACGCCTTCAGCGAGCGCCGTTCGATCATTTTCAAGGTGTTGCACGTGGTGCGCATGGTCGACGTGAAACGTAACACCTTGGTGTACCTGACCTATTCCGACAAGATCATTTCGGGCAGCGCGAAGAATTCGGTGACCGCGGTGGCGGTGGATCAGGCCACGCCGATTCCGGTCAAATAGAGTGCGGCGATGGTCGTCCTTGCCCGGTGGCATGACGGCTTTCAGTCAGCGGTTTTCACGCCGCGTGCCGAGAGAAAATCCTGTGCGTGTTGCTTAGCCAGGCTGTTGTCGCCGCGCCCGACGTAGATGAGATCGGCCAGTTTGAGTATGAGGTGATTTTCATGCGCCGCCAGATGGCCGTCGGCAAGCGCCACACGCCACAGATACTCCATCAGCCGGACCTTTTGCGCCGCGCTGAAGTTCTGGTTGATGCGGGATGTGAATGCGTAGTAGCCGGGCGCATCACGGGCTTCCGTCTTGGCCAGCGCGATCAACTCTTCAAGCGCCTGCGCATCGAGGGCGAACTCCTGACGTAATGCCTCGCGCACGGCGGTTTGTTCGGTGGCGTCGAGCGTGTCGTCGGCACGCATCATTTCGACCAGCAAGGCCGCCGTAGCCAGTTGCAGATCGCGTTCGTCGGCGTCGTCTTCAGCGGGCGCGCTGGTGAGCTTTTGAAAGAAGTTCTGTAGTGAAGCAATCATCGGTTTTTAGCGTGA
>RCMY010004136.1_pt1 | contig 12644 bp, 8 predicted proteins | sample 2041341 | NCBI WGS metagenome assembly RCMY01 (sample SAMN09708234, study PRJNA481090) | Marine sediment metagenome, whole genome shotgun sequencing project. | reverse complement strand
TCCGATGGGGCGCTTCAAAAGTTCGAAAGGGACAAAATTTCACAAAATCCAGAGACCGGAAAAGTGTTGCTTCAGAATCTTCAGCGTCCAGTGAATATGGCGTATGGCGAAATAAATAACGACGGACTGGAAGATATCGTTTCCTGTGAATACGGCGACCTTACGGGGAAACTCGTTTGGTACGAAAACTTGGGCGACGAATCCTATGCCGCACATATATTGAAAAACAAACCCGGTGCCATTAAAGCAATCATCAAGGATTACAATGCGGATGGCCATAACGATATTTTTGTATTGATGGCACAGGGCGACGAGGGTCTTTTTTATTTTGAAAATTTGGGGGAGGGTAGTTTTAAGGAAAAACGACTATTGACCTTCTCACCGCTCAACGGCAGCCAATATTTCGAACTCGCCGATTTTAATGGGGATGGTTTCGATGATATTCTGTATGTCTGTGGAGATAATGCGGATAAAACCCCAATACTGAAAGAATATCACGGGGCATATATCTTTATCAATGACGGAAAACTGAATTTCGAACAATCTTATTTCTACCAGCAAAACGGTGCCTACAAAGCTATTTCCAGAGACTTTGATATGGATGGAGATCTGGATATAGCCACTATTTCGTTTTTCCCCGATTACGTTAATTCGCCCGAAGAAAGCTTTATATATCTTGAGAACAAAGGGAATTTAACTTTTGACTCGTACTCGTTCGCCGAAGCTACCAAAGGCCGATGGATCGTCATGGATGCCGGTGATATTGATGGTGATGGCGACATTGATCTGGCTCTCGGATCGTTCGTGCAATTTTTGGCAATGGGCGATACTACCGGGCTAAGTAAAAAATGGTTGACGGACAGCCCCTCCGTTATCCTACTTGAGAATACGCTACGATAAGTATCTGCCAAACTTCAACTATCCTAACATTTTGACCCCGAATTTCGGCGAAATAAAGATATTTGGGCAAAATACCATGCAAACCCTGTAAAATACTGGAGGTAAAGCACTATTTAATTTGGTTTATTTGTTTAGAGTTAACCAAAAATAAACCGCTAATTTTCAGTAGCCATGAAAAGACTAAACTCCTATTTCCTCTTTGCCCTCATCGCATTTATATTTCTATCCTGTACCGACACCGATAAAAAGAACGGCTCCGTTGCTGCAATGCCTGTTTATGATGATGTGCCCTACATTCAAGATTATGCCATCAAATTCGATGTAGAAGACGAAAACACCGCCCTATCCGAAGTTTTTATGGATAGAAATGGCGCAATACAGGTCGCATCTTCCGATGGTATTCTTCGCACCCACGACGGCCAGTTTCTATATCCCGGCGTGTTGGTCAAAGACAAAACCTACCTCCCACTTACCGATAAGCAGGTCAAGGGAATGTGCGCTTACCAAAATCAATTTGTATATGTCGACGACAAGGCGGTGTTCAGCAATGCATGGGCCGGCACCCTGTATCTCAAACACAATTTGCCGGGGGCATTTATGGTGACTGCGGGGGAGGATTTCGATTTTATGATAAGCGATAGTACCTCGGTTGAGTTTTTGTCAAAATCAAAGGTTACTTGGAGCGGCGAATTGATGGATGATACCATAAAGGATATTCTTTATGATGAGGCCGGTGAAAAATTTTGGGTCTTGGGCGAAAAATCGATAGCAAGCTTTGATACAGCCACGAACGAATTCAAGGCTACAATGCAAGGGGATGCTTTTACCTCGTTTGCGTTGGACAACGGCGAATTGATCATCGGCACAAATTACGGGTATTTGGTTATAGATACTTCATCGGGAACGCAAATCGGCGATAGGCATACCGAACTTCCTGCCACGATAATTACCGATGTGGAAACGATCGACGGCCAATTATGGTTCGGTTCGACCCAGGGGGCATTTAAATTACGGGATGATGGTAAATTCGATTATTACTACGGCAAACGCTGGTTGCCCGGCAACAGGGTCGAACATATTTCAAAAGGGACGGATGGCTCCGTACTGATACTAACGGATGCAGGCCTGGGCCAGATCGTATTCGAGGAAATGACCCTTTTCGACAAGGCGCAATATTACGAAAAGCAGGTTCGCAATCGTCATATCCGCTACGGCTTCAACGCCACGCTGGTAGATTTGGACAATGGGAACATCGATTCCGGAAGGCTTTCCGATTCCGATAACGACGGACTATGGACGACGATGTACCTCGCGGGCCAGGTGTTCCGGTATGCCGTTACCGGATCCGAAGAGGCCCTGCAAAACTGCAGGGAATCGATGGAGGCCATGGAACGTTTGTTCAGTATCAATCCCGTTCCCGGTTTCCCATCGCGGTCGTTCGATCGCAGCGGCTATATCGATGTGCTGCACGACTCGCAGCACTGGCATCAAAGCGCCGATCCGGAATGGGACTGGAAGGGGACTACGAGTAGCGACGAGGCCATCGGCCATATTTTTGCCTACGGGGCCATGGCGGAACTGATGGACAATGAGCTCAAAGACCGCGCGATTACCCTAATCGATACCCTAATGAACCATGTCGTGAGCAACGACATGTATATGGTCGACTATGATGGTAAACCGACCACCTGGGGCCGCTGGAACCCTGAATACGTCAACGCACGACCAAAAATGGTCGGAGACCGCAAAATAAATGCCTCGAACATCATCGGGATGCTACAGACTGCGTACCATTTTACCGGTAAGGAGAAGTACAAAGAAAAGGCTTTAGACCTGATGGAAAATCACGGGTATCTCGAAAATCTAATGTGGCCTATGAAAGAAGTAGCGCAAGCACCCGATGATGCCGATGACTGGAGTAAAATGTTGTCGGAATCCTGGAACCATTCCGATGATGAAATGTATTTTGTGGGCTATTGGGGATTATACAACTATGCCTTTAACGACACCCTGAAAGCTAAGTATAAAGAGGCGATTATCGACCACTGGGAAATCGAACGTCCCGAAAAGGAAGGCTTATGGAATATCATGACCGCACTGACCGGCACTCCTAATTTCGATTTGGAGGAGGCCGCATGGTATCTTCGGGAACACCCGATGGATTTGATAACTTGGGACATAGAGAACAGCCACAGAAAAGACATCGAGTTGATTGCCCCAAACTTCAGGGAACAGACCACCCGCGAAGTATTACCCCCCGACGAAAGGCGTATACAGCGGCACAATGCCAACATGTTCCAATTGGATAAAGTAGGCGATGATGGCACCCAAGAATATTCCGCCGGCGATATCTGGTTGTTACCGTATTGGATGGGGCGGTATTTGGGGGTAATCAGTGAGCCATCTGACCACGATAACCCGTAATTCTGTGTTACTATTCTGACTTCAAAGTGAAGTTTTATGGCACTGAAAACTAAGTGTTATGTTTAACCTGATTTTCTATCGATTCAACCTTTTATTCAACCGACTTAACTTTTCCTATTTTTAATAAACCGTATTTAGTACAATCTTGCGACCATAACATCAAAAAACGAATAGTTATGGTAATAATCACACAAAAAATCGTTCCGATAATGTTGTCGGCTTTGCTCTATTTATTTTTAAATCAGGGATATTCACAGAACCTTGCCCCATCCAAAACCTTGAAAACTTTGGTTGGCAAAGAAATTTCCACAGATACGATTGAATCATTTATCGACCAACAAATGGAGGCTCTGGAAGTGCCAGGTGTGTCCCTTGCAATCATAAATGACGGCAAAGTAATCTATCATTTGGTCAAAGGATATGCCGACGTCGATAAGAAAGAAAGGGTTACCGACAGAACAATCTTCGAAGGAGCGTCCCTCTCAAAACCTTTGTTTGCCTATTTTATTATGGGCTTTGTGGGCGAAGGAAAATTAGATTTGGACAAACCTCTTTACGAATATTTGCCATATGAGGATATTGCTTACGACGAGCGTTATAAAAAGATAACGACCAGAATGGTGCTTTCCCATACTTCCGGATTTCCCAACTGGAGGTCCGACCATGAAGGAAACAAATTATTTATATCATTTGAACCGGGAACAGCTTTTCAATATTCCGGAGAAGGGTATCAATACTTGGCAAAAGTACTGGCACATATTTTAGAAACGAATGACGCAGGATTGGAAAGGATCTACCAAGAGCGGGTCGCCCGACCATTGAACATGAAGTATACTAAGTATATTCAAGATTCAGAAAACATAAAAAATAAAGCTCAGGGTTACATCGATGGAAAGGCTGTTGATGAAGATGACGACCCCAAAAAGTTTGGCTCCGCATTCTCAATCCAATCAGAAGCGCTGGATTTTTCTAAGTGGTTGATAGCTATAATGGATAAAAAGGGATTATCCGAGGAAAGCTACAACGAGCTTTTCAAAACGCAAGTGGTATTACCCGACGGCCATCCTCAAAAACAAGAAGGCATTACAGATTGGACACTTGGATTTGCAAAAGCCACGATGCCATTTGGGTCTGCGTTTGGGCATGGAGGAAATAATCCCGGATATACGAGTCTTTTTATAATAGTTCCTGAAGAAAATTGGGGATATGTAATGTTCACGAATGCCAATCAGTCACAATTGCCTTTAGTATTTCTTCGATATTTGATGACCCCATAACTAATTTTGTTCGATGCAAAACAATGATAAGTACTATCTTGTTTTAGATTGGCAAATCAACTCTTGAAGATGAACAGTTTTAAGTTCAACAGATCCGATTATAGGTTTATCCTGATTTACTTTATTGGTGCATCTATTTGGTTGTTGTATCGATGGAATATTGAAGATTATACTGCGTTCGAAATAATTACTGGACTACCGGGATTTATTATTAAGAACTTGTTGTTGCTTTATATTTTCAAATGGTTGATAAATGAATATCTGGTCGTCAGGAAAAATCATGTTGTTTTTATTCTATTGGCATTTGTTGCATGGGAAGCAGTCGGGTTTTTGGATATGTGGAGAGATTACTATACCTCAGATCACCATTGGGAGCTACCTTCTTTTGGAGTTATGGTAGTTCAAAATTTCAATAGGGGTGCTACTGATTCCGTTATGCTAATCGGCTTGGTGCTCGGAAAAAAGTATTATGAGAACAAATTGGATTATGTACAGTTACAGAATGCCCAAAAAGAAATGGAACTGAAAGTCCTGCGTTCCCAATATGACCCACACTTTTTGTACAATAGCCTAAATACCATTGATGCTTTAATAGACTACTCCCCGAAGGAAAAGGTAAAAGAATATATTTCACACTTGGCTTCTCTTTATCGGTATTTGATCCATACCAAAGATGAGGACGTTGTACCCTTAGCTGAGGAATTGGCGTTGGCAAAAAACTATTTTTATTTGATAGAGACGCGCTTTGAAAACGATTACAGTTTTGAAATAGTGGAGCAAGAAGAACCATTGGCCAACTACTTGCCGAATGGGGCTTTGTTGTCCGTTTTAGAGAATGTGGTTAAGCACAATACGGCCTCGGACGGAAACACAATCGACACAAAGGTTGTAATTGAGAGTAAATCGATTAAAATTTCGAGCGCGGTTTCAATAAACGAAACTAAAATGGAATCCACGGGAACTGGTTTAAAAAATTTGAAGAAGCGATACGAATTATTAAGTGACCAACAAGTTCAAATCGAAGAAGCCGAAAATAGTTTTACGGTAGTACTGCCTTTATTAAACCTTGTAAACTGAAATCAGTACGATTATGCGCATTCTTATATTGGAAGACGAAATACCGGCCATGAAAAAATTAGTTCGGTATCTGACTACTTTTTTTGGGGAATCGGTTGTCCTTGACAGTACTAGAACAGTTAAGGGCGGTATCGAGTTGTTGGAAAAGAATTTACAATACAACCTTATCCTATCCGATATAAAGCTTCTGGACGGTAATTCCTTTGACGTTTTTCGCAAAGTAGAAACGGAAGCCCCTATTATATTTTGTACTGCCTACGACGAACATTTATTGGATGCCTTTCAAATCAATGGAATCGCCTATGTTCTAAAACCATATCAAGAGAATGACCTTGAGTCGGCCCTAAAAAAGTTCGAAAAACTTTTTCAACCAAAAATGTTGGAAAAAGATATTTTCAAACAACTTCAGGAAGTACTCGATACTAATAGTTATAAAAAACGCTTTGCCATCAAAAAAAAAGATGGGATTAAACTATTGGAAGCTTCCCAAATCAGTTTAATACAGGCCAAGGGAGATTTTTGCAAAGTTGTTGATTCCGATGGTCATCTTCACACGCTATCTAAAAGTATAGGTGTTATTATACAAGAATTAAACTCCAAGCATTTCTTCAAAATCAACCGTAGTCAAATTATTGGTATTGAACATATCGAAAAAATACAACCGTACTCGAAAAACAGATTAGCAATAACTATAAAAGGTGTTAGGGAGCATGTTATTACAAGCACTTCGACTACTAAAGATTTTAGATCATGGTTAGAGCAGTAATTTTGATTATGAACTCGTCATAAGTTTTTGTTTGGAACCGAGAATTTCGGCTTTTGTGCCCTAATGAAGGCTTTTTTTAGTAGCTTAGCTACGGTACTCAAGCGGCAAAATTAAGGTACAAAATGGTGGTTTTGCCAATGATGGCGAGGATATCCGTGATTTGGTTCGAAAAGACCAACAACGCAACCTGAATCTCGAATAACTGAAAAATACCATTGATGAAAGTTTACAAAGCGAAAAAAATGCTTTCAAAATAATAGACATTATTGAACAAATGGATTGTGGCAAACTAATCTGTCCGGAAGAACGTAATATGATTTGATATCAATCTCAAAACGGAAAATGTCACTTAAAATCAGGCCAGTATTCCACTATTTTCTTGCGTAAAAAACCGACACTGCGCTCAAGCTGCTCCATACCGTCGACCCCGTCCTCGATGCTGATCCACCCGTCGAAGCCGACCCGTTGCAACTCCTTGAAAATGGCATCGTAATCGTTAAGTCCTTTTCCTATCTCCCCGTGGCGCAAGCGTTTGGCATAGCCGACGGCGCCGCCCTCTTCTTTTCTTAGGTCTTCGATGGTTCCATCGATAAGGTAACGGTCGCTGGCGTGCATGGTCACTACACGATCAGAGACGCGGTAGAGTAGTTCCAAGGGATCTTCTCCCGCCAAAAAGGCATTGCTCGGGTCGTAGTTGACCCCGAAATTGGGGTGGTCGATTCGCTCGACCAAGCGGCAAAATACATCCATTTTCTGGGCGAACTCCGGGTATTCCCAAAAATCGTCTTTGTAATGGTTTTCCAATATCAGAGTAATACCTAATTTTTCGGCCTTGGGCAGACAAGCCTCGATGCACTCCGCCGCCAAGGTTATGCCCTCTTCCATAGAAAGCTGGGGACGTCTTTGTCCCGACAGCACCCTACAATACGACCCGCCCAAACTATCGGTCATCTCGATCCAATGCAACTGTTTTTTGATTTCTTTTTGACGGAAAGCCTTATTGGGATGGGTAAAATCAGGGGAGCAACAAAGCATGGGTATGACCTTACCGCAATCTTCTACCTGTTGGCGAAAACCAGCCCATTGCGAACGATCTGCCATTTCCAAAAACCCCGCGTACCATTCTAGGCCATCGACCTCCAAGCCACATGCCAGATCGATCCATTCGGCAAGTTTCATCGTACCGTCTTTGCAGAGCGCCTGCATAAAAGCTTTGGGGAATACCGCTAGTTTTGGCATTTTTTGTTGTTTAGGGTTTGGGGTTTATTGTTTATGGTTCATAATTGAAAGGTTCAAGGTTGTTTCGGATTTTAAAAAACTACCTTGAACCTTAAACTGTTTGTTGTTTACTGAAAAGGCCATTTTCAAATTGTCTCATTTTCAAATCATCAAATTAAAAAACTGTCTACTGCCACCGGCAACTGCTTATTCCTTACCATGTGACCCCTCCCATTTTTTAGGAAGATTCCGTCCGATAAGCGGAAATTGTTCCAGGTCGATCACTTGGGCACTTACCGGACCGCATTCGTCGGACAGTAGATAAACCGCCGCTGCCGCAATCTCTTCAGGCGAAAAAATACGTTGAGCCGGGGCAAAGATGTCCGGCAGATCTTTGTACCAGTCCTCCCGCATCCCCTGTTTTTTTTTGTCCACGACCTCTCGTTCGGTCAATACCCAACCGGGATTAATCTGGTTTACACGTACTCCGTTTTCCCTGAACAAGGTGTCCCCTAAGTTGCGGCTCATCGTCATCAACGCTCCCTTCGACATGCTATAGGCCAGCAGTTCGGGTTCGCCGCACCAGGCATTGATGGAGCCGATGTTTAAAACACAGCCCCAGGTTTCGGTCAAATGGGGCAACGCGGCCCGGATCAGGGACAAAGGGGCGACGGTATTGACCGCCAGCATGCGCTCTAGGAAAGTGCTATCGGTGGTCGCTATGTTCGATGACGAGACCATGGCGGCATTGTTTACCAACGCATCCAATTTTCCAAATTTCTTAATGGCGGCCTTAGTCAGTTGCTCGGGGGCATCTTGATCGGTAATATCAATAGTATGGTGCAAGGCATTTTCAGAGCCCAGTCCTTTGACCAAGGTTTGGCCCTTAGACTCGTCAAGACCGTTGATCACAACTTTGGCGCCTTCCGCTACACAGCGTATGGCAATGGCGCGACCAATGCCCGTGTACGCGCCGGTTATCAATATCGTTTTGTGTTGTAGACGCATGTTTTTTAGTTAAGGCTTGCCTCTTTTGTTTTTCTATTTTAGAAAGCTTGGTTAGACACGAACCTAACTGCCCAAGCTAGCCCTGTACACTTATTTTTTTTGATAACCTTCCCGGTTGTATTCTAAAATTAGACTACCAAGCGTGTTCCTTCCCCTGCTAGGGGAAGGAACGTTGTCCTGATCAAAATTATAAAATCCATGTGCTCGCACTATTCAAATATTTGTGTGTATTAGGTAGCTCTTCAGGGCAGTTTTCACTAATTGACACTTCTGTTTTGCAAGCATTGGTCACGAAATTTCAGGGGTGCTTGGAATTTTAATCCGGCTTCAAGACGCTTTTGACCACTTTACCCGAATGCATTTCCTCAAAGGCGCCAAGCCAATCTGAGAGGGGCCAAACGCCTCCGATTATGGGCTTGACATCCAATCGGCCAGAGGCCAAAAGCGATAATACTTTTTCCCAGATTGGCCAATTATGGCTAAAACTTCCTTGCAGGGTAATATTCTTCTGTACCAGGGCATCCAGTGAAAAATTCAAGGGCTGCGGGCCCCAGCCTACCTTAGTGATATGGCCCTTGGGGCGCACCAGCTGCAGGGCGGTTTTCAAGGCAGCACTGGCACCGGTGGCATCGACGATACAGTCCGCCCCAAGTCCGTCTTGTGCGAAGGCCCATGCCGATGCATCTCCCACGATGGGATCACATCCGTAATGGCCGGCGATCTCGAGTCTGGTACGATCAGCGTCGAGCCCCACAATGGCAACCTCGGCCCCGGACAATCGGGCCATGGCAGCACAAAGGATGCCGATGGTTCCCGGTCCGAGTACAACCACCCGGTCGCCGGGGGCGATCTTGGAATTTACGACCACTGCGTTATAGGCTACGGAACAGGGTTCTGTCAAACAGGCCTGTTCGAAGGGCAGGCTATCTGGCACCCGATGGAGGCAGCGTGCGGGCACCCGTACAAATCGGGTCATGGCGCCGTCGACCCCGTAACCGAATCCCTTTCGAGAAGCATCCAGATTATAGAGCCCCTGTCTTGAAAGCGGACTGTCGGGGTCTATGACCGCCGCGGTCTCACTGACTACCCGGTCGCCTTCCTTCCATCCGTTTACCCTTTTTCCCAATTCGACGATATGCCCCCCGAATTCATGACCTAGCACGACCGGATAGTTCACGGGCCAGCTATGGTCGGCGGTCCATTGGTGCAGGTCGCTACCGCAGACCCCTACGTTGACGACTTCCAAGAGTACGTCTTCATCCCCGATAGTTGGTCTAGGGATTTCTCGGATTTCAACACTTCCCGATTTGGGGGCAAAGTTTACTACGGCTGCGGATTTCATAATTTTTGAATATCATTTATAACCCATCTATCTTCAAAAATTAGTATAATTTGTGTCAAGTGTAGACACGAATTACACTAATTTTCATTAATTTATTACTTATTACTCACCTTCCTAAATCCTATTTCGAAACTTCCCCATACGCATGAATTTTTTCACAAATCAGCCGTAAAGAAGCCTCTAGGTCGCCATCGGCGGTCTTAAAGGCATCGGCATCTATGGTCAGGGGCGCGCCCAAAACTACCATCGGCGCCCCGTATTCCGGACAGCGGATGGCCTGTTCCAAGGTTAATCCACCTACCGCCTGCACAGGGACATTTACCGCTTGCACCACTTCCCGCAGTTCGTCTAGCGGGCTTGGCATTCGTTGTCCCTTCGCGGCAATCCCACGGCGTTCGTCGTATCCGATATGGTGGATTACGTAATCACAGCCGAGAGCTTCGAGCGATTTGGCGCCTTCGATACGATCGTCACAGCCTAGATTGTCACCCATGACCTTTATTCCATAATCTTTTCCTGCTTTTACTACCACTTTTATGGTCTCTTCGTGGGCCCGTGCCATGACGACCACATGGGTCGCCCCTGCCTTGGCCATCATTTCCGCCTCCAAATAGCCCCCGTCCATGGTCTTTAGGTCGGCCACTATGGGTACATTGGGGAAGGCTTCCCGTAATTTGCGTACTCCGTGCAACCCTTCGGCCAAAATTAACGGCGTTCCGGCCTCAAGCCAATCAACGCCCGCTCGCATGGCCAGGGCGGCCGTTTCCAAGGCCTCGTCGATGTTGGTCAAATCCAGAGAAATCTGTACGATTGGTTTCATAGGGGTATGCTTGAGTTATAAATATAAGGGATTTTTGGGTCATTGCCGCAAAAGCCACACATCGGTGACCCTTGATTGCTTTCTCCAGTTCAGGTGTTCTTCATCAGGCTTGTCGAAGGTAATTTTCAGTTTTGCGTCCTGTATCAAATCTTTGGGCAGGGGAAATTCCTTGAATTGTTCGTATCCTATTTCATATTTAGTCGGTTTTAGCCGCTGCCCGTTTGCCCGCAATAGGGCTTCCCCATATCCCGAAACCCGTATCAAGTAGTCTACTTCGGGGTCAAGTTCGTCATATTCCAGGGTGGGGGTAAACTGGAACAGTTGCGTGGATAGGCGTTTTCTGCTTCTACCATCGTTTTCCCATAAATAATCGATCGCATCATCGGTTTTAGAGGTTACGTGTTCCGCATCGGCACTTGAAATATTATCGTAAAAACTGCCTTCCCCCGGCGAGGCGTAGGACCTTATAAATTCGAGTCTCGCCAATTTTTCCGCTTCCGTTTTGAATTCCCTGATTTTTTTAAATTCGTCTTCCAACCACCACCGATTGTTCAAAGGCTGATCAATAAAATCAAGTATGGCTCCTCTTTCCGGATTAAGTGCGCCGTATTTTGGTACACTGGTCTGCGCCCCGATCGATTTGAAGAGTTTCTCGGCATACCAAAAAACCTTTTCTTTTAACGATTGGGCAATTGGTTCCCGCTCGGCTTCGAGCAAACGGATTAATGCATCGTCCATGGCTTTATCCGCTCCTATGCTATCCGCATCGACAAGAATTCGGTAGGCTTCCTGTTCCAGATTTACCTCGTAGGTAAGACGGGTTTGTATGTAGGCATCGTAATACGCCCGCATGACCAGTTGTTGCCATCTCCAGTTATCCTGTAGTTGGGGGTTTTCGGCTTCCAGCTTTTTCCAGAGCGTCAAGGTTTCTTCGATGGTCTGGTTATCCGATATCGGACCGTCCCAATTTTGTTCCAAATCGAATATGCCCTCTGCGGAGGCTTCCGCGACTTCCGGACCGAAAAAAAAGCGACAATATTCTGTCACGATATCGCTTACTTTCTTGTTCGGATCCCAGCCAAGTTGGCTCCATACGACCTTGTTTACATCATCATGGGAGCCATCGGAATAGGTTATATAACCATCGGTATAACCGGAATCCTGACGAAAGAGTTCAGCATATCGAACGGGCTGTGGATTGCAGGGTTCACGCCCCAAGGTCAGCGCAAAGGCTTGGTCCCAATTCTCTACGGGATAATGGCAGCGAACGGTATGGGTGATATCGGGATAAAAACGATACTTGTATTTCTTGGGCAAGCGTTTTCGCTCGAATTCCAAGGGAGGACTGCCGGGCCCATTTACCAGTCCCGCAAGCCAATCCGGATTATTCTCATCCAAGTACTTAAAAAAGTAATCGGTCTTTTCTTTGTTGAAGCCCTGAAGGGAGACCCAAATTCCAGCATCCGGATGGTATTTTTTAAGGAGTTCCGAAAGGTCTTTTAGGTAAGGAATTAATTCGGACGGGTGATTGTCTCCGGGATCTCCTCCAGGTACGAAAACCCCATCTAATCTGGGGCAGCGGGCATAAAATGCTTCTTGCTCTTGAAGCCCCTCTTCACCCGCATTTTTCTGGGTCAGGTCATCGGGGGCAGGGGTCCAGGCCCAATAATCCGCATCGTATTTGGCGCATATTTTACTCAGTTCGACTTCCATTTCCTGGGGATCGATCTTAAAATGGTCGCTTGATTCGGGGTCTTGAAAGGGAATGTTCTCAAAACTATTAGCACCGAACAGCACGTGTTCCCGAAAATG
>RCMY010004985.1_pt1 | contig 12646 bp, 10 predicted proteins | sample 2041341 | NCBI WGS metagenome assembly RCMY01 (sample SAMN09708234, study PRJNA481090) | Marine sediment metagenome, whole genome shotgun sequencing project. | reverse complement strand
AATTTGGATCCTATAAATAATTTGGCGATTTTGCCAGCTAATCCTTCCTTCATTCTTTTAATTATTAAATTTTTGGGCGTTCGGGCGGGCTTTCGCCAGTCGCTTTTTTTAGTTTCGTCATTGCGAAGTAAATTTTAATTTACTGTGGCAATCTCTATTTCTATATATAGATTACTTCGTCGTTTCCTCCTCGTAATGACATTCTTATTTTTAATAAAGAGCTCCAACAATGGCTCAATCCCTGCCTGCCGGCAGGCAGGCCTAACGCAAGTCCAATTACTGGATATTAATCTTGGCACCGTTATACAATTTACCATCAGCAGTAACTATGTATTGCTCATCTGATGACATTCCTGATAGTACTTCTACCTTATCACCGATAGAACGACCTAATCGCAACCAACGCAACAACGCTGTGTTGGTTTGGCTTACCGTATAAACCCCTGTTAATTGACCGTTGGTAACTATTGCTTCTTTAGGTAGCATTACTGTTTGAGTGCTTTCTTTGGCTTCAACAGGAAAACGCACCGTAGCATACATACCAGACATTACTTTGGCGTCAGATTTGTCCAAAACCACTTTTACCATATACTGACCACCGGTATTTTTTGCCGAAGTGCTTACTTCCACTACTTTACCCTTTATAGTCTCACCCAAAGATTTTAAAACCACATCAACTTCGGTATCGGCTTTTATCTGAAGTATTTCAGATTCTGGCACCATGGCCAGGACTTGGAATTTTCCTGGTGATTCAACTTCCAACAAGGGCATTCCAGGATTCGCCATATCGCCAACATTGATGAATTTGTTTGTTACTGTACCGCTAAATGGTGCGCGAATATTGGCATAAGAAAATTGGGCATTTACCTCGTTCTTCATTTGTTTTGCGCCTTCTAATCTGGCTTTCGCCATATTATAATTGGCCGTAATATCATCAAGCTCTTTTTGGGAAGCACTATTCTCATTGAACAAAGCCGTAAATCGATTAAAGTCTTTTTCTGCATTATTATAAGCCGCAGTTGCTTCTGTTATACCAGCATTGACTTGGCCCAATTTCGCTGACAGATCCGTATTGCTGATACTAATCAATTGCTGTCCTTTCCTAACCTTCTCACCAACTTGTACATATATCTTATCAACATAACCCATCATTCTTGTACTTAAATTGGCACTGTTAACAGCCTCTATCTTGCCGCTTGTAGTCAAAAACGAACTGCTGCTCTCTTGTGAGACTGAACTTACAATAACAGTAACTGCGGGGGAATTATCAGCTACTGTTTTTTGATCCACATTTCCACAACTAGTGGCAAAAAGAACTATTGAAAACAATCCTATGATATATTTATTTTTCATTTGTATTTTTTTATTGCTGTTTCTTTTATTCCTTGGTTAAAAATTGAACATATGCCAATGCATAATTGTGTTGAAAAATAGTCGCATAATATTCCAACTGCTTTTGGGCGTATTGCGTTTCGGCCATTAACAGTTCTGTTGTTTTTTCCAATCCTTGTTCAAAACGATTGGTTCTAATTCTAAGTGATTCGTTGGATTGTTCTAAGGCCAGAGCCGTAAGCTCCAAGTTGTTTTTGGCATCCTGAAGCATACGTTTGGCCCTATTCAACTCAACCTGACTTTCCGCTTTGTATTGATTCAATTCCAATTTGGATTTTTCAAACTCGGCTTTGCTTTTTTTGGCCTTCCCAAAACGTTTAGAACCTTCGAAAATATCCCATCTCAATTCCGCACCAAAAAGGTATCCTTCAGCATCACCTTGAAACACCTCATTATCATGCAATTCATAAGTACCAAAGGCATTGAGACGGGGAAGAAAACTCATTTTATCGGCCTTATACGCTTGCTCATAAGCCTCAGATGCCGAGGAAATGGCGAGAATATCCTTTCTGTTTTCAGGCAAACTTTCAAAATTTATATCATTGGTTATTATTACCAACGAATCAGAAGGCTGTAAGATTTGGTAGCTTTCATCATTCATCAAAACCGATAGTTGGTTCGATGCATTTTTAATGTTACTCTTAGCATATTGCAATTGGTTATAAATTTCGGTCACTCGAACCTCAACAGCCAAAACATCTGATTTTTGCAAGTACCCCTGTTTAAAACTATTATCGGCTAATCGCTTGTTCTCAAGTGCTGCCTTTTTTGCTTTTTGTAGAACCTGAACAGTTTTGTATGCCAATTGTAATTGCATATAGGCTTTATCTACCGATAGTTGTATATAATCCTGCTTTCTTTCAGACTGCAGTTCTGTAGCACTTAATTTGGCTTTGGCAGCCTTACGCTGATATAAACCATCAAAGTTCAGTAAAGGTTGTTGTACCACTATTCGTGTAGCATAGTCTTGAATCTGATCAGGATCATTTAGTAGAGCTGGATTAAAATCGGCTTGGGTCAAGATTTTCTGATTCAGTTTTGAACCAAAAGCCATTAACGGATTGGTGGTCGCAATACCTGTATGGGAAATACTGATATTGGGTAAGAATATGGCATTGGTTTGATTATAGTCCCCTTGAGCTGACATTATTTCCTGCTCCGATATTTTCAAGGTATTATTCCCTTGAATAACCTTAGTAATCACCTCTTCCTTGGTAATAAGCACTGCTTCTTGGGCTTGCAAATAAAAGGAAGCGCCAAAAAATGCCATTATCAAAAGTAGTTTCTTCATTGTCTAATTAATTTGGGGCAAAATTAGACTGACAAAAAGGACCTGGCAGTAACTTATGTTACCAAGAAAATATATATTGAAAATGGTAGGATAGACGAAATCTATCAGAAGAAAATGGGTTTTGGTTAAAGCTTTACTCCAAATGCTAAATCGCCAGCATCGCCTATGCCAGGAATTATGTAACCTTTACTGGTAAGCTCGTCATCAATGGCGGCAATCCAAAGATGAGTCCCTTCAGGGAAAACACTTTTTATGTATTCTACACCTTGTTTAGAACCAATTACCGAAATAATGTGAATCTGTTTTGGTTCTCCATGAGTCTTAAGAACATTCAGAACATTCTCTAAAGTTTTGCCCGTGGCCAACATGGGGTCGGTTAGTACCAAAGTCTTGTTGCCCAAAGAAGGGGCTGCAAAATATTTGACAATAACCTCAAAATCATCTCCTCCGTTAGGGTGATGTCTGTAGGCTGAGATAAAGGCATTTTCAGACCTATCAAAATAATTCAACAATCCCTGATGAAGCGGAAGTCCAGCGCGTAAGACCGAGCAAAGTACGAGGTCATCTATCGGCAAAGCAATGTCTTTGGTTCCAAAAGGGGTTTGCACCGTTTTGGTATCAAAATTCAAGGTCTTGCTTAATTCATAGCACAATACCTCGCCAATACGTTCGATATTCCTACGAAAGCGCATAGGGTCCTTCTGAATATTTACATCCCGTATTTCAGCAATAAAACGATTTAAAACAGAGAATTCCGACTCAAAATGATGAACGATCATATACCATGGATTTAAGTTCTAAAATACACTTAAAAAATCGACTCGCATTGAAAATAGGGCAATAAATTGGGGTGCTATTTATCTTTTTTCGTATAAAACCAATAACTGATTCCCGCTGACCAATAGAATACATTCTTCAAATCTTCTTTGATAACCGAATCTTCAGTAGTAATAGTCGCACTGCTTTGGGGGAAAGCCAATGTTGGTGTAACCGAAAATATGAACTGTTTATGATAATATTGCAACGGTAGGCTCAGTTCAACATTCAAAAGATTAAATTCTGAAGCTTCTTTTATTTCTACATTAGCTACCGTAATTGGTTCTGTGACCGACGAGCCATTACCCTGGCCTTTACGACTTCCTAAGCGACTGGTAGCGTAATACTCTTGATAAAAATATTGGGATCCAGCATACATTGTGATTGATGGGTTAATCAAAAAATTATTGTCAGCTGCATAAAAAGTGCGGTCCAAGGTCAATCCTGCAAAAATATCAGCTGAACTTTCCTTGTTGAAATAGCTACTTGCAGTTAAGGTAACTTCAAAAATATCTAAATCGTAACCAAGCATTCCCGTAATATCGCCAACGGTTTCAGATTGTACATTATAACTATCCTCATTAAAGAAAAAGGCAGTTCCTGAAATACCCCCGCTCCATTTTTTTGAATCGAACATATAACCAGCGCTTATCAAAAAAAGGTCAAAACGGCTCTCCTCTGAACTGGTAAGATATGATGCGGATACATCGGCAAAAAAACCTGATGCATCATAATACCCAATTGATGGGAAAATATACGGAGCAGTAATTGAATCACGTCTACCCATAAATATGGCGTCATTGATATAACTTATATCGGTAAGTAGATAAGATTGATTATCATTTGATTTTTCTTTAACCGTGGTCTTACTGTTTTGGGCAATAAGGCTCAATTGGGGTAGTATAAAAAAGAGGACGAGCACTACTAATTTAGACTTCATTTTTAAAAAATTTAATGTTAAAAAAAAGATTTAATGTTAAAGAAAAGGGTTCTGTTTTCAGAAAACAGAACCCTGGTTAATCCTTACTTAATACCTTTTTTACCTTTCCTTTTATTTATAACAGGTTTTTTTACTCCTGTTTTCTTCATCATTTTTTTATTGGCCTGAATGTTCTTTTGAACCATCATTTTTCGTTGTTGGTGCAAATTTTGGAACTTTTGTCCATCTAAATTCAAACATTCGCCATCTTGAAGTTTCAATTGTTTGCGATCTCTTGTTTGATATGTACCATCAGGATTTACAGTTCCACCATCAGCTAGATTCATTTGGGACTGCAATCTATTTTGGAATTGATTTTCTATCCGATACATTTCACCATCAACCAACATGTATTGCAAACGATTTTTGTTGCGTTCTTCTACTTGGTTTTGGGCCAAACCTTTGCTCTCTTGGTTTACTTTGTAACGATACTGATATTCGTTACGGTATTTTATACCATCACCATCTAAGCATTCGCCATTTTTCAAGCGTAATTGTTCTCCATCCCCAGTTTTGTATGTACCATCTGGATGTACTACGGTACCATCTACTAAGGTTTGTTTTTCTTTTAATTGTAGTTGTGCACGATCCCTTAGTTCTAGCATTTCGCCATTGACCATCACCAATTTAGTTCGATCCTGGTCTTGAATTCTGTCCTGATCTCTTTCCTGGGCTGTGAGCAAAGCAGTTCCTAGAACTACAAATGCTGCCATAAACATTATTTTTTTCATGATATTATATATTTAAAAGTTACTAATGGGTAAATTTTTTATGATTGATATACTGATCAATCTGTTACCTAATTCTTAGACCCTTATCAAGTCCAATAGTTTGAAAAATATTATTAATAATGGCATGAAAGTATAGCCTTACAAAATGTACTATACTGCTCAATGTCATGTTAGACCCATAAACAAGGAGTATTACTTATTTTCTTTATGATATTTGATAAAAAAAAAGCACCCAACTTTCGAAGGGCACCCTTATCAACAACCAAACAATAATTAATCGCAAATCATGATCAATTATGCTTTAAAATAGTAGTCACAAAATATTACCTTCCACATCTTTCATTGGTATCATCAATTATTTGATTATACTCCTCAATAGACAAGAATTGGGGCTCATAAGTTTCATTGGAATTTTCAATAACACTTACGAAACTTCTTAAATGATTACGCGAACCACATTGAAGGCTTTCGAATACAGCAATTATACTAGCATTTGAAGTCGCTTCAATAAACTCCTCCAAATCAACAATATCAAGATCTTCAATGGTAGCACCAACTTCCAGTGCATTCATCGCATCAATTTGGCCTTTTTCAACAAATTGATCATACAGATCCTGCATTTCCTTGTTTTCAAATTCACCATACGGCAAAATGGTATAGTCAATATTGTACTGGTCCAATAAACCAGCAACTGCATTCATATGGGATTGTTCGCTTAATTTAATATTCGAAAATTGATTGATCCCATATAGTTCATCTAAATACTCATAGGTATCTCGAGCCAATTTTTCTTCTTCCAACATAAACAATAATGCATTTTCGTCTCCAATAGTAAGGTTAGCACTTGCCAACTCTTCTAATTGGGTATCAGTTTTATCATCGTTACATGCCAAATTTGAAATAATTGTAACAAGGACCAGGGCAAAAGCACCAATTTTAAATTTTCGTAGTAATTTCATAGCTAAATTTTTTAAATGTCCTCCAAAGTTCAATAAACTCTTTATACCACGCAGCTACTTTTGTTACACAAAAAAGGCACTCACAATAATAGTGAGTGCCTTTTTTCAACAACCAAACTAATCAATGAAATATGAATGTCATTGATCAACATTTCGGGTTCCCCCGTGGCCACCAGCAACAATGACCAATATTCTTAATTTACCGTAAAGTTGAGGCTTAAATTTAAAGTATACTGCAACCTTTGTTACACAAAAAAACACTCACTTAAAAAATGGGTGCCTTTTTCAAGAACCAAACAAATCAATGAAAATAGACATCATTGATCAACATTTCGGGTTCCCCCGTGGCCACCAGCAACAATGACCAATATTTTTAAACTTAAGTATATGAACTTAAAAAACTGTATGATGGGATTCATCATTACAAATCGTTTCGATTTTGATATTCTTCGTGTCATTTCGTATACTTTTATTCAGGTATCAACCTTTTTGGTTTGATCCCTATTCTGGAATCAACCTTTTTGGGTTTAATCCCTATTCTGGAATCAACCACCAAAAGGGTTTCATTTTAGCTTTGTATAAAAAGGCATAATGCAAGGCCAATTTTAACCAATGCCCTGCCAAACCAATTTCTCCAAAGGTTTTTCCTAGCTTTCTACCTTGTGTATCTGGATATTTAACATAATCTGGTATTATTGGGAAGGTGGTAATGCTGATACCACTTCCTTTGGTCATTCCATAACCAGCAGATGCAATACAGGCAGCCCCCATGTTGCCCATTGAACCTTTGTGGTGTAATGATATTTTTTTCTTTTTGATCGTATCAATAATATTATCGGCCACCAATTTTGCAGTAATACCCGACGGCATTCCCGTACGAGGTGGGGATGGCGAAATAGCTGTGCCATTCTTGCTCACCCTAGGCTTAGAAATGGGGTGAGGAGGTGCAAAGGCAATTCCTGGTGCAAAAATGTTGGGATAAGATGGATTCTGATAGGTTTCCGGCCAATCTTGAACCGTCCATTCTTCATAAGGCTTTGGGGTATAATCCGCATCAACAATCATAAAACCTTTAAAGAGTTTATCAGTAATATCTTCATTGTTCAAACCATATGCCTTGAATCCATGTCCTGAAAAAGCAGGGATCAACATGGCAAAATCATAGGTTTCCGATTTGTATTCCCCTTCCAAAGTTTCATAATGAGCGACTCCATCTTCAATTTTATTGACCCCAGCACCAATAATCCATTTAATTCCCCGGTCCTCAAAGACCATTTCAACCATTTCACTGGATTTCATGATGTTATTGCCATAACTGAGCAACATACCATCCATACCAAAATCACCTAATTCAGGCTCATTCGCAATCCAGGTAAGTTCTACATTATCCCGAACACCATGTCTTCGTAATTCCTGATCTACATTCAGGATATATTCAAAAGCGGCTCCTTGACAGGTTGATTTAGCGTGCCCTGTACCAATCAATATTTTTGTCTTTTTACCCTGTTTCATTTGTTGGATCAATTCATCCAAGGCGTGCCATGCTTCTGTGGCATGGGTATAGGTACAAACCGAATATGCCTTGTTTGTTGCAGGCAATAATCCTTCAGTCATATCAAAGGCCAATTTGGGGCCTGTTGCATTTATGAGATAGTCATAAGCGATTTTTTCAGTTTTCCCTTTTTCTTCTCCGGCAACATATTCAACAGTTACATAAGGTGTTTTCAATTCAGTATCCCCCTCAGGGTGAAACGTAGCCACTTTGGCCTGTTTAAATTCAATTCCTTTCTTTTTGTATAAGGGAGCTAGTGGAAAGAGTATGTCCTTAGGTTTCATTCGACCAATACCTACCCAAATGTTCGATGGGATCCATTGATAGTTACTGTTTGGTGATACTACAAAAACCTCATGCTTTTTTGAAAGTTTTCTCCTTAAATGGGAGGCTGCCACATGGCCTGATATACCCGCACCCAAAATAACTATTCTTGACATTACCTCTTAATTTATAGTAAAGTTGGGATTTTAATTAAAAGTATAATGCAACCTTTGTTACACAAAATGACCCCAAAATAAATCTGCACTTAAAATTATTATTGAAAATTGGCCTAGGGCATTTTAATATTAATGTTCCCCATAGCCAACATCATCCATCTTGCCTTTGAACACACGATATTGAATCACCATATATATTATAACCAAAACAAGTGCTATAAAAAACCAACTCATACCAACGGATAGTCCATATTCATGGGCTGCAACATTATATAGTGTTAGTGACGGATTTACGGTATTGGTTGAAGGCAAAACTTTTGGAAATATAGAAGTTACCGTAGACGTTAGTCCTCCAAATAAAAATAGTGAAGAAAAGAAGAATCCTAAACCATCTTTTTTAAATGTTCTTACTTTAAACAAGCCAAATAATCCTGAGAAGGTAAGGAGTGGAAATATCCATAACCAAGGATGCACTAAAAAATTTTGAAAAGGATTTGGTTCAATAATATGCCAAACCGACAATGAGACAATTACTAAAATCAGTAACGCAATATTTAACTTGAAAACCACTTTTTTAAGCTTTGGGTTTAAGCCTGAATTGGTTTTAAAGATTATCCAGTTGGCACCGTGAATAGTTAACGCCACAACACCAACTATACCTAAAAGCAAGGTAAACCAGTCAATAATGCCTAATTGTTCAGCTTGTGGACTGAATGTTGGATTCCACAAAGGCAAAAAGAAATAATGTGCTTCTTGGGTTGATACACCATTTACTACATTTCCTAAGTTAACACCTCTTACCACATTACCTAAAGCAACGCCAAAAAACAATGCTAAAAGTAAACTTGCTATCCCAAATGCCTTATCCCAAATGGCTTCCCACATTTTGTTGTGAACTTGGCCCCTTAATTCCAAACCAATCGCCCTAAAAATGAGCAGCCATAGAATCATCATCAATGGCAAATAAAACCCACTAAAGGAAGATGCATATAAGGTTGGAAACGCAAAGAACAAAACACCACCAGCAGCTACAAGCCAAACTTCGTTAGCATCCCAAAAAGGGCCAATTGCACTTGTAATTGCTTTCTTGTCTTTTTCGGTTTTAGCGAAAAACAAGTGTATGATACCTGCTCCAAAATCGTAGCCATCCAAAATTACATACACAGCCAACATGGTCATTAAAACGATATACCAAAATAGTTCCATAATCAGTGTTTTATTAGTTGAGGTCCTTTGTTAATAATCTTTCCAACTAGCATTAGGAACAGTAACCCTAATAATAAGTAGAGTCCAATAAAACCAAGCAAGGTAAATAAAGTATTTCCGGCAGAAACCGTTGGAGAGGCACCATCAGCCGTGCGTAATAGATTGTATACTAACCAAGGTTGCCGGCCTAGTTCAGCAGTATACCAACCTGTCGTATTAGCGATATATGGAAAAGGCAACATAAACATAAGCGACCATAAAATCCACTTAGTTTTATATAGTTTTTTTCTAATTAATTGTACTACTGCTAAAAGCATCAAACCAATAAAAATGGTCCCTAAACCTACCATGATGTGATATGCATAGTAAAGACCTGGAACGTTAGTCGGATAATTTTTTTCATCAAATTCGTTCAATCCTTTTATTTCGGCATCAAATTTTTGATAGGTCAAAAAGCTCAAAATATTGGGGACTGCCACCTTATTATCCAACTTCTTTTCTTGCATGTTTGGTTGGCCGATCAATACGATTTCTGAACCTCCTTCTTCAGTTTCAAAAATGCCTTCCATCGCAGCAAAAGTAACAGGCTGATACTTGACTACGTTTTTGGCTGTCCAATCCCCAGTAGGGAATGCGACCAAGACACTAGAGATCAAACCAAAAACAACACCAGTTTTTACAAAGAGCTTTCCAAACTCACTATGTTTATTATTAAGAAGGTAAAAAGAACCAATACCAGCGACCACAAATGAAGCTGTAATAAGGGAAGCCAATTGATTGTGTAAATAGGATGGAAACAACCAAGGATTTGAAAATAAAGCACCGAAATTATTCAGGACAAACTTGCCGTTTTCAAGTATTTCAAAGCCTACGGGGTGCTGCATCCAAGAGTGTGTTGCAATAATAAAATAACCGCTTGCCCATGATCCTAAAAACACCAAAAACCCTGTAAGAAAGTGTAGTTTATGACCTAATAACTTCTCGCCAAACAAAAACAATCCTAAAAATGAAGATTCAAGGAAGAAAGAAAACATTCCTTCCATAGCCAGCGTTTGACCTATAATACCCCCGGTTAGTTCTGAGAATTTTGCCCAATTAGTTCCAAATTGAAACTCCATAGGAATGCCGGTTACAACACCCATCGCAAAATTGAGCGCAAAAATCTTCATCCAAAATTTGGCGGCATCGTTGTACTTTTCGATTTTTGTTCTTAAGAATTTCCATTTAAAATAGACTATCATTAGTGATAACCCCATGGTCAGCTGTGGAAAAAGATAGTGGAAAGTAATCGTAAATGCGAATTGCATTCTGTCGTAAAAAAGCATGTCTTCCATACTTATGAATTTTAAATTGAATGATTAGAATTAATCTGATATGCCTTAAAGTGAATACTTTAATCGAACGCAAAATTCCAATTACAAAAATAGAATTACAGCAACCTTTGTTACACAAAAAAAGATTGCCAACATTGGCACTCTTTTCAGACATATTGAGTTAGTAGTTACTTATCTTGAAAACGCTGTCTTTTTAATTATTACCTAGCAGTAGGATTAACACTATGAATAACATTAAGAACAAAAGTAAGGCTACCTTCCAAAAAGCATGTGCCTTTTTAAGTTCCATAAAGTAAAACGAAACCCCTACGAACTTGAGGGCAGCCAATAACAGAATACATATCACCGTATACTTGTTATCAACATTGGATACTGCTGCAGAAATAATAGTCAGAACTAGTAAACTCCCTAATGTAATAGTCGTCTTTTGCATACTACAAAAGGAGATAAATTACAGGAAATAAAAGCAACCAGATTAAATCGCACATATGCCAAAAAGCTGCACTGGCTTCCATATCTTCAATCGAAACAGTGGGTGTTTCCTTTCGTAATCCAAAGAACACTGAAACCAAGATTACCAGACCAACGATGACATGAATAACGTGAAACAAAGTCAACATCCAATAAAAAGTAAAAAAGGTATTGTGCCCAACAGTTAGTCCTGCTTCTATTTTAAAATAATACTCTACACTCTTCAATACCAAAAACAAAAGTCCACCTAGCATAGTGAGCTTTAAATTCAGTACCGCTTTGTCTTTCTCGTTATTTTTCAAACAGCTTACCGAACGGGCCATAAAATACCCGCTAGTAATTAGGAACAAAGTGTTTATCGTCCCAATTGTAGTATTTAATTGTAATCTTGAATCATGGAATATTTCTGGTTCTTGATTGCTATAAACAACCATGGCTATTAAGGCAATACCGAAAGTAAAGAGCTCTAAAAAAATGATAATCCATAAGAGAATACCTCCTGGAGGGAAATAAATATTATTATAGTCTATGGATTTTGTACTCACTTAACTTTGATGCTTTATTTTTTCATACAATTTCACCAAAGACTGTAGCAATTCTACCGGAGTCGTTAAAATTTGATAGTGATTTTGGCCAAACATTTGGGGTAAATAATATTTGGCCTGCGCTTCAATAGCCAAAGCATAGGAATTAATCTGACGTTCATTGAGTTCCCTTAAGGCCTGTTTAACATCATTAATTCCATACTTGCCCTCATATTTATCATAATCATTGGGTTTACCATCTGAGATAAGAACAACCCATTTATTCTTTGTGTCTCTTTTATCCAACATGGCTCCCGAATGCCTTAAAGCTGCTCCTATTCTTGTATATCCGCTTGGTTCAACAGCTCCTACCTTGAATTTAGCCCTGTTCCAATCTTCATCAAAACCTTTGATGGTCAAATAAGTTGAATGGTTTCTGGTTTTGGAATAAAAACAATCAATGGAAAAATCGATATTGAACTCATTCAAAATCTCACCAAACAATATGGAAACTTCTTTTTCAACATCGATAACCCTATTACCAGCTGCATAACCATCGCTAGAGAGGCTAATATCCAACAAAAGCAAAATCGAAAGATCTTTCTCTTTTTTTCTTTTTGATAGATAGATTTTTTCTGATGGGGTATGCCCGGAATGCACATCTACGAACAAATCGGTAATTGCATCAATATCAAACTCCTCACCTTGGGTTTGTCTACGTTGCTGCTGGTATTTATTATTTACCGTTGTCAACATTTTGCGCAAACCAATAAGTGTAGAATTATTCTTTGATATTGTTCGCTTGTAATAGGCTACGTCAGCCTTTAAATTTGTTTTGGGATATACCTTGCAGAAATCCTCTTTATATGACCTTGTGGCATAATCCCATTCATCATAGGTCAAATGATATTCTGAAAGGTTCTTTTCTGCGCTTTCAGATATGGTCGTATT
>RCMY010027894.1_pt1 | contig 12648 bp, 9 predicted proteins | sample 2041341 | NCBI WGS metagenome assembly RCMY01 (sample SAMN09708234, study PRJNA481090) | Marine sediment metagenome, whole genome shotgun sequencing project. | reverse complement strand
ATACGCTTTTCAAAATCACCACGATACTTTGTACCAGCGATTAATGCGCCTATATCTAAGCTGTAGATTACACAACCGTTCAATGGCTTCGGCGCTTTATCATTAATAATCAACCAAGCCAAGCCTTCGGCAATGGAGGTTTTGCCCACACCAGGCTCACCAACTAATAGTGGGTTATTTTTACGGCGGCGACATAATACTTGAGCAGCACGTTCAATCTCAGGACCACGACCGATCAAGGGATCAGTTTTGCCCTCTGCTGCGCGCTGATTTAAGTTAGTAGCAAACTCAACCAATGGATCTTTACTGGTCTTCTCAGAAGCACTACGACGCTCACCTGTGCTCGATGCACGCGGTTCAGCTGATTCACTTTTGTCTTGACCATGAGACAAGTACTGGGTCAGCTCAAGACGGCTAATACCTTGCTTTTTTAGCAAATAAACCGCATAAGTATCATGCTCTGAGAACATTGAGACTAAGATGTCTGAGCCTTCAACCAAACGACCACCGCCGATAGACTGCACGTGAAAAATAGCTCGCTGTAAAATACGATCAAAGCTTTGAGTCGGCTGTGGAGATTGCTCTATATCCACATCTACTGTTGGCGTGTGCTTATTAATATAAGCTTCAAGCTCACTTCGTAAACTTGAGACGTTGGCATTACAAGCCGTTAGAGTATTAGCAGCATGAGTGTTCTCCAGCAGCGCTAATAATAGATGCTCTACAGTAAGATACTCATGTGATTTTTGACGCGCAAGCGTCATGGCGAGACGTAAAGAGACTTCAAGATGACGACTTAACATAACGAATTCCTACGGTTATACCTATTTTTATAAGCGGATAGCTTTATGAATTACTTGATTATTAAATCAGGGCAGTAAATGGTTTGTTCAAGAGCGATAGCATCATTATTACGTAATAGTATCAAACAAAAGAATGAGCTAACAAATTTAGCGATTATTATAGTAATGACAATATACCTCTATTCATATCAACATGATAAACGCTTATAGTCAATCTTTTAAGCGCTACTAAAATGTATCAAGGCTTATAATCGATTACGCAAAGAAGTAGATACATTAGTAATATGTTGATCAGCTCAAATATTAGAACAGAAGTAATAAAATAGCATAATATGAATTAGAGAATGGAGCTGAAGGATTGGGACAAGGTCGATGATATGTAGGTAATAGTGGGTTATATCTATTATATAGGGTTATTTTCTAGAGAAAACAAGAGTAAATGCAAGGATTTCGGTAAACTAGTAGCCTTTATGAGAATTATAACAGTTGAAAGGGCTGTAGAGGTTTAATGAATCAACGATAAAAAAGACAACTAACATAAGATAAATTAGAGTATAGCCATTCAAAACTTGATGGCGAATGATACTAGGGCGTGTTGAACATTCGATCTTGGCACTGACAAAGACTATTTTTTAGGCGATTCTAGATTAAAAATATCTAGTTTAGTCATTCTAAGCGGATCTTTTTAACTTTGAGGCGGCAAAAAAGAGTCCTGTCCTTGCAGGCTGATGCTAAAATCGCTCTATTCGTTGTAACCGTCTAAATAGAAACAGCTAGCCAAGGCATCTGCATTAACTGCAATTTTTACTTAGACTAGAACACAGCTTTGATAAATTGGTAGCTATCAGCAGTGCTCATTTATGAATGTTCAACACGCCCTAATCATTCACCTTGATGTGGCTCAATCTGAGTTAATAGTGGATAGCCTTCACGGTGAGCAAGACTATTGACTTTTTTGGCTTTAGTTTCTGCAATATCTTTTGGATATATACCGGCGATGCCTTTATTAGTATTATGAATAGCGAGCATAATCTCAACAGCAGAGTCAGTACTATGTCGAAATTCTGACTGTAGGATATAGACCACAAACTCCATCGGTGTATAGTTGTCGTTGTACATGACTACTGCATACATCGGAGGCTTGGCGATTTCCGGTTCAGCAACCAAAACATCGGCTTGCGGTGCTGTCTCACCTTCAGGGTCATTGTCTTGCGCACGGGGGTCTGCTGGCATACTTGGAAAGTGCCAGTCACCTACGGTTTGCTCATAAGTCGTTAAGGTTTGCTTTATCATAGATTCAATTCAAAATTCAAATAAGTGTTTAGAGGGGCGCGCTACAGTAGCTATATCGTTAGGCTTATTGAGCGCTTTTTTTACTGTTAGCAAAAGGTGTTTCGCTACCAATAGGACTTTGATCAACTTCTGGCAAGTCCAATAGCGATAATGGCATGTTATCGACCATATCCCCTATTGTCCAGTCATACAGCTGCTCAATTTCTTCATCACCTGCTGTCAAATTAAGCTTAACTTGCAAAGGCTTAAATCCTGCTGGCATCACAAAGCGACCGCGAATACGAACTATGCCTTGGATAGAAAAACGCGCAGGCTCTAAAGGCACCTCTATAAAATCATCGCCGTTTTGTAGCGTCAACGTAGCGCTTAGACTCTTGGCTCTGCCCTCTTTACTCAGCATACCCACATCAAAACCATATTCAAAAGCATTTTCTGGCAAAGGTTCAATTTTTGCACCGAGCACTTGTAAAGGCAGACCCTTCTCACTTATAAAGTCAGCGTAAAGCTCATTGAGCTGTGCCACTTGACGACTATCGACTTGCAAGTCTCGTTGATTTTGGCGCAACTCATCTAAATTCGTCAGGCTGATTGTCAGCTCTTGTTTAGCAGTAGCCACCTGATTAGTGAGTACTTTATTACTGATACGTAGATCTTTAAGCTCAGTAGTAGCCTGTTTACTACTAACCGCAGCTTGCTTATTCTCAGAATCCTGAGAGTAGTAACCGCTCTGATAACCAAGCTTATGACCTAGCAGCACGGCTACAATCGCAGTGACCAACATAGCGACTACGAATAGCGCTAACAGCAAAGTACTAGCTCCTCGCTGTGGGCTGCTAATACTAGGTATATCAATATCGCAGTCTACGTGACTCATAGTATCTGTAAACGAAACCTTGGAAGGAAGAAAAGTAAAAGTAGGCGACGCACTAATAGATGCAGAAGCGTGACACAATAATCATCGTGCGGGCTGCGAGCGCAAGCGTAGGGCAGTCTTAACACGCATTTAGATAGGTACTCTTTACAGTAAAGGCGAGGTATTATAACGGAATCTGCAACTAATACCTAGCATGTGGCTGTAACCACAGTGACTAAATAGTAAGGGTTTAGTGACAAATAATTTGAAGCTATAGTTTTATTTATCACCAAATAGGCTGCTAGATAGTTATACGTAATTAAAATTGTAGAAAGTATACTTAAAGAAGCTATATAGAGCGTTCGTTCAAAAGTATAGCATTGAGGAACAGTAGCGTTAAGGAACAATAGGCGCAGCATTTAATCCTAGACTTTCATCCAGTCCAAACATAACGTTTAAGTTCTGTACGGCTTGCCCTGCTGCCCCTTTGACCAAGTTGTCTTGAACAACCATCACTGTTAGCTCGTGACGGATATTATCTTGATGCACCCCTATACGCAGACGGTTGCTGGCACGCACGCTACGGGTATCTGGGTAACTGCCACTTGGCAAAACGTCAATGAACTTCTCTTGCGCATAGCTGTTCTCAAACGCTTGCTGCCAGTCAATAGTAATACCTGCCGCTGTCAACTCCAAATGAATAGAGCTAAACATACCACGTATCATCGGCACCAAATGCGGTAAAAAGCGTATGCGCTGGCTAAATTCACTGGCTAACAACTGCTCAACCCCTTGCTCAATCTCTGGCAAATGCCGATGACCCGTTACTCCATAAGCTTTAAAATTATCAGTAGTCTCAGCATAATTCAGCGCTAAGCTGGCTTGGCGACCTGCACCTGAGACACCAGATTTGGCATCGATTATGATTCGTGACTCAATCAAACGCTCAGAGCGCTCGTTTTGTAGAGTGATAATTGGTTTAAGACCTAAGATAGCAGTAGTCGGATAACAACCAGGATTACCTACTACTAAAGCCGTAGCAATCTTGTCACGATTAAGCTCAGGTAAGCCATAAACGGCTGTTTTTAGCAGCTCAGGACAAGCATGTGGCTGTTGATACCAGTGCTCAAAATCCGCTAGGGACTGTAAGCGAAAATCAGCGGCTAGATCGATTACTTTTACGCCTGCTTGAGTCAGCGCTTGCGCTTGTTGCATAGCTACTCCATGCGGGGTCGCAAAGAATACCACATCACACTTCTGCAAAGCCGCCAGCGTATCATCACCCAAATCACTAAATACGATATCTGAGATACCACGAAGGCTAGGAAATATTTCGTCCGCACGACGGCCCGCCTCACTACGTGAGGTTAATAAGTCTATAGAAACCTCAGGATGGGCAGACAACAGACGAATAAGTTCAATACCGGTATATCCTGTACCGCCAACGATAGCTGCTGAAATCATAAGTTTCCCTATTGCTTATTAATACTGCTTAATTTGTAATATTACTCAATTTAGATAATGATCAGCTAAAACACTGCATTTTAAATGCTATATTTTATAATCATGTACAGCATCAATAAAGACTTTGGCATGGTCAGGATTTACCCATTGGGTAATACCATGGCCTAAGTTGGCTATATAACCGGTCTTTTCGCCGTTAGCATAAGCACGGTCTAACATAGCGTTGACTTCTGCGCGTATAGTAGCTGGTGAGCCATAAAGCGTTGCTGGATCTAAGTTGCCCTGAAGCGCTTTACTGCGCTGTATTTTTTTATTTTGCTTGGTCAATTGGCGTTGACTTTCAGTCAATACCTGACGGGCACGGTCAAGTGGCATCGTCCAGTCCAATCCCAATACATCAGCTTCGCTATCGGCCTGAGTCTCAAGCCATAGACCACCGCCCTTAGTAAATAAAACAACGGGGATATGAGGATGACGCACTTTTAGCTCAGCCACGATACGCTTATTATAAGCATGCGAGAATTCAATAAATTGACGATGACCTAACGCACCGCCCCAACTGTCAAATATCTGCACGATCTGAGCACCTGCGATAATCTGTGCATCTAAATAGTCAACAACAGCGATCGCTATCTTATCGAGCAACTGATGCAAAAAACTCAGGGTTGCTATATAAAAAGCCTTTAGTATAGCGATAGTCTTTTGAGCTACCCCCTTCAATCATATAAGTAGCAAGCGTCCAAGGGCTACCCGAAAAACCAAATAATGGTACTTGACCATTAAGTGCATGGCGAATGCTAGTCACCGCACGCATCACATAATCTAGCGAATCGTTAACATCCAGCGTCGGCAATCGATCAAGATCAGACTGTGTGCGGATAGGATGTTTAAATTTAGGACCTTCGCCAGCCTCAAAATATAACCCCAAGCCCATCGCATCAGGAATAGTTAGAATGTCGCTGAATAAAATAGCGGCATCTAAATCCATACGACGCAGTGGCTGTAATGTGACTTCGGTAGCTCGTGCTGTATCTTTGCATAAGCTCATAAAGTCTCCGGCCTCAGCACGGGTCGCCTTGTACTCTGGTAGATAGCGCCCTGCCTGACGCATCATCCATACCGGAGTGGTATCTACAGGCTCAAAACGGAGCGCACGCAGTAGTCTATCGTTCTTTAAAGGGGCAAAATCATGGGCAGACGAAGGATTCTGTTCTGAGACGCTCATGCGCAAATCTCCAAGATGAAATAATATTTAGTAGTGTCAAAGTTAAAATATTGATTATTAAAATATAAACAATTATAGCTATCAAAATGATTGCTTTATATCAGCCTGAAATAGCTTTTACATAGATAAAGCTAAGTTGTCTCGGTGTACCATTACGATACGCTCTTCATTATTACCAAGAATCTTATCAAACTGCCCAGTACGCTCACGAGCCACGCGGCGGGCCTCATTTGATGAGAAGTTCACTTGGCCTACTGCTAAGCGCTCACCAGTATCTTGATGGATAATTTGTACCACTTCGCCTTCATCAAAATCACCACGGACTTCAACTACGCCGACTGGTAGCAAGCTTCTATTATGCTGAGTAAGCGCTTTAGCAGCACCAGCGTCAACGATCAGCGTGCCTGACATCCGTAGATGCGCCGCTATCCACTGTTTACGAGCGATAATTTTGTCTTGCTCGTTAGTGGTTAGTAAAGTACCTACCGCCTCACCAGCTACCACACGGGTAATAACATCATCAATAGCACCGCTAACGATAACGGTAGGACAGCCGCCCATAGCGGCCAAACGGCCAGCACGGATTTTGGTCAGCATACCACCGCGACCTAGCTTGCCACCGTCACCAGCAATATCAAATAAATAATCAGCCATAGCACGCTCTTGGCGAATCATTCTAGCATTAGGATTATTACGTGGATTATCAGTAAATACGCCTTCTTGATCAGTCAAGATAATGTATAAATCAGCATTCACCATCGCCGCTGCCATCGCCCCTAGAGTATCGTTGTCACCAAATTTGATCTCATCAATAGTGATGGTGTCATTTTCGTTAATTACCGGTAATACGCGCCATTCTAATAGCTGGGTAAGCGCACTGCTGGTGTTCAGATAACGACTACGATTGGACAAATCGTCATGAGTCAACAGTAGCTGAGAGCTCTGAATGCCATGTTGAATTAACGCTGACCACCAAGTCTCAATCAAGCCCATTTGGCCGATAGAGGCGCATGCTTGTAGAGCGGCTAACTTCTTAGGGCGCTCCTCAAGATTCATACGTACCACACCTTCAGCGACCGCGCCTGACGATACAAGAAGTACTTCTACACCTTTATTATGCAACCTTGCAATTTGTTTTGCCCACTCATAAATGGCAGTACGATCAAGGCCTCGGCCATTATTAGTCAATAACGATGAGCCAATTTTGACAATAACGCGTTGAATTTTGAAGTTACGGTCTTGCTTAATAAACCTTGCTTCTTCGGTCGTCTGTTCCCTGTCAACTGCCATAAAAACTCCTATATGTTGCAATAATTAATTCTAGGTATAATATGAAAAATAGTTTATAAAAATGGATTCAATAATCATAATAGCAGTCATAACCAAACTCATAACTGCTATTAGTATCAATAATTTAAGAGCTATAAACGACTTCAACACCGTCATCATCATCGTCAAAGCCACCAGCTTCTAGATCGATGCCTTCGCGCTGTGCTTTACGAGCGGCACGATACGCTTCACGTTGTGCTTCAGTATTGCGGCGTACTTCTACCTCTAAGCGCTCAAAACGGGCTCTTTGGGCTTCAGCAAATTCTGGCTCTTCCCCTTCGCGTTCGCGCTCAAACTCAATCTCGTTCATAAGGTGATATTTGACTGCATCAGTACCTTCACCCGTTAAAGTTGAGGTGCGAAAAACTGTGCCCGTCCAGCCAAGTTCAGCGACGATATGGTTGCACAGCTCATTCAACTCTTCTGCATCAATAACTTGATCGATCTTATTTAGTACTAAAATCTGTGGCAAGTTGGCAAGCTCAGGCGAGAAACGCTCAAGCTCAGTCAAGATAACGCGCGCATTATGAATAGGGTCAGAGCCATCAATAGGCTGTACATCAACGATATGCAGCAAACGACGCGTACGTGCTACGTGCTTTAAAAAGCGAATACCAAGACCTGCCCCTTCTGATGCGCCTTCAATAAGACCTGGAATATCAGCCATTACAAATGAGCGATGACGTCCGATATCGACTACACCTAAGTTTGGCACAATAGTAGTAAAGGGATAATCAGCAACTTTCGGCTTGGCAGCTGATACTTGGCGGATAAAGGTAGACTTGCCCGCATTTGGCAGACCAATCAGTCCGACATCAGCCACAACTTTTAACTCAAACTTAAGTACCTTTAGCTCACCTTCAAATCCAGAGGTAGCTTTACGTGGTGCTTGATTGGTTGAGCTTTTAAAATGAGTGTTACCTAAACCGCCATCACCGCCTTTGGCAATCAATAATGTCTGCTCAATTTCAGTCATATCACCAATAACTTCATCCGTTTCGGTATCGATAATAGTAGTACCGATAGGTACTGGCAAGAAAATATCATCAGAGCCTTTACCTGCACAGTTCTTACTGTGACCATTTTCACCACGCATTGCATCGTAGCGACGAGTATAGCGATAATCCACTAGAGTATTAGTATTATCATCAGCGATAACATAAACGTCACCACCAGTACCACCATCGCCGCCATCAGGGCCACCACGGGGAACGTATTTTTCTCTACGGAAACTGGCGATACCATTGCCACCGTCACCCGCTTTTACCGTTACGACGGCTTCATCAATAAATCGCATGTTTCAAATCCTTAATTTTCAATCGGGCCTATAAGTCAATACCACTTTGATTTAGGTACAGCTTATGACTATTTTTTAGCGGTTGCTTTTTTAACAATAATTTTAGCGGCAACGGCTACGAAAACACCCGATAACCAATCGGACTATCGGGTGCTATATATTCTATATATCAATGCATACTAACAACAGTTATGACTAGTATAACATTGATGTACAATATTCAAATCATACTTATAGCTTATAATTTATTATCAGTACCGCTTAAGATGGAATTTGCGCATAACTAATACCGGCCATTTGTGTCGCTAAACGTAATACTTGTGTGCTATAGCCCACTTCGTTGTCATACCAAATATAGACAGTAGCATGATTGTCAGTGACGATAGTGGCTTGGGCGTCAACGATACCCACATGCTTAGTCCCTACAAAATCAGTCGATACCGCTTCAATAGAGTCCGTATAAGCGATTTGTGATTGCCACATATGACTATTAGCGATATCCCGCATAAAGTCATTTAATGCGTCGCTATTAGCTGGTGCGGTTTTTAGATTTAAGTTCAAAATCGCTAAGCTAACGTTTGGCGTAGGTACTCGAATAGCATTACCGGTTAATTTGCCACTTAATTCTGGTAGCGCCTTGCCGACTGCTTTTGCAGCACCTGTACTAGTAATGACCATATTAAGAACTGCACTACGGCCACGGCGATCAGCTTTATGATAATTATCAATTAAATTTTGGTCATTAGTAAAAGAGTGGATGGTTTCTACATGACCGTTTTCGATACCATACTCATCGTTCAATACTTTGAGCGTTGGCGTGATAGCGTTGGTGGTACAGCTGGCCGCACTAACGATAGTGTCTTCACCAATAGTGTCATTATTGACGCCATAAACAACGTTTTTGATATCGCCACCAGCAGGTGCGGTCAGTAATACTTTACTCACGCCTTTTGATTGTAGATGCTTGCCAAGACCGTCTTCGTCTTTCCAGATTCCAGTGTTATCAATGATTAACGCATTGTCGATACCATAAGCGGTATAGTCAATTTCACTTGGATCTTTAGCATAGATAATTTGTATAAAACGACCATTAATAAGCAGGCCATTATTATCATCATCGACGCTCACGCTACCTAAAAAGCCACCATGAACTGAATCACGCTCAAGTAGTGAGGCACGTTTGGCCAAGTCACCAGCAGCGGCTGGACGGACAACGATAGCCTTTAGCTGTAGGCCTTTGACGCTTGAAGCTTGTGATAATAGTAGACGCGTTAATACTCGACCAATACGCCCAAAGCCATATAGCACTACATCGGTTGCGCCATTGGTAGCGCTGGTGTCTTTATTGATAGCTTGTAGTTCTTGCTGTATGTCGCTGTTATTAGTGATTAGTTGACCAACATCGACACTAGTAGCTTCGATATTGCTAGCAATCAAAGCTTTGACCATCGCTAGGGTGTCAGCAATTGAAATAGGCTTACTATCTTGATGACGAATAACTGCTTTTTGGTGCAAAGCCAATACTTGATTGACAGAAGTCGTGTCAATGGCCTCACCGAACAAAGTGACTTGTACATCTTGTTGGTTATAAAGCTTGTTGAGTAAACCAATCAGTTCAATCGCTTGTTGCTCTTGGTTATTGTAGTCGTTCAAACGGTCTTGATGTAATTGGCGTAAGGTATCGGCGTTGCTCACGAGGAACATCCTTATAGTCAGTAAAAAGAGAGGGTAAGAATAGATGAGGTAATAGACAGTGTAAGCAAGAATTGCGTGGCTAACTTAAGCTTATCTAACTTAAATGACGAATGAAGCTAGCAGCAAGACGCTTAAATTGGTCTAATTTTAGCTCAAAAAGCCTTATTTTGCTAGTGTTAACAGCAATTACTCACGTTTTTGCCACCTAGGCTCAACTATTTTATAGAAGCTTGCTATCAAATAAAAAAGATAAAGACAACATTATGAGCCGTCTTTATCTTTTATTAATGCACTTACTTACTATTATTAAAGTTGAATAAACCTAAGGCACCAATTTAACAGTTTGACTTGTTTGAGGAGTCAAGTTGAATTCTTTTAAGTCGTAACCTTGTTGCTGGGCGATTTGACGGTATTTTGCATAGGTTTGCTGAGTAATGTTGGGCGAACGTGCCAATAACCAAAGATAGTCGTTATCTGGGGTGCCTACTAAAGCAGTTTGATAATTTGCATCACGAGCCAGCACCCAATAATCAGCACGGCCTACTGGTAACCAACGAATCCACGAGGGTAGAAAAGTCACTTTTAGTTTACTACCAGTACTATCTACCGGTTTTGCCATACCCTCAGCTACGATACCTGAACCGTCTTTATCCATACATTTATTGGTAACTACAATACCTGAACCGTCCGTCTTGGCCGTATAAGTCGCTGTTACATCACGAGCACAATTGCGCTGAAAATACATTGGTAAGCGTCCGATTTCATACCAAGTACCTGCATACTGCTCTAAATCTACACTAGCTACCGTCGTTGGCACAGTAGCAGCGTTATGGATAATATCTGAAGGCTCTACAGCCAACGTCGCTGTAATCGTTTTATCAGCAGTTGTCTTAGTACCACTTGTACTAGCGACATTCGCTGGTGCTGCATAGGCAGAGAACGCCGCCAAGGGTATTATGATCGCTAATGCAATACCAGTATGCTTAATTAGACCATTCATAAATACACGCTCTGGGATGTTAGTATTTTGTTTATTAGCAACCTGCTCGACTTTTGGCTTTAGTGAATCTTGCTTTAATGATCCTTGATTATCATAACTTTTACTAGCTTTGATACCCTCATCACTATTGGATATGGATGATTGAAAACCTTGTTGAATTTGTTTTAATTGAACCTTGGAGTCATGCTCATTAGACAGGTACGAACAATTACTCTTATCAGCTTTTTTATAGCCGCCATCTACGGCGATAGCTCTCTCGACATAAGGAATGCCTGAAACTGTAGCTTTATGCACGTCTTTAACATTGGCAATTTTATTAGCGATAGCTTGTGATAATTCACTTTCATAGCTTGCGTCGTTGCTAGCGTGACCAGTCTGTTGCATGTTGTCGCAAGTCAAATAGCCAGTACTTAACTGACTATCTGACTTATGGTGCTGCTGAGACTGAGAACCAGCTGCCTGTGAATCAGTCCATACTGACTTAGGTAACTTATTGGTTTTCATAAAAATACCATTTAAGATTATATAAGTAATTGTTTGATTGAATATACTTAACCAAAGCGAGCTTTTTTATAGGTATCAAGCTCTACTAAAATTTATATCTTATATTATTAAAATAATACTTGGGTAAATAGTGTAGCAATGTAGGGAAACGCAACGGTTTGTAAATTACCTATCATTACCCCTACCATCTCAGAGCTATCGTTACTCCTCTGTAAAATCCAGCTAAAACAAGTGTTCATAAATTTAATATATTTTTTATTAAAAATAATTATAAAAGAGTAACAGTGGCAGTATTTTACTAGCTGGTAATATGCAGATTGACCATTAAGCAGATAAAAACTGGCGTATGCCTGCAATACTTGTAGCGCCCTGTTGACGAGCTGTTGCAAGTGCTGATGGTGCCAGCCCTCCCAAACCTATAACTGGCATAGCTGCAAGTTGGGCTAGCGCTGACCAAGCTTGCCAACCCAAAGGCGTAGTATCAGGATGGGTTGCTGTTGCCAATACTGGTGCTAGAAAAATCCCAATAACAGGGGAAAGACTATGCTGCAAACGTATAGCAGCCAGCTTATTAGCTATCTCAATACTGCCTGCATCATGGCAGCTTATTATTAATGGATGCTCTAAAGCTAATAGCTGAATGTCCTCAGCATTATCTTGATAGTCATCAAACCACTGTATTAATTCATTATGGCTAAGATGAAGTGCGCTAACTCGATTACTTATAGCTTGATTCTCTATAGTATCGCCGGTTTTATTTATGAGCTTCAGACTATCTTTGTTAGGTAATATGATGTAGATATCGGGACGTAAGGCTAGGAGCTGTTCGGTTAATGACTCTGAGCTTTTATGCTTTGGTCTCGCATATATCCAAGCATCTTTAACTATATGCTGCACATGATAATCTAACCATGATTTTTGAATATCCTGCTGATCGTCAAAATGCGCTAGCGGATAAGTGATGCTTATCAATTCTGGCAGTCGCAACCAAGATAAAATAGTTTGATTAGCGGCTGGTAAGAGATACTCCCCTGCTAATAAGCTGGCCTCATTTACCCAAGTTAATGCTTGTCCCTCTACTCCATGACTAATATACTGATGCTGCTCATATTGTTCAGTGCTGAGCGCTACCTTATACACCTGCAAACATACTTGCTTATCACCATAATCATGATGCAAACGTCC
>RCMY010004135.1_pt1 | contig 12649 bp, 12 predicted proteins | sample 2041341 | NCBI WGS metagenome assembly RCMY01 (sample SAMN09708234, study PRJNA481090) | Marine sediment metagenome, whole genome shotgun sequencing project. | reverse complement strand
TCGCGGGCGCGTCTGGCCGAGCGTTGGCCAGTCGTTTCAATGCCGGTGCATCGCGAGCAGCTGTCGGTGTGCGAAGCCTCTTCGGTACACAAACTCCGCCGCCTCCGTCGGTCATGGCACCCGTCGAGGGGATCAAGCCGTTCATCACGTCCAACGCCGACTTCTATCGCATCGACACGGCGCTGACCGTGCCCCAGGTTCCGGCCGACACGTGGTCGTTGCGGATCCACGGCATGGTCGACCAGGAGCTGACCTTCACCTACGACGAGTTGTTCGAGCGGGAGTTGGTCGAAGAGACGATCACGCTCACGTGTGTGTCGAACCAGATCGGCGGCGAGCTTCTGGGCACTGCCGTGTGGGGCGGGGTTCGCCTCGATGACCTCCTCGCCGAGGCGGGCATTCAAGCTGGCGCCGACCAGATCGTCGGCCGTTCGATCGACGGATGGACCGCGGGTATTCCGGTTGCGGCGCTCGACGGACGTTCGGCGCTCGTCGCATTCTCGATGAACGGTGAGCCGCTGCCTCTCGAGCACGGATTTCCGGCGCGCCTGATCGTGCCCGGGCTGTATGGCTATGTGTCTGCCACCAAGTGGCTGACCGAACTCGAGCTGACCACGTTCGACGCGTTCGATCAGTACTGGGTGCCACGAGGCTGGGACGCGCAGGGCCCGATCAAAACACAGTCGCGCATCGATTCGCCCAAGGCACTGGCAACCGTCGAACCCGGCCCGACGATGATCGGCGGAACGGCGTGGGCCCAAACGACCGGCATCGACATGGTCGAGGTGCGTATCGACGGTGGCGAGTGGGCAGTGGCAACGCTTGCCGACGAGCTCAACGACATCACCTGGCGTCAGTGGTCTCTCGAATGGGACGCCACACCTGGGCAACACACCCTCACCGTGCGCGCCACCGACAGGTCGGGTTTCACCCAGATCGAAGAGCGATCAGATCCGATGCCCAACGGTGCCACCGGATGGCACCAGACGGTGGTCCTCGTCGCTGGCGCGTGAGGCGCCCGAAAAACATTTTCAAATACTCCAATCCGGAGTGCAACCCGCTCCGAACGATGAGCACAAGCAAGTAACCCCCCAACCCCACGCAAGTGAAAGCGAAAGGACGGACTTCATGTCCTCTACAACACGAACATCCCTCAAAGAACGCAGCCTCCTAAAGATGGGTGCGCTGCTCCTCGCCGGTGGCCTCGTCGCCACCGCATGCGGATCAGACACGGTCGACGTCGCAGATGCCGACACCACGACCACCACCGTCGCAGCGATGGACGATGACGCCACGGACGAGTTGGCGATGGCCGACGACGCAATGCTCGGCGCATTTGGCCCCGCATGTGACGCCGTTCCGACAGATGGTGATGGCAGCTTTGCTGGCATGGCCGACGATCCTGCAGGTACCGCAGCGTCGAACAACCCTCTGCTCTCCACACTCGTGACCGCAGCCGGTGCAGCCGACCTCGTCGACACCCTCAACAGCGAAGGTCCATTCACGATCTTCGCGCCGACCAACGATGCGTTCGCCAAGATCGATCCCGCCACCCTCGATGCGGTCCTCGCCGACAAGGCCCTGCTCACCAGCATCCTGACGAACCACGTCATCGCTGGCGACAGCCTCAGCGCTGAGGCCCTTGCTGAAGCCGGAACCCTCACCACGGTGAACGGCACCGACTTGACGTTCGACATCGATGGTCAGCTCATGATCAACGGTGTGGTGACCTCGGGTTGCCAGAACGTGCCGGTTGCCAATGGCACCGTGCACATCATCGACACGGTCCTCCTCCCCGAGGGCTGAGTCGTCCAGGGTGAGCCTCGGTTCACCCAACCGCCAAACCCCAACGCTCGTCCCTCCCCGAGCAGCGTCACCGGGGGTGCAAAGCGCTAGCCGTTCTTCATTGCGGCTGGCGCTTTGCCGCGTCTCGGGTGTGGAATCGCCACACTCGTCGCTGATCGGGCGGACGTCCGACGGTGATCAGGAGATTGTCGCGACGATCGAGATGAACTGCCACACGATCACTGCGCCGCCTAATAGGCGGCGCCAGGGGTTCACGCCGCGCACGATTTCATCGGCACCCCAGAAAAGCCAGAGCCCGTGGATCGCCCATCCGGCGACGTCGTGTGCAGTCGAGTCGTCGGTCAGAGTGAATCGGACGAGCGAGGCCACGGCGATGCTCCACAGCGGCCAGTTCGGGAACTGGGCGATCGTGATGTCCCCGGTCTGCCGATTCTCGAACCACCAACGCAGAGAGCCAGTCGTCACCGCGCCATTCTCGCAGCTGATTCTTCCGAGCGTGTAAACACTTTCGCCTCTACGTGCGTGTGCATGGTGTGTATACGTTGAATTCGAGTGAGTCGGAGGTGACTGTGGCAACGAGCAACAGCCAACCCATTTCCACGGTGCAGACGTTCGAGGCCTGCTTTGTGGCCGAGTATCCGAAGATGGTTGCGTTGGCAGCGGCGGTGTCGGGAAGTCGCGTGTACGCCGAGGACATCGCACAGGATGCGATGGGTCGGCTCAACCGTGAGTGGACCAAGGTCCAGCACTTCGACAAACCCGGTGCGTGGTTGCGTCGGGTCACGATCAACCTGGCGCTGTCGCAGAAACGTCGGATGCTGAACGAGGCGAAGGCGCTGCTGCGGATGGAGGTTCCCGAGTGCACGCTGCCGGCACCCCGCACGGAGAATGCGGCTGTCTGGAAATTCGTGGCGGAGCTTCCCAAGCAACAGCGTGCTGCGGTTGCGCTGCACTTCCTCGAAGATCACTCGATTGACGAGATCGCCGACATTCTCGAAATTTCCGCTTCCACGGCCCGGGTGCATCTGCACCGGGCTCGCACGACGTTGCGCACACGACTCGATGAGGAGGGTCTTCGATGACCGATCATGATGAACGCAATATTCGCGACGCCTTCGACCGGCTTCGCGAGGACACTGGCAAGGTCGACACGATGCGAGCTCTGCATTCCGTGCAGGGCGACTCCGGTTCGATGTTCAGGCGGGTGGGTGTGCTCGCAGCGGCCGCCGTCGTCGTCATCGCGGTGATCGTCGGTGGTGTTGTGTTGAGCTCACGCGACGACGGCAGCACGGTTATCGCCGATGACCCCGACGGCGACGAATCTCCAACCGATGACACGGCACCCGATGCCGACGGGGACCTCGAAGCCACGTTGCAGGGCAGTGCTTGGGTTCTCGTCGAAGGTGTTGGGCCTGACGGACCGATTCCGCTGGTCGATGGGTGGCCGATCACGATGAGCTTCGAAGGAGAAAACGTGGGCGGACGCGCTGCCTGCAACGGTTATGACGGCACGTACAGCATCGACGGGACGTCGCTTTCGATCGGTGAGCTGTTGTGGGAACAGATGGGATGTGATGGAGACGTTGGCGCTAGCGAAGCGGCCTTTCTCACTGCCCTGCCCTCGGTCGACACGATCGGTGTGGTCAACGGCCAGCTTCGCCTGTCTGGCGAGGGCGTCGACTTGTTGTTCGAGCGTGAGACACCGGTTCCGACCGCCGAGCTGATCGGCACCGTGTGGTTGCTCGACACACTCATCCAGGGCGAGGCAGCTTCCTCGGTCCAGGGAGATCCGGCCACACTTTTGCTCGACGCCGATGGAAACGTGTCGGGCGGTACCGGCTGCCGTTCGTTCACGGGTTCGTACATCATCAATGGCGGCTCGGTGCTGTTTCCCAGTTTCGGAATGGAGGGTGAGTGTCCGGCACAACTCGCCTCGCAGGACAACATCGTCGTGACCGTGTTGGGCGATGGGTTCTCCGCCGAGGTCGACGGCGACCGGTTGACCCTGTCGTCAGTCGGAAATGAGGGACTCGGTTATCGACGTTTCGTCCCCGGCGAAGACGAGGAGTGTGTCTCGCCCGATTGTGTCGACTCGGCCGACAGGGACATTCTGACCGATCTCAACCAACTGCTCGACGAACCTCCCGAGGGTGAGGTCGACGTGTCGGCGTACCTCGTCGACACCGGCGGCGGCTGGTACCTGTGCGAGCAGATCGACACGTCGCTGTTCACCCGGTGTTCGGGCAGGTGGGTTCCGGTCGTGCACCTCGATCAGCAGATCATCTCGCAATTCGGGCCGAACGAGCTGTCGGACGACATCGGCAGCTGGCGCCAAAGTGAAGAGCCGGTGTTGCTCGGCGGGCGCATCCTCGAGGACGGCCGGTTCGCAGTTGCCGCCAGCAGCGTGCCGAGCGAGCCCTCAGCCGAAGACGTCGAGCTCGCCTCGCGGTTCCTCGAGCTCGACGTGTCACAGCCCGACGTCGACTCGCTGCCGCTGTCTCCCGACGGTGTCGTGATGGGTCTCGGTAACGCGGCCATGCGCACGCACACCATCGCCGAACTCGCCGATCCCGCCAACTGGAGCTTCGAGTCGAACGAGTTCCGGGGGCGTACGGGCACGTTCTCAGCGCTCGACGTTCTTGCCAACGCCGACGACACCGAGATCATCGTCGGAACGCACAACCATTGTGCGTCGCCACCCGCGGCGGTCCCCGAAGAACTACGAGACGCCCGGCGTTTGAGCGTGCAGCCGACTGGCATCGACAGTTGCCTTCTCTGGTGGACGGTCGACCTCTTCCTCGATGACGGTGGCAACGTGGTTGGCATCGTGTTCGACACCTGGGAGCCGTAGGCCACGAGTCACGATCGTCGAGCGAGCCTCGACTCGATCATCTCTCTCATTCGCACCGAGATCGGCGCAGCGAGCGCGGCCTGGAGCCGCTCGCTACTGGCTTTGGGGTCGTAGTAAAGGTCTTGGGTGTCGAGGATCGTCACACTGCTCTGGCGCCGGTCGAGCACCACGTCGTCGCCTGTCCGCACCACACCGCCGTCGATGACGCGGCAGTAGATTCCCGGCCGTCTCTCGTCACGAAACCGAGTGACCCACTGCGGTTCGTCGAAGTGATGCTGGAAGACCGAACACGGAATTCGGGCGGCGGCTGCCTCGAGCACGACGGTGGAACCGATGGCGAATCGATCGCCGACCGACACGTCGGCCGACGAGACCCCGGTCATCGTGAGGTTCTCGCCGAACGCTCCCCCGGCCAGTGGCTGGTCGAGCAGCCGTTCCCAGTGTTCGTAGTCGACACGGGTATAGACGTAGACCGCTTGATCGGGGCCGCCGTGGTTGGCCTGATCGACGATCGTGTCTCCCTGCAGGCCGGTGGCGTCGATGGTTGCCTCATCGACGGGGTGTTTGTCGATCGCCGTGGTGTCGAGGGATCCGGCGGGTGATGGTTTGGCCGAGCCGATCTGGATCGACTCGAGGTAGAGGCGCATGGCTGTCAAGGTAGTCGGCGCCAATGAACGCTCGGCGACCGAGTAACCCCGAATGGGGTCAGCTGCAGTCGCTGGTGACGCGTTCGGGAACGGTGACCTCGGGAATGGTGATCAGAGCGAGGCGCAGCAAGCGGCCTTCGTGATAGTCGTTGAAGATCTGCCGGGCGGTCTGGAGCATGGCCCCCATCAGCGCGGCGTAGATGACGGTGCCTATGCCCGCAGCGCCACCGATGATCAGACCGAGGACCAACACGGCCACATCGAGCACGTAACGAACATGGGTTGGCGAGAGGCCGCGATCTTCACCGGCACGCATCAACAGCTCGAACGGGCCGCCCGTGGTGCCCGAATAGAGCACCAGGTTGATGCCCGATGCCATCACAACGATCGCCACCAAGAGGAAGGCGACGCGAGCGAGACTCGATTCGGGCGGGTTGATCAGGTCGGCCATCGCGTCGACCGCGATGCCATTTGCGATGATGTAGGCCGCGCCCCATGCCGATGGCGGGCGACGCAACAAGGCGGCGAGAACGAAGAGCACCGCCGCGACGGCCCATCCGGCCTGGCCGAGCGAGAGCGGTAGGTGACGTTGGAGGCCCGAGGCCAACACATCGTAGGGCGGCAGTCCGAGGTCGGCCTGCACCAGGAGCGCGACGGCAGCACCGATGAGCGTTGACCCGGCAGCGAGCAAGATTCCCTGCACTGCGACGGGTTTGGTGACCTTGGTGATGTTGTCTCGAGCCACCGGCACGAAGGAGTGCCGACTGGTTCCGAGGACTTCGAGAACACGTTTGGTTTTGGGAGAGATCGAGAGGGGCATTTCTTCGTAACTTCGAGAGATTGTGAGAATGGAAAGTTGGCGCGAATCGATCGTATAGCCACCTACCTACCGGCAGCGTTCAGTTCGCGTGTGTCATGCATCTCATCGGCGCCTTTTCGGGCTGCTCAATCGAATTGATCGGTTTCATCGTCCCGAGAAACAACTCGAGCCGTCGACCGATGCGTCGCACTACGACTGCTACCGTGCGGCGACACAACTTCTGGGTCCGCCGCAATGGCGTCCCGGACCGAGAAGAGGCAAGCGATGAGCACGTCCAAGAGTTTCGTTCTGCGACTGTGGGTTCTCTCACTTGTTGCCTCTGCAGTCTCCGTGGCTGCCTTTGGCGGGTCAGCGTCGGCTGACGAGTTCAGCGTTGAGGACACGATGACGATTCCAACTGCGGACACCACGATCGACGACAACGATCGGGTGCGGTGGAACTGGGACACGGACCCAGGTGAATATCTGTTCTTTCGTCTGTCGATCACCCGGAATTGGAATGCGAACCCAGGATTCCAAGTCGAGAGCGATGCGTTCGGAAGCCAAGTGTGCGCCGACGTGTTCGAAGATGAGTTCGCGCCCGAGTGCATGTTCACTAACGCTCGATTCCCCACGATTCCCCAAGCGGTCGATGACTTCGTGAGTACCTTCAACAGCTTTTTGGCAGACAATGAGCTCGGTCAGCGGCTCAGCGCGTCTGAAAGCAACGGCATGATGACGATCTCCTATCTCGTACCACGCACCGATGGCACCATCTCGGTGACGACCGAGTTCTCGGGCACGGTTGGGCTCGTCGATCTCCAGATCGATGCTGCGACGGTTGCGGGAGCCACCGACCTTGGCGACGGCGGCACGACCGGACCGATCGTTGTTGCAGCGGCGAACCACACCGCGTCGCAGGTTGCCGGCACCGCGACGGATCTTGCCGACTACGTCACCACCTACACCTGTGTTGAGGACACGAATCCTGCGTCACCTGTCAGCGGCAGCGGGTCAGCCACGACGAACATTGCCGTCGCGATTGGCGACGACTGGTCGTGTACGTTCACCAACGCTCCGATCCCACCTGTTTTCTGTGGCGGAGTTGAGGTGACTGTGGACCTGGCCAAGGGCGATGTGCCAACGGAAGGGGCTGACGTGATCCGTGGCACGAGCGGCCCCGACATCATCAACGCCCTCGGAGGCAACGACGTCATCTGCAGTCTGCAAGGTGACGACACGATCAACGCTGGTGATGGATTCGATCAGGTATTCGGTGGCGAAGGTGCCGACTCGATGCTCGGTGGTCGTGGCAACGACAAGCTCGTCGGGGGTGGCGGCAACGACGAACTTCTCGGCGAAGGCGGCAATGACCGAATCCAAGGGGGCCATGGAGCCGATCTCCTCGAGGGTGGGAACGGACTCGACCGGCTTGCCGGCGGCTCGGGCAACGACATTCTTCGCGGTGGAAAGTTTGCCGACGAACTTCTCGGTGGTCTTGGCCGCGATCAGCTGTTTGGCGACGAGGGTGATGATCTGCTCAAGGGTGGTGCCTGGATCGACACCATGGACGGCGGTCCACAAGTCGACGGCTGCACGCTCACCGACCCATCGGGAATCATCGAGAGCCGTGTGAACTGCGAGACGGGCGTGTTCGGCCGCTAGGGCGAGGATCGCTCCTCAGGTGGAGTAGCTGATGTCGCGCAAGCCTGGTGTTCCGATGGCCCGGGCAGAACAAGCAAGCCCATCGCAACGACGGCCGAGGCCCGGTGTCTCCCCCGCGGGGAGACACCGAAGCTCGCATCAGCCGTTGAGGTACGTCCCTCCAGGCACGTTGCAGGGGTCGGAGGCCGTTCCATAGACGCCGATCTCGAAGTTCTGTCCTGGCTGACCGAGATGCACGTTCAGATGAAGCGGGTGCGCTCGATTCGTCGCCTTTTGGTCGTCGGTGGCGTGTGGCAGCGTGACGTGTTTCTCGCCGCCGTTCTGTGCAAGGAGCACACACGAACCGTTGCCCACCTCCTTCGAATGGACGTGATCGGCTCCGGCGGTGCCGGTACCGAGAAGGCCGATCGCTGCGATGGTCACAGCGACGGAAATCAATTTCATGCGTACTCGCCCACCTGGATGGGAACTGCGGTCTGTCGTCATGTCTTGTCCCACTCTCGTTCGATGGGATCCGAACATCGGACCCCATATTTGTTGTTGACGTAGGTATGACGGCTTGGTGGCAGGCGACGGGTGACAGCCCTCGCACATCGTCATCGATTCTCCACGGAATAGACATCGAATCGGGTTCCCGAAACGGAAATAGCCGACGCCTGTTGGGCGTTGCACTGGGGAGACCTGTGTCCCGGCTGGAGGCACCTCCTGCTGTGGATATCGGTTCAGACGGGTTGTCCGTCGAATACACCTCAGGAGACATCATGAAGATCGGTCGAATGATCGCCGCGTTGGTCGTGCTCGTCATGTTGTCCACGGCGTGCGGGAGCGACGACGAAACCACCACCGACTCGACGACCACTGCGTCCTCGACCACCGCCGCATCGAGCACCACGACGTCAACCACTGTCGCCGACTCGACGACAACGACGGCCGAAACTACCTCCACGACCACGACGCAGGCACCGACGTCGACCACGGAGGTCGTCACGCTCGAGCAGCCCGCCATTTGGCCCGCTGCCGACGTGGTGTTCGACACGCCCGAGGCCGCAGCGGAAGACTTCGTGTCGAGCGTGTTCGGCGTGCCGGCCAAGCTCGGCGAGTTTCAGCAGGGCGATGGCCGTAGCGGCGAGATCGAGGTGCTCCCACCGGCAGAGACCGAAGGCGCCGGAGCGCTTCGGAGTGTGCTGTTGCTGCGTCAGCTCGGTCCCGACGATGGCTGGTTCGTCATCGGCGCCGTCAACGAGAACAACGTGATCACGTCGCCCGAGTCGCTGGCCGATGTTGCGGCTGGCCCTCTCGCGGTGTCTGGTGAGGGCCGTGGTTTCGAGGGAGCGCTGGTCATCGAGGCCTTTGTTGCCGGCGACGCCACCGATCGACTCGACCAACAGATCGCCCAGGGTGGATCGACCGAAGCCACCGAGCCGTACTCGGTCACGGTCGATCTCTCGGGCGTTGACTCGGGTCAGACCGTCATGCTTCTCGTGCGCGGCGGTGTTGGTCTCGACTCCGACCCAGGAGAGTTCAGCGCCATTCCCGTCGTCGTGAACTGAATCTTCGAGAACGAAGGAACCGAAGTTGCCCGATGGTCGTGTAACACCAAACGGAAACAGCTTTCCGTCGAACCGCTGACGACAACCCGTCGTCTCAAACCCGATTGGAACAAACAATGAATACGACCCTCTTGACCAAGAAAGTTTCTGGCGAACGACCGAAACCTTCCACCAAGCGTCCGGCTCCCAAGCAGTCACGGAACACTCGTCGGTACATCGCCATCGTGGCCGCCCTTGCGATTCTGGCTGCAGCAGTGTGGGCAGCCGCCAGCTTCGGCGACGATGATGCCGCCGACGTCGTGGCCGCCCCGGCGCTCGTGTTGTCGCTCGGCGACGACTCGGCGATGGCTTCGTGTCTCGCGATGGACACCACGATTCTCGCTGGAATGTCACCGGCATTCGCTGCGACCGCAACTGCGGTCGAAGGCGAAAAGGTGACCCTCACGGTCGATCGTTGGTACGCCGGTGGCGATGCGACCACCGTCGAGCTGAACGCACAACCTGGCCAGGCCGCACTGATCGCCGGATTCGATTTCGAGGTCGGCGAGCAGTATCTGATCACCGCAGCGGAAGGAAACGTCAACTTCTGTGGCTACAGCGGTCCGGCGACCCCGGAACTGACCAACCTGTTCAACCAAGCCTTCCCAGGCTGAACAACAAACACACGCCTTTGACCTGAAGGCGGGCGTCCGATCGGACGTCGCGATGATCATGCCGGTGCTCGATTAAGTCGGGCACCGGCCAGGTCGCGTGCACGCTAGGACGCACCGTTTTGCTCGCAGCTTCGAATTGACAGAGTTGAGCGGGTCGAGCGTTAAGCTTCGGGCTCCCTCACTCTTTGCAGGATATCATTTTCAAGTAAATCGATCTGAATGACGCCGGCTCGTTGCGAGGCAAACCATCGTTTATCACCAGATTGACGCACACGAGTCGGCCAGTTCCCAGAGGTTCAGTTGAGATTTCGAGACCCGCTTATACATCGGCTGACTCCGACTAGTCACCTAGGGAGATTGCTCCGACTTGCCAACCTCAGGCGCAAGCCGCTTCGACGCCAAGACGTCGTGCATCGGGAAACGTTGCGGAGTGGACCGCTGACTTTCATTCAGATCGGCGCAAACGACGGTGTTGTCGCCGACCCGCTCCATCCCTTCGTCACGACCTTCGGATGGTCAGGAACAATGGTCGAGCCGCAACCATTCGTCTTTGCTGAAAAACTTGAACCGCTCTATCGAGACAACCCGAGGATCAATCTCGTCAATGCAGCAGTCGGGCCCGAGAGCGGCGCCATGCCCCTTTTCGTCTTCTCCTTCAGCAACGAGCGCTGGGCGACAGGCAAAGCCAGCCTTGATCGCAATGTCGTGCAACGTGGGATCGACCCGGGCATGATCCAGGACCTCGCATCGAGACACGGCGTTGAACTTCCGCAAGATGTCGACGAGTGGATCACGTCGATCGACGTCCCGGTGATGACCGCCGAGCAACTTCTCGGTAGCGCGAATACGACAGATTTCGACCTTCTGCACGTTGACACCGAAGGCGCAGACGGCATGATCGTTCGGCAGTTCGACTTCACAAAGCTGTCGACCCGCATAGTGCAGTTCGAGCACATACATCTTTCAGATATTGATCTGGCATCGACCTGCGTCCATCTAAGCAACGCTGGATTCGAGATCCACGTAGACGGCATGGACGTTCTGGCGACCCGTTCGATCAAGATTGGCCGATCGTCCATGAGAAAACTCGCTGACCCCTGGCAGCGTTAAGCCTTCCAGTCGCACAACCTCGGCGTGGCCCGCTTTGCGCCGCCATATCTAGGTGTTCGACTTACGGCGACTCGGCCCAGCGTCCTTCAGCCAATGCCGCGAGCCGATAAAGCTCGACCAAGTTGAATGACCGGCTTTCTGACGAGAAACCCTTGAGCACCTCGCCCCGGCCATGTGGCGGCGACATCGCCAACAAGCTCTTCGTTAAAGACGCGAGCGCGATCGGATCGTCGGGTACCTCGAGCAGAGCCACAGCGGCATCAGCTTCTGCCAGTTCGGGAGCAACCCCAACGGGGGTGCCGACGATGGGCGTACCTGCCGCGAACGCTTCTATGAGTACGTTGCCGAACGCCTCGATGATCGACAAGAACCAGTAGCAGTCGGCTTCCTTCATCCACGCGTCAACCGTTGCCGGGGGCACCTCACCGATGAAGTGCGTGCGCTCAGCGACGCCGAGCGAAATTGCAAGACGCTCCAACGCGTTGCGCTCAGACCCCTCGCCAACGATGACGTAGTGATGATCCCTTGGTAGATGCAGCAGTGAACGGATGCCTCGGTCGAATCCCTTAAGCGGAATGAGGTGGCCGACCGACAAGAACAGCCCGTTCGCTCCTGGCGGTCGTAGGACAAGGTGAGTGCCCTCACTACAAGCACGCTTCGAGAGACTTACCGAATTGGGCAACTTGACAGCGCGTTTCACTCCAGCACCCGCATCAATGGCAAGCATTCTCATGTGTTCAGTTGCCGTCAGGCAAAGGTCGACTTGCGATATCGACGCACGGAACTCGTTGTCATACGTCTCGTCAAGCCGGAAGCCATAGCCAAGGTCTTCGTCGATCATTAGGTCAACACCGCGAAGCGATACCACGCTCGCTGCGCCGACCGCTTTTGCAACCGGAACGCCGCAGGTCCCATTTGGTACGGCGAAGTGGGAATGCACCAGGTCGGGATGCCAATCACGGATGAGTTGTATCAACCCGCCGATACGCCACAGCGTCGGAAACTCACCCTTCGGGCGCATACAAAACCTCGCCAGCCTCTTGGGGTCTGACGTGAGTGCTAACCAGGTATCTCTTACTTTCGCACGAGGTGAATCGGGTCGAGGCAACAGGCGAACCTCGAAACCGTCGGGTTGCTCGCCATCCCAGCCACCGTCGACAACAACCACCAGGAGATCGACGAGGTCGCGTTCAACGAGTTCTCGCGCCTCCCTACCCAAGAATGAGTAGTTGGGGTCATCGATGGATTCGGGGAAGGCGGGAACAAGCCAACAGATTCTGAGACGATCGTCAGCTGTTGCCCCGTTGGGTGAGGTCCTGCGCCGTCTCATCCAGCGAAACGTTAGTTGCAATGCAGTGGACTGGTTGACTCTCACTGCTTGCCCAGCGGTACGTGTACTCTCAGGAAGGTTCTCGAGCGGCGATGAGAGTTGGAATCTTGCCCAAGCACACGGCGATTTTGGTTGCGGGCGCGCGACCGAACTTCATGAAGGTCAAGCCCGTGCTCGATGCTCTCGAGCAGCGGGGCGTCGATTGCACTTTGCTGCACACCGGTCAGCACTACGACCC
>RCMY010004134.1_pt1 | contig 12649 bp, 12 predicted proteins | sample 2041341 | NCBI WGS metagenome assembly RCMY01 (sample SAMN09708234, study PRJNA481090) | Marine sediment metagenome, whole genome shotgun sequencing project. | reverse complement strand
TCGTGTGCTTTATTAACTCTTTCCCAAGCTTTGATTACTCTAGCTTTTCTGTGTGATAAAACTAACTGACCTGTATTATCTTCTAATTTGTCAATTTTCACTTCAACCTTATCACCTTCTTTTAAATGTGGATTGTAACGGAATTCATTTAAGGATATAACACCCTCTGATTTTGAATTGATATCGATAATTGCTTCACGATCTGTTAATCGAACAACAGTTCCTTCAATTACCTGACGCTCTTCAACAAAACCAATAGTATTTTCTAAAGCTTTTTCAAACTCTATCAATTTACTTTCGTCTACTGCTTCAATACCTTCTTCGTATTTTTGCCAGTTGAAACTAGCTAAAAATTCTTTTGGATCAATTTTTACTTCTTCAGCATCATCAATCAAAACAACTTTTTCTTCAATAATTTCTTCTTCAACTTCTTCATCACCATCTGCCACAACGTAAGCTGCTTCAGCTGCTAAATCTTTTACTAGCAAATAATAAAAAATAGCTCTGTATTTCTTTTTATTGCTACTTCCCATTTTTTCACAAACGGCTAAGATAGCTGCATCCAAATTTTCATCTTCTTCAAGACCTAATTTTTTGATTAAGAAATTGTTTTTAACAGTCTCTAATTCAGTTCTTTGACTACAAGATACGGTTTCAGCATCCTCTTTGTAAATAGATGGGCCAAGACCTTTTGTTACTAATTTGAATAAATCTGCATCTAATGTAATACCTAGCTTTTTTGCTTCAGCTGTGTATAATTCTAATTTTTCTTCTAATTTAGACATATGTCCATTAAATTTGTATCTTATTGCTTTTCAGATATTTAAGCGATTAAAGCTGATAAGAGTGTTATTATTTTTTGGTTTTTTCCTTTTGTAATCTGACATTCGCTCAAAAGGGCTGCAAAGATAGAAACAAATAATTGATTTTACAATAGCCTTTTTAAATAAAAACACACTGATTTTCAGTTGCTAAGAAGATTCTTGTATTGTATAATTACTGTCCAGCAGAATATTATAGAAAAATGACTACTTATAACAAGGATTTTATAATGTCTGTCTCTGAAATTCCTTCAGCTTCAGCTTTATAATTCTTTACGATTCGATGATGAAGAATACCAAAAGCTACTGCTTTAACATCTTCAATATCGGGAGAAAATTTACCATTTATGGCGGCATGTGCCTTTGCACCCAAAACTAAATTCTGAGAAGCACGTGGACCAGCACCCCAATCGACATAATTTTTAACCAATTCAGGAGAAAGGTCTGAGGACGGACGCGTTTTTCCGACTAATTTCACCGCGTATTCCACCACATTATCTGCAATAGGTATGCGTCGAATCACATGTTGAAAATCTAAGATTTCTTGCGCACTAACAACTGGGTTAACCAAATGCTTGTCGTCATTGGTCGTGTTTTTCGCTACTAAAACTTCTTCCTCGAAAGAGGGATAATTCAAATAGATAGAAAACATAAATCGATCTAATTGCGCCTCGGGTAAAGGATAGGTTCCCTCCTGCTCAATTGGATTTTGCGTAGCTAATACAAAAAAAGGTAATTCAAGATTGTAATGATGTCCGGCAATGGTTACCGATCTTTCTTGCATGGCCTCCAATAAGGCAGCCTGTGTTTTTGGCGGAGTTCGATTGATTTCATCTGCCAAAATTATATTGGAAAAAATAGGCCCTTTGATAAACTTAAAATGCCGCGTTTCATCTAATATTTCACTTCCTAAAATATCTGAAGGCATTAAATCAGGAGTAAATTGAATGCGTTTAAATTGCAAGCCTAATGAACTTGCCACGGTATGTACTAAAAGAGTTTTTGCCAATCCGGGAACACCGATCAATAAAGAATGTCCGCCACAAAGTACCGAAAGCAATACGTGGTCGATAGCATCTTGCTGCCCAACAATTACTTTAGAAATTTCTGCTTTTAAGTCTTTAAAAGTACGAACTAACTTTTGAACCGTTTCTACATCACCCATTGTGCTTATTTTTTTGCCCAATTACTTTCAAAACTACAATTTAAATAGCTGTCGTTTATCTTAATATATGTATCTTTTATTTTATCTTTCGCCCATTTATTAATGGTTTCAGCCTTTTTCTTTTGCAAGGCCAAATTTTGTATTTTCACATAATCTTTAGAAATATCGGCGGTATGTGATTCGGTTTTAGTTTCCAGTTTTAAAATTTTGAACATTTTTTCCCCTTCTCTCGTTTGGTCATAAAACACTTCGCTGATTTCTCCTTCTTTTAAATTACTCACTTTAGAATACAAATCAGGATCCATTCTGGTTAAGTCAAAATGTGTATCACCAGAAACAGGATTCATCAATTTACCTTTGTTTAGTCTTGTATCTTTATCTTCAGAGTATTTTAAAACAGCATCTTCAAAGCTTATTTTCATCGTTAAAATATCTTCTCTGATTTTTGCTAAGGAGTCCCGTCTAATAGCAAGAGACTCATCATCGATTTTGGTTTGCATCAAAATATGACGCACATCTCGTTCTTTCCCTTTGACTTTTTCTACTAGCAATATATGGTAACCAAAATCTGATTTGAAAGGTTCAGAAATTTCTCCTTCTTCAATACTAAATGCGGCTTCTTTAAATTCTTTTACAAACTGGCTGTTTCTGTCAATAGTATAAAACCCACTATTTTGTGTTACGCCTGGATCATCAGAATACAAGATTGCTTTCATCTTAAAATTAGCACCTTCTTCAACTTCTTTCTTAATTTCCTTCAGTCTGGCAATTACTCTTTCCGTTTCTTCTGCTGACGGTGTTGCTTTCAAAACAATTTGTGACAAATCAATTTCTGCACCGATTTCAGGTAAATTATTTTCATCTTTCAAACTGCTGTAATATCGCTTTGTTTCTTCGGGAGTAATTTTAATATCCGTAGTTAGCTTTTGCTGCATTTTTTGAATCAATAAGCCCTCTTTCTCTACCCTGTATAATTCGTCTTTTAAATCTTTTACAGTTTCAAAACCATACAATTCAAGCATCTTGTCTTGAGAACCTAATTGTTGGGTAAAATAATCTGTTTTTCGTTGTACTTGTTGATTGATTTCAGCTTCGCTTACCACAATACTGTCAATAACGGCATGATGAGCGAGTAACTTTCTATTCATAATCTGCTCGAGCATTTCGCAATCTGTTACTTCAATTTTACCATCACTTTGCTGAATCATTTCTTGCTTGAAAGCATCGATTTCAGAGTCAAGTACAATGTTTTTTCCAATTACTGTGGCAACACCATCAATTTTCACTTTTTCTTGTGCTGTGGCTTGTATGGCTACAAAAAGAAGCGCTACGAATGCAGTGTTTGTAATTTTATTTAAATTTTTCAAATTGTTTTTTCTTAATAGCATCATTTACTAAAGTTTGTTCTATTTTCTTTATTAATTCTAATTTTCTCTTGTGTAAAATCATTTGTTTGATAGTTGGCACCACATAACTCTTGGGCGCAATATCATTACGATATAAGACATCTTTTACAGCGACCAAATATACTCCTAATGAATCTTCTTTTTGAATAAAATTTTCTTTTTTTATTTTTTCATCTTCCTTTAAAAAAGGTAGTTTCTTTAAAACTAAATTGAAACTTACCCAAATACTATCATTAAAATTAAACGATTTAAATTCCAATTCTTTTTCAATAAGTTTATTTCTATCTTCACTTTCATTCGATCGAAATAGTTTAATCAGTTCCTTTTCATCCTTACGGTCTTTATCGAAATAAATATATCGCAGTTGCACTAAATCTTCATTCAACTTATAAATTTCTTTATTTTTTTGATAATATTTCTCGATATCATCTTCTTTCAACAAGGTATCTAAATCTTGTTGTAAGACCGCCTGTTTGTATTTATCTATGAGCAATTCTTTGCGATAAGTTTCTACCAAATTTTTTATTTCCCCATCTTCATCTGCAATATTCAGCCTAGCTTTTTGAAGCAATAATTGTTCTGTAGCCCAAGCATTGATGTAATTAGTTCGAAATAACACACTATCTTCTTTAGATAAATTTTGCGGAAAAAATACTGCGATATCCTCTTCCAATAAAAAGGAATCGTACACTCTTGCAATAGCATCTTTATTATTATTTTCTTGAATACATGAAAATAAACTAGTTAAAACAAGGATTATAAAAGTGATTTTTTTCATTATAAATCAGCGTATTGTTTTTTTAATTTTTTATAAGCTTTCTTATTAATTTTAATCTTATAACTTTCTCGCAAAGAATTGACCCAATTTTCTTCTATAAATAGCTGATAATCATTGATTACTTCTCCTCTGGTTTCATCTATTTTCTTTACGGATGAGGGTAAGATAGACTTCACCTTAATAATTGTAAAATGGTTCTTATCATCCTCATAAATTCTGGAAACACCTTCTTGTAAAGTATATTCTAAAGGTAATTTACTGCTACCTTCTTCTAAAATACCTTTGCTGAACAACACATGAATTGCGGCGCCCTCATTCAAGAGATTTTTAATTTCTTCTTCCGATTTATTCTCTTCCAAATATTTTTTCACCAAATTGGCTTTGTCTTTCGCTGTACAACTGGCAATGGTTAATTCGCCTCTTTTTTTCCAAACATATTTATCTTTGTTTTCTTCATAAAATGCTTGCATTCCGATAGAATCATTTTCAGACTTTTCCCAAATGTTTTCTTGCAATAGTTCAAATAACAATAAGCCATCTTTATATTCTTTAAAGGTTATGGCAAAGTCTTTATTGCTCTCTTCCAAATGTTCTTTATGGTACCCTATTATTTTGTTTGCTTTGAATTCTTCGTATGCCTCTTTGATATTCAAATTTTTATTTTGGGATAAATATTTTGAAAAATCTTTAGTCGTATAAATTTGATTTTCAATAGCTAAAAGTGTTTTATCTGTTGTAATTGTAGAGGATGCTGAATTGTAAAAAACAGAAAGCTCATTCAAATTTTCTGTAATTTTATATTGCTTGGTTAAAGTATCTGCTAAGGCTTTATCGACATATTTAGAACGATTACCGCTTTTTATTTTACTTTCTAAACTTTTCTCTAAATCGGCATAGCTTGCCATCGGAATTTTCTTAACCAATTTTAAAATGTGCCAACCGTATACTGTTTGAAAAGGTGCAGAAAAATCTCCTTCATTTTCAAAATTAAAAGCGATATCTTCGAAAGGTTTTATCATTCTACCGATTCCGAATTGTGGAAGCATACCTCCTTTTTGAGCAGAACTGGCGTCATCGGAATGCTCTATTGCTATTTTAGCAAAATCATCACCTTGCTTTAATTTTTTATAGATTTCATCAATTTTATTTTCCGCGAAAGCGCTATCTTTTGCATTATTCTTCACCATAATATGTGCAACCTGTACTTCACCCTTCGACATTCGTTTAGCATTCACTTTTACGATATGATAGCCAAATTGTGTTCTAAAAGGCAACGAAACCTTGTTAACTTCGGTTTGATAGGCGGCATTTTCAAAAGGATACACCATGCCAAAAGCTGAAAAATAGCCTAGATTACCCCCATTTTCCTTAGCGGAAGGGTCTTCGGAAAACTCTTTAGCAACCTGTTCAAAATCTTTTCCGCCTTGAATTGAATTTCGAATTTCGGTAATCTTTTCAAAAGCAATAAGGGTGTCTTTTGGCAAAGCATCTGGCGCAAGACGAATTAAAATATGACTGGCATTAACTTCTTGCAAAGTGCGATCGTAGGCTTCTTTTAGTAATGTTTTAGTAGCCTCTGGATTTTGTAAATATGGCTCTATCAATTGCTCCCGGTAAGTTTTTAACTCTTCTTGATACGTTTTAGAGGTATCGAATTTCAAATCATAAGCCTGTTTCAGCTTTAATTTAAAATCGACAAATAGATGAAAATAATCGTCAAAATTGTTTTTTTTATTTTCAACGACTATGTCTTTGTTTTTTTTATACACTCGGACAAATTCAGAGGTATATACATTTTCTCCGTTAATGGTAAGTAATACTTCTTCTTTTTTTTGGGCATGTATTCCCAAAACAAATAATAAAGTGATTGGTAAAAAAAGTTTATTCAACATCATAAATTCTTAAAACTTAAATTTTATAAAGTTTTAGGCTCTTAAAAAGGCTCAAAAATATTTGTTTATTTTTTGGTACACTGTTAAACATATCATAAAGATATTACACCCTCTACTTTACCAACTTCTTGATATTTGGCAATAATAGCATCCGCACTAGGCATTTTTACCTGAATAGAAATACTTGTATATTTTCCACCACTGGAAGGCTTCGTGTCAATCACGGCACCTAAATTGTCGAAAATACCCTCTATTTTCTTAAATTTTTTATCGTCAGAAGGGATAATAAATTTGAATAAATACGATGTGGGAAATGTAGTTGTTTCCTCTAGACTTTTTTTTAATTTTTCATAAAACTTCGTTTCCTTACTCATGTAAAAAATTATTTAGATTTATACGATGCAAATTTACAATTATTATTTTCTTAATTTTGAATTTTAATAGTAAAGAGACTTAATCTATTTATGCAACAAAAAATTGTAATTACCGGTGGACCCGGAACAGGAAAATCAACTATTGTCGATGCTTTACTAAAGCGAGATTTTATTTGCATGCCTGAAATTTCACGACAAATTACGATTGAAGCAAAAAAAAACGGAATAGATCAACTATTTTTAAAGAAACCCTTGCTTTTTAGTCAGCTAATTTTAGATGGTAGAGAAGAGCAATTTTTAAAAGCATCAAAACAAAATGCGGATCTTATATTTTTTGACAGGGGTATTCCGGATGTGCATGGTTATATGAATTATTTAGGAGTTGATTACCCGGATAATTACATGAAAATAAGTAAAAAACATCGATATCAGCACGTTTTTATGTTGCCACCATGGGAAGAGATTTATTTAGAAGATGAAGAGCGATATGAGAGTTTTGAACAATCTGTTGCTATTCATAACCATCTAAAAAAGACCTATCGAGAACTTGATTATGCTATTGTCGAGGTTCCGCTTGGAACTGTTGAAAAAAGGGTTCATTTTATTTTGAATTCCATCAACTTATAATATGGACTCGCCATTAGAGATTTTAAAAAAATATTGGAATCATTCTGAATTTCGATCTCCACAAAAAGAAATCATAACAGCAGTTTTACATCGAGAAAATGTACTTGCCTTACTACCAACCGGAGCTGGAAAATCAGTATGTTTTCAAATTCCTGCAATGTTGCAAGAAGGGGTTTGTATTGTAATCTCTCCTTTGATCGCTTTAATGGAAGATCAGGTTGCCAGCTTGAAAAAAAAAGGAATTAAAGCAATTGCACTAACTTCAAAATATAGTAAAGATGAAGTAATTCAAGCATTTGATAATCTGCTATTTGGAGATTTTAAATTTTTATATATTTCACCTGAAAAATTGCAATCTGAATTTATTCAAGAAAAAATTAGTCAGCTACAGGTTAACCTTATTGCCATAGATGAAGTGCATTGTATTTCACAATGGGGTCATGATTTTCGTCCGGCTTATTTAAAAATTCCCATCTTAAAAGAATTGCATCCCGACGTAAATTTTATTGCCTTAACCGCATCGGCAACGCCACAAGTTTTAGACGATATTACCAAAAATTTACAGTTAGACAATTTAAGGGTTTTTAAAAAATCTTTTGAACGCAATAACCTGGTTTATCATATTTTAAAAACAGAACGAATTTTTGAAAAATTAAAGAAAATTCTTTTGAATTTTTCTGAGCCGGTAATTGTTTACACCAATACTAGAAAAAGTTGTATTCAGATTTCGAATTACCTGAGCAGCACAAATTTTAAAAGCAATTTTTACCATGGAGGTTTAACCAATGAGGAAAAATCACAGGCTTTAACGAATTGGACCAATGAAACCTCCCCTATTATGGTGGCTACAAATGCTTTTGGAATGGGAATTGACAAGTCTAATGTACGAGCGGTGATTCACATGCATATTCCGAATAGCATTGAAAATTATATGCAAGAAGTTGGCAGAGCAGGAAGAGATCAACAAAAATCATTTGCATTTTTACTATATAACGAACATACCATTTTTGAAAGTGAAGAGTTTTTAAACAAAGGAATTGCAGATCCTGCTTTTTGTAGTGATGTTTACATCAAATTGAATCAATATTATGAGATTATTCCCGGAGAATTTTCTGAAAATTCCTATGCTTTTGACTTACAAGATTTTTGTGCAAAATACCAATTGCCTATTTTAAAAACGTTCAATGCCATCAGTACTTTTGAAAATGAAAATATTGTAGAAATTCAGCAATTTGCGAATAAAAAATCATCACTTAAGGTAATCGTTTCCAATCGCTATTTATTTGATTATGAGAAGTCTCACCCAAAATTAGAGACTTTGCTCAAAATAATCTTACGTAATTATGGTGGTACGTTTGAGCAGTTTATTGCTATCAATGAAGGCTATATTGCAAAAAAATTACAGAAAACAAAATATCAAACCATACAATTATTACAGCAATTGCAAGAAGACAAAATCATTTTGTATCAAAAATCCAACAATAATGCTCAATTGCAGTTTTTAGTACCGCGTGAAGATAAATTTGCCATGCATCAAATTGCCAGAAACATCATCAAAAAAAACGAAATTAAAGTAAAAAAACTAAGCGATGTTATCGAATATATTACTAATGACACCGTTTGCCGAAATATTCAATTGCTCACTTATTTTGGAGAGAAGGATAGTCAAAAATGCGGACTCTGTGATGTGTGTGCTTCTGAAAAGCGGAAAAATGAAAAGGTAGATTTCCAAGACATTGCAATTCAAGTTCTTCATTTATTCGAAGAGAATACCTTGCTTAGCGCGGATGAAATATTTCAAAAACTCGCTTTTGACGAAAAAAATATTCTAAAAACTTTAGAATTATTGGTTGAAAAAAATGCTTTACGTATAACTTTGCAAAATAAATTTGAAAAAATTGCATCATGAAGAATTTGCGCATCGTTTTTATGGGAACTCCTGATTTTGCCGTCGAGACCTTAAAAGCTTTAACCGAAAATAAATACCAAGTTGTTGGGGTTATTACTGCACCCGACAAACCTGCCGGGAGAGGAAGAAAAATACAGCAATCTGCAGTAAAAACATATGCTCTTGAACACAATTTACCCATTTTGCAACCTACTAATTTAAAAAATGAGCAATTTTTAAAGGAACTAAAGCATTTACAAGCCGACATCCAAATCGTTGTAGCCTTTAGAATGCTACCCAAAGTCGTATGGAATATGCCAAAATTAGGCACCTTTAATTTACATGCCTCACTTCTACCCGATTACCGAGGTGCCGCACCAATTAATTGGGCTATCATTAATGGAGAAACTAAAACTGGTGTAACCACGTTTTTTATCAATGAAAATATAGATACCGGTGCAATTTTATTGCAAGAAGAAGTTGAAATTCCCCTACACTATTCTGCCGGTGATTTACATGATAAATTGATGCAATCTGGAAGCAACTTGGTTTTAAAATCAGTAGATCTTATTGAAAATGGAAGTTATACCGTTAAAAAGCAGCTAATAGAAGATACCAAGCCGGCGCCAAAATTAAACAAAGAGAACTGCGCTATTGACTGGAACGATTCCATGATAAACATATATAATAAGATTCGTGGTTTGAGCCCGTATCCTGCAGCGTGGACTACCTTATATAATGGACTCGAAAAAATCGAAGTAAAAATTTACGAGACACAAATCATAGAAGAACCACATGATTTTGAAATAGGAAAAGTGCTCGCTAGCAAAAAAGAAATCAAAGTTGCTGTTAAAAAAGGTTATATCAATATCTTAGAACTAAAAATTGCTGGAAAACGAAAAATGGACGCCAAAAGTTTATGTAACGGATACACTTTTTCAGAAGATGTAAAAATGCTCTAAAGTCTCTACTTTAAAGGGATTTTCTTAGTAATAGTCTGAAAAAGGCTTACTTTATCAACAATTTCATTCAAATTATTAACAAAATAGAATATTTCGAAGCGGAAAACTTGCGTGAACCCTTATAAAATCTATATTTGTTACGCTATAGAAAAGCAAATTAAATATTTAACCAATTTTAAACATTTTAAATTATGAACAAATCAAATTTAATTGAAGCGATGGCTGCAGACGCGGGAATTTCAAAAGCTGCTGCTGGCAAAGCTTTAGATTCAATGATGGCTAACGTAAAAAGAACTCTTAAAAAAGGAGATAAAGTTTCTTTAGTAGGTTTTGGTTCTTTTTCAGTAGGTAATAGAGCTGCAAGAGACGGAAGAAATCCTCAAACAGGAGCAACTATTAAAATTCCAGCAAGAACTGTTGTTAAGTTCAAAGCAGGTACTGAATTAAAAGATGCAGTTAACTAATTATTAGTTATTCTGATAAAAAATCTTAAAACTCTCTTTAATTTAAAGAGAGTTTTTTTATATACCATTTTATTGTATATTTAAACGATGTAAATGGAAAATATGGCAATTAAAAAACTGGCAAAAGGAAAATTACTCATAGCAGAACCATCGATTTTATGCGATAGTTCGTTTAATCGCTCGGTCATTTTGCTTTCTGAACATAGTGAAAAAGGTTCTGTAGGTTTTATCTTTAATAAGCCTTCGCCATACACCATAAATGACATTCTTCCGGATATAGATTCCTCCTTAACCGTTTATTTTGGCGGTCCGGTTTCTGAAAACAATCTCTATTTTGTACACAAAATACCAGAACTCATACCGGAAAGCATTGAAATCGGCAATGGAATTTTTTGGGGAGGCGACTTTGAATCTGTACAAGACCTATTAAAAGAGAATATTGTTTCCAATAATGATATCCGCTTCTTTTTAGGATATTCCGGCTGGAGCAAAGAACAACTCGAAGATGAAATGCTTTCAACTTCTTGGTTAGTTATTGATAATGAATTTAATAATTTGTTAGAAGTTGGTCACAACAACTTTTGGAAAAATGAGCTAATTAAATTCGGTGGTATCTATCCACTTTGGGCAAATGCACCAAAAAATCCAAGCCTGAATTAAACACCTGTAAATAAGTAAATTAAATTCTTTTTTTACTTTTCACTTTTATTTTATTGCTTCAAACATATTTTTTAAATCATCTGTTATTTTAGTTTGATAGGTTTTTTTGCGATACTTTGTTACCGATTGAATTTCGCTAATAGAATTAGTCAAAAATACTTCATCCACTTTTAATAAATCAAAAGGAGAAATAGTCTTTTCTTCCACATTATATTTTTCGCTTTTGCGGATAAGTTCGATCATTTTTTTTCGGATGATACCATTCAAACAACCTTCCGTTAAGGGAGGCGTTATAACAATACCATTTTTAACGACGAATAGATTTGAATTCATTGCTTCTACTACATTCTTTTTTTCATTGAGCAAAAAACAATTTTCATAACCGTATTCAGAAGCATGGATACTCGCTAACACATGTACCATTTTATTGGTTGTTTTTATCGTAGAGAGCAATCCGGAATATACCGGAAAATCTTTAAAAAGCTCCATTTCATAGCTTTCGTGTTTTTTTATTGCCAAATGACTTGCTTCAATTAAAAAACCTATCGTATTGGTTTCTGGTAAATAGAGACCTCCATCATTTCTGAAAATGGTTACCCGAATACGTGCGTTTTCTAGTAAAGAATTCGCCTCGAGAACTTTTGTAATTTCCTGCTCGTAATACTCGAGCGTAAAATTCATTGGTATTTGCATGCGAAGCATTCGCATAGAAGACATGATTCTAAAATAATGCTCTTCTAAAAAGGCAATTTTATTGTTTTCACATTTTAAAGTATCAAAAATAGCATCGCCATATTTAAAGGCTCTATTTTGATAGCTTAAAAGCAATGTATCTTTGGGTAAAATTCGCTCGTTAAAATTTATCATTTTGGTAATATTCTATATAAGAAATGCAAAAATAGCATAAAAAAAAGCCCTGATAAAATCAAGGCTCAGTTTATTTAACTAAAATATAGGTTATCCGCCTATAGTATGTTTTAATTCACTGATTTGATTTTCCCAAAACATTTTAGATTCATCCACTTCATCTTCGTCGGCAAAATCTGTTACGATCAACGAAACATCTTTTGTTAAAGCATCAACTTGAATTCTAAACTCAAAATAAGTATCTTCATCCTCATCTTCTACCCATTTAAATTTAATGAATTCGTCATTCTTTTGTGACAATCTCTCTGCACTTTCCTCTGATCCGTTCCATATGAAAGTAAACATCTTACCTCTAGAATTTACATTGTCAGCAAACCAATCACCCAAAGAGTCTGGAGTCGACAGATACTGGAATAAAAAACTAGGCGACGCGTGGATTGGAAATTCTAATTCAACTTTTACTTTGTTTGGCATTGTTCCTTTTATTTTGTGGAAGGCAATATATATATTATCTCATTCTTAAAAAAATTTTTTATTTAAATTTTTCTCTTAGTTTTCTTGTCACAATTGAATTTGTTTTTATATTTGCAAACCGAAAAACGGCATCCTATTTTATACATAAAATTGAGATAGATATTTTCTTTTTAATATAGGGAATAATGCTAAAAATGGCGAGGTAGCTCAGTTGGTTAGAGCGTCGGATTCATAACCCGGAGGTCTCGGGTTCAATTCCCGATCTCGCTAC